>JGI994J12354_10003550_pt1 | contig 14476 bp, 11 predicted proteins | sample IntmicLarv3ML3BL_FD_12354 | JGI IMG/M metagenome (IMG submission 12354)
CGAATCCGTTTTGATTGACAAAGAAGTGGAAAAAGCAATCGAAGATTGTTTTGAACTTGCGCCTTTGCACAATCCGCCGAACTTAACCGGTATTCTTGCCTGCGACCACATTATGCCCGGCGTTCCGCAGGTTGCTGTGTTTGACACCGCTTTTCATTCCGATATGCCTAAGAAAGCATATTTGTACGCCATTCCGTACGAATTATACGAGAAATACAAAATCAGAAAATACGGTTTCCACGGCACCAGCCACAAATACGTTTCCATGCGCGCAGCCGAAATTTTGGGCAAACCGTATGACAAATTAAAAATCGTAACCTGCCACTTGGGCAACGGCGCCAGCATTTGTGCCGTTGACGGCGGTCGTTCCGTTGATACATCTATGGGATTGACACCGCTTGAAGGTCTTATTATGGGAACGCGCAGCGGCGACATTGATCCCGCGGTTGTCACTTTCATTATGCAAAAAGAAAATTTGACCGCGCAGGAAGCATTGGATCTTTTGAACAAAAAATCAGGTGTTCTCGGCATCTCAGGTGTGTCAAGCGACTTCAGAGACCTTGACAAAGCCGCATCAGAAGGAAATGAACAAGCAAAAGCAGCATTGGAATCCTATTGGTATCGTGTCGCCAAATACGTCGGCAGCTACTGCACGTCGATGAACGGCGTTGACGCGATTGTATTTACCGCAGGCGTCGGCGAAAACCACATTCAAACCCGAGAAGAAGTCTGTAAATATTTGACCTACCTCGGCGTTGAAGTCGATACCGAGAAAAACAATGTTCGCGGAAAAGAAACAGACTTTTCAAAAGACGGCGCAAAAGTTCGCACGTTAATTATCCCGACCAACGAAGAATTGGTCATCGCAAGAGACACCAAAATAGCGGTCAGCGGCAAAATCAATTTGCAATAAATATTGTAAAAATCCAAAAAATAATTGTGAAGAAGTTTTTAACTTCTTCTAACTTTTTTTTATTATGAGGCATTAAAAAATTATAATTTAGCTATCGACTTACAATCAAACTATAAACATCAAATCGAGAAATGGAGATTACAACTCCATTCCCCGTTTTTTGCAATAATTTGTTCATTCCGCTTAAACTCATCGAATGAAATGCGTCATCACGCGCTGTTCTTCTTTTGGAAGCGGCACAGTTTCTTTTCCGGTTTCAACGGTTTTCATTAACCACGCCATTGAGCGTGCATTTTTTTGAATTGTCTGAACGCCTTCCTTATCCTGCAAAATTTCATCTTTTTCGCGACCGAATCCGACCATCCAATACTGTGACGGCGGGATAATCATTTCAGACAAATTCAAATAATTGTTCAGCTGATGCACAACATCTACGCCGCCGGCACGCCGAACGGCAGTGACCGAGGTTCCGACTTTGTATTTGAAATATCCGGAGCTTGTGAAAAACAATCGGTCTAAAAAGGATTTCATGGTTCCGGCAATTCCCGCGTAATACGTCGGCGACGCCAGAATAATGCCGTCGGCTTTTCGCATTTTTAAAGCCGTTTCATTTACCGAATCATCTTTAAAGACACATAAATTGTTCTCAGACATACGGCACTTACCGCATCCGACACATCCGTGAATCAATTCGCTTCCGATGTGAACGATTTCAACATCAATGCCTTCTTTTTCAAATTCATCTTTCATTATTCCAAGAGCTGCCGCTGTGTTTCCGTCTTTTCGCGGGCTTCCGTTTATTGCAATCACTTTTATTTTAACACCCTCTCTTAGTCAGATTGTCGTTTTTTACATTTTTACTTATCTCTTTTACATAGTCATACGGCGTTTCCTGATACACGAAATAATTCAGCCAATTTGAAAATAAAAGGTCCGAATTTGACCGCCACCGACAAGTCGGCTCTAAAGAAGCGTCATCGTTCGGGAAATAATTTTCGGGAATGGCGGTATTCAATCCGGCTTTTTTGTCCCTTTCATATTCATTTTTCAAAGTATTTCGTTCATATTCGGGGTGACCCGTTATGAAAAATTGACGCTCGTCACGGCTGCCGACAATATAAATTCCCGCCTTTTCCGAGGTGCTGAGAATCAAAAGTTCCGGAATTTTTCGAATCTCTTCTTCGGAAATACCGGTGTAACGGGAATGCGGCGCATTAAACACATCATCAAATCCGTAAAGCAGATAATGATTTTCTTCAACGGGGATGTGCTCAAAAATGCCGAACACCTTTTCTTTCTCTTCATATTTCGGAACCCCGTAATGATAGTAAAGAGCGGCTTGTGCCGCCCAACATATATGAAGTGTTGAAAACACATTCGTTTTACTCCATTCCAGTATGGCGCACAATTCTTCCCAATAATCCACCTCTTCAAAAGGCATTTTTTCGACAGGCGCTCCCGTAATGATCAATCCGTCAAATTTCTCGTCTTTGACATCCTCAAATGTTTTGTAAAATTTCAGTAGATGCTCTTCCGATGTATTTTTCGATTTGTAGGTCGCCGGCTGCAAAAGCTCAAGCTCAACCTGAAGCGGCGTGTTTCCCAAGAAACGCAGCAGCTGTGTTTCTGTTTCGATTTTATTCGGCATCAAATTGAGAACAGCAATCCGAAGCGGACGGATGTCCTGTGAGGACGCCCGAGATTCGTTCATGATAAAAACATTTTCTCGATTTAGAATCCGGCGCGCCGGCAATTCGTCGGGAACTTTTATCGGCATGGTTTCACCTCAGCTGTTGAATGCGTTTTCCAAATCGAAAAGAATGTCATCGATATGTTCCGTTCCGACGGATAGGCGAATCGTATTCGGTTTAATTCCCGATTCTTTCAATTCTTTTTCATTCATCTGCGAATGTGTTGTTGATGCGGGGTGAATAACCAGAGATTTCACATCGGCAACGTTTGCCAACAGCGAAAACACTTGAAGTTTGTCGATGAATTCTTTCGCTTCTTTCTCGCCGCCTTTGATTTCAAATGTGAAAATAGAGCCGCCGCCGTTCGGGAAATATTTCTGATATATATCGTGGCCGGGGCTGTCGGGCAGCGACGGATGATTGACTTTTTCGACTTTCGGATGACGCCTCAAATATTCAACCGTTTTCAAAGCGTTTTCAACGTGTCTTTCCACACGAAGCGACAGCGTTTCAAGTCCCTGCAAAAGCAAAAACGCGGCAAACGGTGAAATGGCTGCGCCGGTGTCTCTTAAAATAATCGTTCGAATTTTTGTCACAAACGCGGCGGATCCGGCAGCTTCCGAAAATCTGATGCCGTGATAGCTGGGATTGGGCTCAGTCAGTGTCGGGAATTTTCCCGAAGCTTCCCAATCAAATCCGCCGTCTACAATGACGCCGCCAAGTGTTGTCCCATGACCGCCGATAAATTTTGTCGCCGAATGAACGACAATATCGGCACCGTGTTCCAGCGGGCGAATCAAATAAGGTGTTCCGAACGTGTTGTCAATAATCAGCGGAATTTTGTGCGCATGCGCAATGTCGGCGATTTTTCGAATATCGGCGACATCTGAATTCGGGTTTCCGAAAGTTTCGATGAAAATGGCTTTCGTGTTTTCCTGAATTGCATTTTCGTATCCGTTTTCTTCTGCCGGATCCACGAACGTCGTTTGAATTCCATATTCCGGAAGTGTGTTGGCGAATAAATTGTATGTTCCGCCGTAAATTGTTTTTTGGGAAACGATATGATCCCCGGCTTGCGTTATGTTCAGAATGGAATAGGTAATAGCAGCAGCGCCGCTTGCAACAGCGAGTGAAGCAACTCCGCCTTCAAGCGCAGTAATTCTTTTCTCAAAAACATCCTGTGTCGGATTTGTCAGCCGGCCGTAAATATTTCCGAGTTCTTTTAATCCAAATCGATCGGCAGCNGATTGGCTGTTCGGGAAAACATAGGATGTTGTCTGATAGATGGGGACAGCTCTGGAATCCGTCGCCGAATCTGCGCTCTCCTGTCCTGCATGAAGTTGAATTGTNTCAAATTTAAAATTTCTTTTATCTATTATGGTCATATTTATTCTCCTTTTAGTGGNATANCATATGCATAAAATACATTATATTTAAACATTATTATTACNACTAGTAATAATACGTGTTTGTTTTAAAAAACAGGCAGCAACCGATGATATAAACCTATGTAAACCAAATTAAAAATGTATATATAGTTTACATTCCATGTTATTCCAATTTCAGAATTTGTCGGATTTTGCAGAGGTTAAGACCAAACTGCAAAAGTCACGGCAATGTGTATTTCTAGTATTTATCTATCTTACATTTAAAAAGGGAGGTCAAAAAATATGACCGTAAGAATTACAGAAACTGCTCTTCGCGATGCACACCAATCATTAATTGCAACGCGCATGAGAACACGCGATATTTTAGATGTCGTAGAACAATTGGATGATGTCGGCTACTATTCGCTCGAAATGTGGGGCGGCGCCACATTTGATACATGTATTCGGTATTTGAACGAAGACCCGTGGCAAAGACTGCGCGATATTAAATCCCGTATGAAGAAAACACCGGCTCAAATGCTTCTCCGCGGTCAAAACCTTGTCGGATACCGCCATTATTCCGATGATGTCGTCGAAAAATTCGTAACGAAAGCGTATGAAAATGGTATTGATATTTTTAGAATTTTCGATGCGCTCAACGATTTCAGAAACATTGAAGTTTCTGTCAAAACCGCCAAGAAAATCGGCGCGCACGTTCAGGGAACCGTCAGCTACACCATCAGTCCGGTGCACACGCCTGAAACCTTTATCAAAATGGCAAAACAGCTGGAAGAGATGGGCAGCGATTCCATTTGTATTAAGGATATGGCAGGACTGTTATCACCGTCAGCCGCAGCTGAAATTGTTGCCGGTATGAAAAAAGAAGTTTCTGTTCCAATCTGCGTTCACTCACACTGCACATCCGGCATGGCGCCTGTGATGTATTATGCGGCTGTTGAAGCCGGCGCGGATATTATTGATACGGCCATTTCCCCCTTCGGCTGGGGCAGTTCTCAGCCGCCGACGGAAGCCATGATCGCTTCTTTGGAAGGCACAAAATATGACACAGGCATCTCTTTGGATAAATTCAAAGAAATCACGCCGTTTTTCAGAAAGCTGAAGGAAAAATACAATTCCATATGCGACCCGATTTCGGAAACAATTGACACAAATGTCATCCGCTATCAAATTCCGGGCGGTATGCTTTCCAACCTTGTTTCCCAATTAAAAGAGCAAAATGCGCTTGACAAATATGACGCTGTGCTGGCCGAAATGCCCCGCGTCCGCGAAGAGCTCGGCTACCCGCCGCTGGTCACGCCGACCAGTCAGATTGTCGGAACGCAGGCTGTTTTGAATGTCATCATGGGCGAACGCTACAAGGTTATTCCCAAAGAAGTCAAAGATTATGTCCGCGGTTATTACGGAAAAACACCGGTTCCGCTTACAGAGGAAATGATTTCCCTCGTCATAGAAGACGAAAGACCGATTACAGCGCGGCCCGGCGACATGCTCAAACCCGAATACGAAAAAATGAAAAAAGAAGCGGAAGCCATGGGAATCGCGTTCTCGGAAGAAGATATTTTGACTTACATTTTGTATCCGGCGATTGCGCCCAAATTTTTGAAAGGCGAAAGCGAAGAAGAAGAACTTGCCTGCTCTTGCACCGCTCCGGTTGCCGCGAATACAACTTACGCCGGTATCCCGACAGAATACCGTGTTGAAGTCGATGGCAACGTTTTCGATATCAAAGTTGAACCGAAAGGATTCGGATCTTCCGCAGCTTCAAACATTGTCAGCGTTTCTGAGGGAGACGATAAAAAATCCAAGGCGAGCACTCCGGGCGCTGTTCTCAGTTCCATGCAGGGCATGATCCTTTCAATTAAAACGAAAGTCGGCGCTCAAGTAAACGAAGGCGACACAATTTGCGTTATTGAAGCCATGAAAATGGAAAATGCCGTCAGTGCGCCCCGTTCGGGAACCGTCAAGGAAATTATCGTTGCAGAAGGCGATGCGGTTGCCGGCGGCGATGCATTAATGATTATTGAATAATTCGGGGGGATCGGATGACAGAACCGTTATTTCAAAAAATTCTCATCGCAAACCGCGGTGAAATTGCAATCCGTGTCATGCGCGCCTGCCGCGAGCTCGGCATCAAAACCGTTGCGATTTATTCCGACGCCGATAAAAAAGCGCTTTTCGCCATGTACGCTGATGAAGCGGCCCATGTCGGTTCGGCGCCGGCCAGTCAGAGTTATTTGAATATGGAAAAAATCATTGAAATTGCCAAGCAGACAGGATGCGATGCTGTTCATCCCGGATACGGTTTTCTCTCGGAAAATTCTAAATTTTCCAGACGCTGCGAAGAAGAAGGAATTACATTTATCGGCCCTTCCGCAGATGTTATTGATAAGCTGGGCAGTAAAATCGAATCACGCAAAATCGCAAAGACGGCAAATATCCCGACCGTTCCCGGAACGGAAGATGCGGTGCATGACGTTGAAGAGGCTATTGCAATCGGCAGACAGATCGGTTATCCCGCTTTAATTAAAGCTTCTGCCGGCGGCGGCGGTATCGGCATGCGTGTTGTCAATAGCGAACCGGAATTTAAGGATGCGCTTGAAACGACAATGCGTTTGGCAGGGTCTGCTTTCGGCGATTCTTCCGTTTTCATTGAAAAATACATTCTCAGCCCGCGACACATTGAAATTCAAATAATGGCCGATAAATTCGGAAATGTCATTTATTTAGGCGACCGCGAATGTTCTATTCAGCGCCGCCATCAAAAATTAATTGAAGAAGCGCCGTCTCCGATTATGACGCCCGAACTCCGAAAGGAAATGGGCGAGGCGGCTGTCCGCGCTGCAAAAGCAGTCGGCTATTCAAATGCGGGAACTGTTGAATTCATTTATTCTAACGGCAAATATTATTTCCTGGAAGTCAACACGCGTCTTCAAGTTGAACACGGTATTACCGAACTGATTACCGGTGTTGATTTGGTGAAAGCTCAAATCAGAGTGGCCGCAGGTTTGCCTTTGAATATGAAGCAGGAAGACGTTTATATCAGAGGGCATGCGATTGAATGCCGCATTAATGCGGAAGATCCGCTCAACGACTTCGCGCCGTCCCCGGGTAAAATCAGACGGTACCGTTCGTCGGGCGGCCCCGGAATTCGTGTCGACAGCGGCGTTCACACCGGCTATACAATCTCGCCGTTTTATGACTCTATGATTTCAAAATTATGCGCATACGGTGCCGACCGAGAAGAAGCAGTGGCCCGCATGATTCGCGCGCTTTATGAATATGTCGTTATCGGTGTCACAACCAATATCCCGTTCCATAAAGCCGTCATGGAAAATGAAGAATTCAGGAAAGGCAACCTGTCTACGAAATTTATTGATGACAATGATATTATTGAAGCGGTTCACGAAATTTTAGAACGCGATTCCGTCAAAGGCGCGACATTGGCATCGGCATTAGACAACGAAGAAATCGTCGTTGCCGCAATCACAGCAGCAGTCGGCAGTTATATTTCAAACATTTCCGAATTTGATTCCCGAAAGCAAAAAGGAAAGAAACCCTCAAATAAATAAACTTCTAAAATAGAATATGATATTACTTCTGTTGCAGTCAGAGGAATTTTGATGAAAAGCAAAAGATCGGAAATCATTAACGCATTTAAAGCCGCAAACGGGAAAGCAATTTCCGGCGAAGAGCTCGGCAAAGAGCTCGGCATTTCAAGAACGATGGTGTGTAAATACATCAAGGGTTTGAAGGATGATGGCTATGAAATTTCATCGGCTCCGAAGAAAGGATATGTTTTGAAATCCGTTCCGAAACTGCTGTATCCGGAAGAGATTTTATCCGGTTTGAAAACAACGCTTTTCGGAAAAAATATCCACTATTATGATGAGGCCGGCTCCTCCAATGATATCGCTAAAAAATTGGCGGCAACCGCCGAAGAAGGAACGATCATCGTTGTAGAACAGCAAACCGGCGGTCGCGGCCGTCTTGGTCGGCAATGGGCTTCCCCGAAAGGCGGAATCTGGTTTTCGACCATCATAAAGCCGCGCATTGCGCTGAGTTCTGCTTCCCGCCTGACTTTGACTTTTGGCCTCAGTGTTGCAAAAACTCTCAGAGGATATGGCTTTGATGCCAAAATCAAATGGCCGAATGATGTTTTAGTCAGCGGCAAAAAAGTTTCCGGCATTTTGACGGAAGTTGAAGCTGAAATCGATACGGTTGAGTTTGTGGTCATCGGAATCGGCATTAACGCAAACATGAGCCTCAAAGATATTCCGGAAGATCTTCGCGAAAATTCAACGACCTTGCGCGACGAGATGGGAAAAAGTATTGACCGCGTTGAGTTTCTTCAAGAATTGCTTTTTGAGATGGAACAAGAATATATCCGCTTCAGTACGCAGCCGTTCAATGAGATTATGGATGAAATCATTTCCCTTTCAGACACGATCGGCAAACAGGTTACGGTAACCATGCCGAATCGGATTGTGGAAGGAACGGTTGTCGGAATTTCCAAATCCGGCGCTTTACTGCTTCGAAAAGCAGACGGCAGCATTGAAGAAATTATTGCCGGCCGCTGCATTTACCAAAAGAAATAACGGAGATAATATGATTTCATGTCAAATATTCGGAATAAATTTTCGAATATTCCGTATAAATTTGAGGTCAGCCTTTTCGATTTTCGGAAAAAAATCCGTTAATTCTTCACTTTTTTTATTTTTGATTATTTTTGCCTGCGTTCTCGCACTCTCTTTTCCGGCAGCGGCTGATGATGAGAATGCGGATCCGAATATTTTGATTCCAAACGGATCCGCTGTTCTTCGTACCGGAGAGACATTCCGATTCTTTCAGGGATATGAAGTCACATTAAAAGGATTCGGCGCGGAAAATGTTTTGCTTGAAATTTATTGCAACGACTCCAACCTGTCAACATTTTATCATATCGGCAGCACAGATTTAGAAGAGGGAGAGACGCTTCAGTGCTACAAAAGAACAAAAACCGGAGTCAATATTGTTTTTATGATGACGCTGGAAAGTATGTATTTGAATAACTCTGAAATTATCGCCGAATTTTCACATATTTATCAATACAATGATTCCGAAGCGAATGATTTTCCGATGGTGTCGGATTGGATAATTTATACAGATACCTTGGGATTTCCGCCTTCAAACGATTCCAATAATCCAAAAGAAGACACCAAACCGAACAATGAGTTGTTTGTCGATCCGATATTTATTATATCAAGCGTTGTATTGGCTGCGATTTTAATTATTCTTTTGTATTTCCACTCCAATAAAAAGAGATAAAAACAGCAAGTAAAGAACGGTAAAAATTAAAAAGCAGTAAAATAAATTTAAAAACAGTAAAAATAAAATTAAAAAAAGGAATTAAAGCAGGCTCTCATAGTATCCTTTTCTTTTATTTTCATCCTTTTTAACGGAAATAATAATTTTCTTTTTCGTGACGGGTTCTAATCTTTTCCATTCGATGACAGCGTCTTCTTCTAAAATGAAATCTTCCGCCCTCTTTTCAATCAGTTTACCGTTGACTTCATACACGTAATATCCTTCTTCACCGTCGGCGGCAACAATGAAATTCTTGCCGTCAATATTTTTCACTTCGACAACGGAAACGCTTTTGAAGGCTTCCATTAATGTTGTGCCTTTTTCAACTTCCAGCTTTTTAATCGGGGCAAACGGATCAAAGGCACCGTTGAAATTCTTTTTCTTCAAAGAGAAAACGTGTGTTTTTCCGTAGATTTTCCTGTCAATCAATCCGGCATCTTCCAGTACTTTGATATGTTTTGACGCGACGGGAACGGAAATTCCGAGTTCGCGCGCCAATGCGGATATGTGCCGATCCTCTTCCGCTAAAAGCTGAAGCATTTTCTGGCGCATTTGGCTTGAAACGGCTGAAAAAATTTGCGTGCTTTCGGATTGATTCTCATCTTTTGGAGCACGCCCTCTTCGAAGTGTTTTATTTTCTGCGGGTTTACTTTTTTCGTTTACTTCAGAGCCGGTTGATTTTTTCGAAGACATATTAAGGAAAATAACTCTAAAAGAGATAAGGTTTATTATTAATTCGAATCATTTTAGATTACAGTTGTAAATTCCATTTTCATATTTTAGTTTTTAAAATTAAACCTAAATGAGGATTTTTATGAAATTTAAAAAATCGGTTCAAATTCTTTTTTTAACGGCAATCTCCATTTTTATGTTGGCGGCAATCTGCTCGCCGGTATATGCTTACACAATGGAAAATGCCGATGTGAATATTACGGTCGCTGAAAACGGAGTCGTTTATGTTCATGAAATAATTACGTTTAGGACGGAATCGTATGAAGAGTTTAGAGAAGCATACCGTTTTGTTCAAACAAATTCGGAAATCACAATTCATAACGCAACCGGATATTTGGTAGGATATGAAAATAACACATCATTCCGCGTGGACAAAGTTCAGGACGGATATGAACTTATTTGCCGCCTCCCGCAACCAACTCCGAGGAATATTGTTTTTGTGATTTCATATGAATATCATGGCGGACTCGTGGTCTATGACGACATTACGGAATTCAATTACAATATATGGGGACATAATTGGGGCGAACCGATTCAAAACTTAAATGCAAATATCACTTTCTTAGGCGTTCCGAATAAAACAATTAACGGCGAAGATACGGTTTTGTACTGGTCGCATCCGTTTGCTTATACGACTGTTTTTGATGACAGGGTTGTGAACGAAACAGCGAATTCCAAAACAATCAATTTTATGTTTAACGCAAAAAATATTCCTTCATATACGAGATGCGATGTCAGAATTGTCAGTCCCCGAATGGAATCTCCTGACAGTGCTTATGTCCGAATTATCCCAGAAAACGGATTAAGTCAGATTATAAATGAAGAAAAAGAGTATGCAAGGACTGTTTATTATTCTTACATCATGATGTTTATCGAATCTGTCATCATTTTGGGAGGTATTCTTGTTTCTATTTTCATTTATTTCAAATACGGAAAAGAATACAAAACAGATTATAACGGGCTCTATGAGCGGGAACTGCCGACAGACACAAAGCCGGCGCTTATCAATGCAATTATTAAAGGTCATGGCAAACCGGATATGAATGCTTTTGTTTCAACAATTATGAGTTTGGTTGACCGCGATTATTTGTCAATCTCTGAAATAGACAAAATAAGTTCAAGAGGAAAAGTTTCTAAAGAAGTTATTTTGAAATTTGAAAAACAACCCGATTCCAATTTAGAAAAAATCGAAACGGATGTCTATTTCTTTTTAAGAGGATATGCTGTAAAAGATGAAATTGTTTGGAAAGATTTCCAGAAAAAATTAGGATCAAACGATAAATTTTATAATTTTTTGAACAAATGGTATGCTTCGGTATCGAAAGCCTCAAATTTTTCATCATATTTTGAACACAAAGGAAATAATCTGATTACAGGAGCCGGCATCGGAGTGATTGTACTTTCAATCCTTATGTATTTCCTTTCAGAAATCGTTGCGCCATCTAACATTTACCCGTCAACGGCCGTTGTCGGACTTTTATGTTTCCTCGGGGGATTTTTAGGTGTCGGTTTAATTTTGTATCCGCTGATCTTTAAAAAATCCATGGGACGGTGGACCAAAGACGGCCGCGTCTTCTTTTTAAAATGGCAAAATTTTGAAAAATATCTGACGGATTATTCTTTAATTGAAAAATATCCACCCGCCTCTATCATTATTTGGGATCATTACATTGTGTATGCAATGGCGCTCGGTGTTGCTGAGACGGCGCTTAAAAATATGAAGCTGGCCTCTCCTGTCGGACAGATGGAAAGAAGCCATTTCCATTACATTTACTACTATCCGTTCTTCTACAGCGGTATGCGCAGTTCCTACTCGTCTTCCGTTCCGAAGAACAACGGCGGCGGCGGCGGTCTGGGCGGCTTTGGCGGCGGCGGAATCGGCGGCGGTTTCGGTGGCGGCGGCGGCGGTCTGAGATGAATGCCGCAAATTAATTTTGTTTTCGGTTTGGTTTTAAACTGCTTTTGCAAAACATCGGCAGTTTTAAATCAAACAAAAGTCTGTTTAAAATAGAATTAACAGGAGGAAAAAATAATGGAAACAGGAACAGCAATTATAATTATTTTTATTGTTTTGATTCTTTTCTTGCTGCTGCTTACAGTCATTCTCGCAGCGATGTATAACGGTCTTGTGCGAAGCCGCAATTTCGTTGAAAATGCATGGAGTCAAATTGAAGTTCAGTTAAAAAGAAGATTTGATTTGATTCCGAATTTGGTTGAAATCGTTAAAGGTTATGCCGGTCATGAAAAAGACACTTTGGAAAAAGTCATTGCCGCCCGAACGGCCGGCATGAATGCCAGGACGCCTCACGAAATCGCGGAAACATCCAATCATTTGTCATCAACTTTGAAAAGCTTATTTGCGGTTGCCGAAAGCTATCCGGATTTGAAAGCAAATACAAATTTCATGGATTTGCAGAAGCAGCTCAAAGACACAGAAGACAAAATTGCTTACACACGTCAGTTTTACAATGACACCGTAACGAAATACAACAACGATATCCAAACAATTCCAAGAAATCTGATTGCGGGAATGCTCGGTTTTACGAAAAAAGACCTCTTTGAAACCGACTCTGCCGAAGAAAGAGCGGCGCCGCAGATTAAATTTTAAAGGCCGATGAATTAAAGAAGAAAGAGACTGAAGCGATTGATTTTGTTTTTTGCAAAATCAATTTTACCTTTAACATTTTTCCCATCGGCCTCTTCTGTTTTTTGTTTTCGTTTCCTTTTGTTTTTATTTAATTTTATTTTTCTTTTTTATTGAATCGGTTGTTTTAAATTGTTTGATTCAATTCTTCTTTTTACTTTTGAATTCATTTTAGAGGAAAAATTATGCATATTACGGAAGGGCAGAGCAAGCTGGTTAAACCGATTATTCCTGCGGATATCACGGATGATATGGATTTAGACGAATTTACGGCGGCTTTGGCCGGCTGCGGATTCGGAGCGCGCCGAATCGGAAAAGCGGCGGAAATTTACACGGAAATGCTGTCGGATGAAAAAACCGTTAAATTTTTCGGCCTTGCGGGCGCGATGGTTCCGGCAGGAATGCGTAAAATCATTTCAAATTTGATTCGTGAAGGACACATCAATGTTCTTGTGACAACCGGCGCGAACATGGTTCACGATGCGCTGGAAGGGCTGTATATGCCGCATTATGTCGGTGACGATCAAGCGAACGATGTCGAACTCAGAAAAGAAGGCATTGACCGAATTTATGATGTTTATCTGCCCGATAATCATTTTGAAGATTTTGAAGGATTTATGCAGGAAATGATTGCCGAGCTGCCGACGGAAAAGCCGATTTCAATTGTCGAATTCATGCGTCATCTGGGCGAAAAAATAGACAACCCGGATTCGATTTTAAGAGCGGCGTATGACATGAATGTGCCGATTTACTGTCCGGCATTTCCGGATTCCGTCATCGGACTCCAGGCTTGGCTGTATAAAGAAACGAATCCGCTGGTGATTGACGCGATCGGCGATATGCATGATTTAATGGATATTTGCTGGGAAGCTGAGAAGGCCGGCGCTGTTTTCATCGGCGGCGGCGTTCCGAAAAATTACACGCTTCAAACGATGCTTGTCACCCCGCGCGAATTTGATTATGTCATTCAGCTGACAATGGACACACCGCAGACAGGCGGTTTATCCGGCGCGACATTGGAGGAAGCGGTTTCCTGGGGAAAAGTGAACGCCGAATCTAAAACGGTGACGGTTTATTCCGATGCCACAATTACGCTACCGCTGATGGTCGGCGCGGCAAGAGCCAGACTGAAAAAGAGAAATATGAAAAAATAAGTGGTGATGAAAGTGTCCGACGAATTAAACAGAAAAACCGGCATCATTTTGGCGCTGGATGTGACGAGGGAAGAGAAAGCTTTGGAAATTACAAAAAGCGTTGCCGATTGCATTGATGCGGTTAAAATCGGTTATCCGCTGATTCTTAAAACCGGACTTCAAATCGTTTACAAATTATCGTTATTTGCACCGGTTATTGCTGATTTTAAAGTTGCCGACATTCCGAACACAGACCGCCTCATCTGTGAGCACGTTTTTAATGCGGGATGCGCTGCCGTCATCGTTCAGGCATTTACAGGTGCCGACAGCCTCGCCGAATGTGTTAAAACGGCGGAGGGATACAATAAAAAAGTGTTTGTCGTGTCCGAAATGAGTCATCCGGGCGGTGACCATTTCTTTACGGATTCCGTGTCAAAAGAAATTGCCGACATGGCAAAAAAACTCGGAGCATTCGGAATTGTTGCTCCGGCGACGCGTCCGGCGCGTGTTCGAGAATTGCGGGCTATTATTGGCGATGACGTCAAAATCATTTCCCCCGGCGTTGGCGCTCAGGGCGGAAGCGCGGCAGACACAATAAAAGCAGGCGCAGATTGGGTAATTGTCGGCAGAAG
>JGI994J12354_10003551_pt1 | contig 14475 bp, 14 predicted proteins | sample IntmicLarv3ML3BL_FD_12354 | JGI IMG/M metagenome (IMG submission 12354)
TACATTTTTTTGTCAACTATCCGCATCAGTTCTTCCCGAGGTAGTTCGTTGTTTTCTCCTACGGCAACAACGCCGTAGCTGATGCTTTTGAAATATTCGCTTGCGCCCTCCGCGAGTCTGTTCTGCAGCTCTTCCATGCGTTTTTCGGCCATCTCTTCGTTCCATTCCGCTAGCAGGAGCATGAACTCGTCTCCGCCGAGACGACATACGACGGCGGAATTGGAGAACTGCCGCAGAATATTCGCCACAGACAGGATGTAGAAGTCACCCTCATTGTGTCCAAACTTGTCATTAACGTATTTGAGGTTATCTATATCTACGAAACAGAGCGCGAAGCTTTTACGCTCTTTTAGCCAGCTTGTTAGCAAATCCATACCGTAGCGCCGGTTGTAGGTCATGGTCAAAGGATCGAGATAAGCGATTCCCTCTAATTTTTTAAGGTGCGCGCGTCCGGCGCTGACGTCGGTCATTATGAAGGCCATTGCCTCTTGTCCCTGCCATTGCAACGAATGAATTTCCACTTGAAAAATCTCGTTGTCGTTTAACTCCAGCTCCTCCGTGCGCGGAACTGGTTTCGCGGTCTCCAACTGTTGCTCGAACCATTTGCGCACCCGTGTTTTAAATTCCATATCCGCAGGAGCTTCATTGTCTGTATGGTTGCTGTAATATAAAGTTTTATCTTTTCTGTCTATTACTATTACCCATTGCGCCAAACGTCCGGCAATAGCCTCAAGCAGCTGTTTGCCTTGCTCTAGCGCCACCATCTTTTTGTTGCCGTGATCAATCTCTTCCATCAGGCTTTTTTGTCTCAGAATCAATTGCTCAACCATAATGTTGAAGCTTGTGGCGAACTCTCCCATAAAATTAACTCGCTGGTTGTAATCCCCATGCGCCACTTGCTGTGTCTGCCAAGTCAGATGGCGCAGAGAGGCGCAGAGGGCTTTTAGGGGCGCGGCCATCTCGTTGTCGGGAGAGGCGCTGACATCGCGCAGGTCCCCTTTTGAGAGAGCCTTTGCCATGTTGGTCACTTCCTGGACGGAGTTAACATAATACATCAACCCCTTGGCCAAATCATGGAATCCTTCGGGTAAAGTTTCCATATCCAACCTAGCCTTGTTTGGGTTGTAGATCGCGTCGCGTAAATAGTTGAATAGAATTTCAGCAGTTGGATCCATTACGGCTCGCATAAATAAGTTCTAGTATGACATGACGTTCAACTAACTGTCGCTCGACTCACATCGTAAAGCAAAAGATCGCTTTGCTAGCGTCGATGTCGGGAGGAAGGCGGGCCGCATGGCCAACCTATGCCTTTTGGCCTTTGGGTGCGGTAGGCCGCGTCGAAAGGCTGGTTTCCCTTCTATTGGATGGTGGCGTTGAAACGACAAACTCTGTCGCCGTTGGCCCAGCAGTCCACTTCGCGCACTTTGTATTTTTTTCCGGTGTACGCTTCGAGGATGCCCGCTATGAAACCTTCGTCGTAATTGCAGACGTTTTCATTGGTGACGGGTAGACCGCTGCAATCTAGGTCTTGGCCCACCGTCAGTATGATTTCTCCGGTTTCCATGTCGAACATTTCTATCCGCAAGATGCCGATTTTCAGCTCATGCAGCGTTTTTTGCAGGTCGGCTACGAAGGCGTTGAAGTCCGCTTTTAAGTTTAGCACATTTTTAGCAAACTCGGTTCCCGCCAGGAAGCCGGCGTCGCGGAAATATTCGTTGGCCTTCTCATGTCCATGCGCTTTGCTCAGCACGTCCAACATAGTGTATTGCATAAGCCGATACACTATTACAGGCATGTCTTCCCCCAAATCGCCGCGCCCTTCCCTGATATTACCCAAGTCGTTCCAGACAAAGGTGGCATGAGATACTTTTGGTTTGAAAACATTTTCCATCTAATATCTCCTTTCATTAAAAACAGAGTTAATTATATATTTGGCCCATTTTTTCCAGAAAAGTCAATGGTTTTCGTATTTTTTGAAATGAGTGATAACTAGTGCGTTACGTCACAGAAAAATAAAATTTTTATTATGTGGTTTTCGGAGAATGAATACTGAAATTACTGAAAAATGGCGCGAACACCGAAAAACCAACAAAAATTGGCTTCGAGAAACGAGGATAAACATATTGGGGTGTGTCTGATGCAGAAATCGCCAGAGTGACGGAGAAAAATCGAGGTACGCTGGCAAAACTAGATCGGCGATATTTCCCCGCGAGGTTTTGGCGAATATCTATCCGCTTATCGTGGTTGTTGTCACGAACAGAAAAGAGTTGGGAAAACTCTCGCGTAGCGCCCCGCGCCAAGGATAAGCTGGAACTGGTTTCAGCGCAAGCAGATGCGTGGACAGCGTTGCCTTTGGTGGTGGCAAATTTTTTCCCAAACGCCGCGACCAGTCGACTGCGCAGATGGACGAATTTATTTGGATGACGCCAGATCCAACAGCAGTGGCCAGGCGCAGAATGAAAGGCAAATCCAGTGGCGCCATATGCTCTGTCCGAAAGTGGTCACTTGTTCTTCTGTTATCGTAAGGAACAGAGCTACGATGACTCTCCAATAAAAACGGCTAGATTTGTCGCTTCTTTAGCGGCTCTCAAGAGCTGTTCAAGGGCTTTGTGCTAGGTATTCATATCTTCAGCGGTACAATGTTATGCCCGCTATCAGGCAGGGGAGCAGAATGGCGAGGTGGCCAGAGATAATCCTGTGCCTGAGCGGATGCCTCCGGATGGCGCCCCCAAAAACAATTAGGGAGTACAGCGGTGCGAGGATGCCGAGTTCAATGCCTAAATTACGATAAAGATACACATTGTCCCAGGACAAACGTCCGGCGCTCGGCAGGATACCAAAAGGCAGTCTGAAACTGGTGTCGCTCAGAGGCCAAAAGAGCGGCAGCGTTGATACGCCAGTCAAAAGGTCAAGAACAGGGTGCGACCAGCCGGCAGCAAAGGTTTGGGCCACTCGGAAGCCGCGTTCCCGCATTGGTCGACGCCATAGCCAGAACGTGGTGAACAGCGGCAAAAAGGTGCAAACCACCAAAGAATGACTGTAGCGAATGGGAAAATTGACGCCGAAAAACCACAACGCCAGATACTCAATATCCGGAAAGCCGGCCAGAAAAATCAACCAGCTCAACCAGAGCCACGGAATGGGTCGACGTTCGTACAGGGCGATGACGGTTCCGGTCAGGGCATGCCCGATACATGAAGGCATTGATGTTCTCTCCGTTCATCGCGACCCAGTGAATCGAGAAGTCAGGTGCGCTTAATGATCCTGATCAAAATGGCGATGGTGTATTCTTTGCCAAACCCATGGTGTTTGGGATGCAAAATATTAGCAAAAACGTTCCAGTTTTCCGTGCAAAAAAACGCTCGAAGGTTTTCGCATCGTGTTGTCCAAATAACTCAGGCAATAATTTTATTGTCTAATACCTTAAGGTTGAATGGTTTTGGTGAATGAAATCCCCGCCCCACCCATCAATTAGAGGCCATATCCTGTTTAGCTTGTCTATCGCCATAATTTTTCCTTAGCGCATTTTTTAGTGCTTAATTTTACCATAAAAAATACAAGTGGAAGGCGCAAAATAGCGCCATTCTGTGGAGTCTGCGTCGTGCCTCAAAAAAAGCGGCGGAGATAGCGTTTGAAACGAGATTCATCAAAGGAATAAGGTTTAGCTATTTACAGCGAAACTCTTTGATCTTGCTTGTTGCGGGGAAAAACTTTGAGCCCATGGCCTTCGAGATTAGAGTTTATTAGCAACAAGCGAATTTTTATTCTGTTATTCTTGCAATCGTAATATCATCATAAATTGCCGCGTCAACTTCGTTTTGCCCGCAAAACCAACCTTTAATGGTAACCTTATTTGGCGAGTGAAAAATCACTTTATTGCGCGTGATAAAATAAGTTGCCATTTCGCCGCCCCAATTGTGATATTCAATTTCAATGGAGTCTGTCGAAATCCACTTATAAGATAAGGTTTTGTAAGACACAGGATTTCCTGCGACAGATGCCAGAGCCATTTCGTTTTTTGTGATTTTAAGCGTAATGTTGGTTTTATCGACAAATTTCCATTCTCCAATCAAACTATTGCTATTTGACCGCGGATTACTGGAGTCGCAAGCCATTATTGCCAAGCTCAAAACCAAAACGGTAAACAACATTTGAATTGTCAATCTATTTAGCTGAATCTTCGCTTTGATAATGTAAATTTTGTCTATTGTAAACATCAATCTCTTTAACTTTTTAAAATTCATAAATAATTTTCCTCTGATATTCAATCAACCCGGGCAAACGTTTGCGTTAAATCCGTTATCTTGGGGTGCAACCACGCATAACGACTGCTCCTTAACTCAATCAGTTTATGTTCGCTCTTTATAAAAATCTGGCATATCCAAATCCAGTTAAAAGTCTGTGTTTTCATCAGCATAGGTCGGTAACCGTTGCTTTGGTTTTTATGTTCGATGCTTTCAAATAAATGAAAATCTGCGTTGTTGTATTCATATCCTTTTGAGCCCAGAATGCTGCACATCTCAAATCCGAGCCTACGTAGCTTTATTTTACAGGTGGCGAAATAGAATAACTGAAGGCCCCATCCTACGGCTCCCGCCATTAAAACTGTAGCTACAAGCATATGAAGCGGTTCGCGGGTAACTAAAAACTCCATGTCGGTAAAGTAAAGCATGTGTAAACTAAAGAAAGCGCCTGCGATCAGCATAATACCAAACGGTATAAAACGCATGCGCCCGCGGATAACGCTTTGCACTGCGCCGAGTGGATGATCGGATACCTGATTCACACCGGATTTTTCGTAAATACGGTCTTTGCGTTCCGGTATCTCGACGGCGGGTGTCGCGGAAATTTTGCCTGTCTGTCCTGCCGCAGCGTTATATTTCAGCACTTTTTTACGGGCAACTACAAAGCCAATAACAAAGATTATAAAGATGAATGCAATGGGGATGATGGAGATGAGAATGTTCAAGATTGGCGTTCTCCATCGGAGGTGTTCTTTATTGAAGATGCCGTGAGAAACAACGCTAGAACAAAAAAGCCGAATCTCATGACGGGCTCCTTTTGCGTTTGGATTAGGCGAGGTTTTAAGGCGATAATAAATGTATAGAATAAAGGATGAATGGCAGAAATGGTGAAAAAATATAAGGGGTACGAGATAACCCGCAACCCCTTTTTTATTGGCGCGCTTGAAGAGATTCGAACTCCTGACCTACGGATTCGTAGTCCGTTGCTCTATCCAGCTGAGCTACAAGCGCATATTTGGAAACAACGATGAAGCTGACAAAATACAGTCAATGAATTGGGCTTGTCAAGTAAAAGTGCATCTCTGTTTTTTAGGGTCGCGCGTGAGATAAAATTCATTGTTTATTCTCAGCCTGATGTGACGCTGACTTTATTGACAGTTAGGAATCAGGCGCGCTGCGATGACTCCTTTTACGCTTCTAAGTTTTTCCAGCAGCTCGTCTGAAACTCCGTTAGAAATATCGATGATATTGTAGGCGATTTCTCCCCTGTTTTTATTGATCATTTCATCAATGTTCAAGCCGCTTTCCCCAAGAAGGGTTGTGATACTGCTGATAACTTTCGGGATGTTGGCGTTTATCAGGGTAATACGGCTTTTCCCAGACGGAAGCATTTCGCAATCCGGGAAGTTAACAGAATTTTTTATATTGCCGTACGCAAGGTACTTACCAAGTTGATCCGCCGCCATGATCGCGCAATTGTCTTCGCTTTCCGGCGTGGAAGCTCCAAGATGCGGAATGCAGATAATATTATCCAGGCCGAGTAGTTCCGCTTCTGGGAAATCAATAATGTAACCGCCCAGTTTTCCTTCGGAAACAGCCGCTTTAACAGCCGCGTTATCCACAAGCCCAGAACGACTGAAGTTTAAAAGCCGGGCTCCTTTTTTCATTTTTGCAATCCGTTCGGCGTTAAACAGGCCTCTGGTTTCGTTTAGTAGCGGTATATGCAGGGTGATGTAATCCGCTTTTGCAAGCAGGGTATCAATGTCCGGAGCTTTAACGACCTGATGCGATAGTTTCCAGGCCGATTCTACGCTTATGAAAGGGTCAAGACCGAATACCCGCATGCCAAGGCTTGCAGCGGCGTTGGCCACCATTACGCCTATTGCGCCTAATCCAATTACGCCAAGGGTTTTGCCTTGGAGTTCCGGACCGACAAACTTGGACTTACCTTTTTCAACCATGGCCGGGATGTCTCCGCTGCAATCTTTGAGACTGTTTGTCCAAGTAATTCCCTGGTAGAGGTTGCGGCTGGACATCAGCATGGCGGCTATAACAAGCTCTTTTACTCCATTGGCGTTTGCTCCGGGAGTATTGAAGACTACGATACCCCGTTGCGTACAGTTTGCGACCGGGATGTTGTTGACTCCCGCGCCGGCGCGAGCGATGGCAAGAACGCTCGGCGGAATTTCCATGGAATGCATATCGGCGGAGCGGAGAAGAATTGCGTTAGGGTCGTTTATATCCGTGGCTATTTCGTAGTCGCCGCGGGCGAGTTGGTCAAGCCCGCAACGCGCGATTTTATTCAGCGTTAATATTTTATACATGGTATGTGGTCTCGTTTCTGTTATGAATTTTCAGTTTTAAACTTTTTCATAAATTCCACCAACGCTTTTACTCCTTCCAACGGCATAGCGTTATAGATGGACGCTCTCATGCCTCCGACCGAGCGNTGCCCAGCAAGATTGACCAGACCGGCCGCCTCGCTTTCCTTGACGAATTTCTTATTAAGGACGTCGGATTTTTCTTTGTCCGTTTCTTTGGTGAGAAAGGGAATGTTCATAAGCGAACGAACCCCTTTGTCAACCGGGTTAAAAAAGAAGGATGAGTTATCCAGAAAATCGTAAAGTATTCGGGCTTTTTCCTCGTTTATGGCAAAGATTGCTTTTGGTCCGCCCATGTCGCGGATCCACTCCTGTACTAGCTTGAATATATAAATGGCATAACATGGGGGAGTATTATACATGGAGCCGTTATCCACGTGTGTTTTGTAGCTGAGCATGGCGGGTAGCTCATCGGGAATGCGATCCATCATGTCTTTGCGGATAATCACAAGCGTTACTCCGGACGGGGCAAGGTTTTTCTGTGCCCCGGCGTAAAGTACCGCAAAGCGTTTTACATCCAGCGGCTTGGAGAGAACACCTGATGAAATGTCCGCTATAAGCGGAGTCTTCCCAGTGTCGGGAATAGCGTGGTACTGAGTTCCTTCTATGGTGTTGTTATAGCAGATGTGAAAATAGTCGGCTTCCGGATCTGCGCCGGAAATTTCAGGGAGATAGGACCATTTTTTATCTTTGGAAGAACCGACAATGTTTGCGACCCCCAATTTCTGGGCCTCATCCACAGCTTTCTGCGCCCATGTGCCCGTCAGAGTGAAGTCAGCCTTTTTGTTAATGGTCATAAAATTAAGAGGCAGCATATGAAATTGCAGACTTGCGCCGCCTTGGAGAAAAAGTACGTGATAGTTATCCGGTATATCCATGTTCTGGCGAATCAGCGATTCCGCCTCCGATATTATGGCGGCGAAAGGTTTTGATCGGTGAGACATCTCCATGACCGATTGACCGCTTGTCTCATAGCAGAGCATTTCATTCGCCGCTTTGCGTAAGACAGATTCTGGAAGTATGGAGGGCCCTGCCGAGAAATTGTACACTCGTTTCATATGATGGCATCCTTTGTGTGGGGGTAAAAAAACATCCGGAAACAATCAAAGCGGATGCGGAAAAAGAGAAGAATTCAACAGCGATCAAATGATTGTTTGACAACGTTGCGCAAAAGTTTGGACTAAAACAAATATCATAGCTAGATATTTTTTGTCAATGGTCATGGGGAGTTACATGATCTAGTACCGGTAGCGTTTCAGGATATCTCCGTAGGCGTCGATACGTCGGTCTCTCAGGAATGGCCATATACGACGGACTTTCTCGCTCCTGGAGAGATCAATGTCGGCGAAGAGAATTTCTTCGTCAAGCATAGATGCCTGGGCGAGCAATTTCCCCTGGGGGTCCGCAGCAAAGCTGCTTCCCCAGAAAACAATTCCGGTTCCCGTTTGTTCGGGAGAATCTTCGAAACCAACTCGGTTTATCGAGAGAAGCGGCAAACCATTGGCAATGGCATGACCCCGCTGCACAGTAATCCAGGCGTCTCTCTGGCGTTCTTGCTCGTCCGGGGGGTCGGCGGGATCCCAGCCGATGGCCGTAGGGTAGATCAGCAATTCGGCTCCCGCCAGAGCCATCATTCTGGCGGCCTCTGGGTACCATTGATCCCAGCAAACCAACACTCCCAAAACGCCCGCGGATGTTTTTACAGGAGTAAATCCCAAGTCGCCGGGAGCAAAGTAGAATTTTTCGTAAAAACCGGGATCGTCCGGTATGTGCATTTTTCTGTATACGCCGGCTATGGAACCGTCTCGTTCTAATATAACGGCGGTGTTGTGATATAAACCGGGCGCGCGGCGTTCAAAAAGAGAAGATACGATGACAACTCCCAATTTGGCCGCAAGAGATCCCAGTATTTCGCAGGTCGGACCGGGAATCGGTTCCGCAAGATCGAAGAGAGAAGGATTTTCTGTCTGACAGAAGTAAGGGTCGGAGTGTAGTTCTTGCAGGGCAATCAAGCGCGCGCCGGACTTTGCCGCTTTTGTTATCATCTCGCGGCTTTGCTCGATGTTTTCATGTTTATCGTTCGAACATTTTTGCTGGATAAGCGCAGTTTTCAGAATTTTCATAACAGAACCCCCGGGGGAAGCTGCATGGTAACGCAATGCAGTGAACCGCGCTGTTTCAATAATGGGAGACAGTCAATGCCGATAATTTTTCGTCCGGGAAAGGCCCGCCCAATGCGCTCCATTGCCAGAGCGTCCTTTTCCTGATTTCCATATGTAGGAACCAAAACGGCGGAATTTATAACGAGGAAATTGGCATAGGTAGCCGGTAGACGGTTTCCGTCGTCATCAAAACAGGGCTCTGGCCAGGGAAGAGGAATTAAGTCGTAAGGCGCCCCGTCAGGCGCTATAAATGATTTCAGTTCGCTCTCCATCAATTTCAGCTCGTTGTAGTGTTCATCGCTTTCCAGATCACAGGAAACATAAATGATAACGTTTTCCGGACACATGCGCGCCAGAGTGTCCACATGGCTGTCCGTATCGTCGCCGGATAAATATCCATGGTTCAGCCAAAAAACGCGACTGGCTCCTAAGAGCGTCGCCATGGCCTGCTCGATCTCATTCTTGTTCAGCTGAGGGTTACGGTTGGGCGACAGAAGACAGGCGGAGGTTGTCAGTATGGAACCGACTCCATCGCTTTCGACGGAGCCTCCTTCCAGTATCAGCCCGATGGTCTGGAGTTTAACGCCAAAAGCGCCCATAGTTTTGAGCGTTCTGGTAATGATATTGTCGAGATACGCCGGATATTTAAGTCCCCAACCGTTGAAACCGAAATCCAAAAGAACCGGTTGGTTGTTAAACATTACCGTAATTGGCCCAAAATCCCGCGCCCATGTGTCATTATTGGTTATTTCATATATAGCGACGCGAGATATGTCAACGCCAGCGTCAGCCAAAAAATCACTCGTTCCGGGCTTGTCTGGAGTTGTCAGTAAAACGCGTTCAAACGCAGTGATATGACGAATTATTTCGACAAAAACCTGTTGTACTTCCTTGAGTGTCGGAGCCCAGTCGGTGTTGGCATGGGGCCAGGTCATCATGACGCCGTCTTGGACTTCCCATTCGGCTGGTAATCGCGAGCTCACAGTTTGATTAATTCCTTTGTTTCAGCGGATGTTTATATGGCGGAACAGTATAGCCTTTGCCATGGGGTCGCGCAAGCCTCCAGGATTGTATATATTCTTTTGGCTTGATTTATCCGTTGGTTTACCGGTAAATTCACCGTTATTTTAAACATTACTTCACATGGGGAGTTTTGGCTCTGTGAAATCTCTGACGCTGAAGGCTCCGGCCAAGATCAATTATCTGCTTGATGTTATACGTCGTCGCCCCGATGGTTATCATGATTTGCGCATGGTAATGCAGCGGATCAATTTGTGTGACGAAATAACAGTTAGTCTAACGGAAACCAGGGATATAAACGTAACTTGCGGAAAAAAAGGTGTTCCAGATGGTTTTGGTAATATTGCCTGGAAAGCTGCAAACGCCATGCTTGCTTTTGTGAAAAACGGACATGGCGTACATATCTCGATCGAAAAAAACATCCCAATCGCCGCAGGGTTGGGCGGCGGTAGTAGTGACGCAGCCGCTGTGCTGATGGGGATGAACGAATTGTTGGAGTTGGGATTGTCCGATCAACGCCTAATGGAGATTGGCGTTAAGCTTGGCGCCGACGTTCCTTTTTTTATTTTCAAAAAAACCGCTTTGGCCGAGGGAGTTGGAGAACGGCTCAGCCCGATGCCGCCCATGCCTTCTTTGTGGGTGTTGCTGGTGAATCCCGGCGTGCATGTTTCCACCGCTTGGGCATATGGGAATTTGCGGTTGACAAGCGAAAAAGAGCTGGCTAAACTCCCGAAACTTTTTTGCAGCGTTGAAGACGTATGCGCCATACTTTCCAACGACCTTGAATCCGTAACCATTCCTGCTTTTCCGGTAATTGCGGAAATAAAAGAATCCATGATGCGTTTGGGCGCGTTTGGCGCTATGATGTCGGGAAGCGGGCCTACGGTTTTCGGATTGTTCCAAGATAAAGAAAGCGCCGAAAAAGCCTGCGTAGCAATGACAGAAGGAACCGGGAGCTTTGCGGCGGTGGCCGAAACTCTTTAATTTTTTTTTAAAATATAATTAAGTCCCTCGCACATACTTCGGTTGATTTAATGGGGCGTCGCCAAGCGGTAAGGCACCGGATTTTGATTCCGGCATCCCCAGGTTCGAATCCTGGCGCCCCAGCCAGTTTTTTATTGCTGTTTCGTAGTGTAAAGAAGTATATCCCCCGCCCAATAAATTCTCTAGTTTTTTGTCTTGTTTTAATCCTGTTTTTCTCCACTGTTCCAATCCTCTATAAATCATCGAAATCGTCACTGGCCGCTCTGACTTGGTCTATGAATAATACAAAAGATCAAACACATAGACAAACTACCCCGATCCAGTGTATCAATATACTGTCAAAGTATACATTTCAGCTGTTGTTACAGCTAAGGGCGTTATTCCACCCAGTTGCTTGATCGCGAACATAAAGGAGACACAATCACATGAGCCTTATGGACAAAATCAAAAATGAATTTATTGATATTATTGAATGGCTGGATGACTCGGATAACACATTGGTTTATCGTTTCCAGCGTTATGAAAATGAAATCAAATACGGAGCCAAACTGGTGGTGCGCGAAGGCCAGATGGCGGTGTTTGTTAATGAAGGGAAAACAGCGGATGTCTTTGCCCCCGGAACCTATACTCTGAAAACCCAAAACTTGCCGGTGTTGGCGACGTTGAAAGGGTGGAAGTATGGTTTTTTCAGTCCTTTCAAGGCCGAAGTGTATTTCTGTAACACCCGTCAGTTCACGGATCTGAAATGGGGCACTCCTGGGCCGGCGACCATGCGAGACTCCGAGCTGGGAGCGGTGAGGGTCACCGCCTATGGGATTTATTCCATAAAACTTGCGGATCCCGCTCTGTTCATAAGAGAAATTGTCGGTACGCAGGGTCAGTTCTCAACCGAGTCTATTGAAACTAATTTACGCGGAAAAATAAGTACCGCAATAAAAGAAGCCTTACCTTACGCTGGGATTCCGGTGATTGATCTTGAAGGAAAGTCTGTATGGCTGGGCGAGACGCTGCGTGATAGGCTTGTTCCGTCCATGCGTCTCCTGGGTATTGAGCTGATGGAAATACAGATTCAGGATATTGGTCTCCCGCAAGAAGTTGAAAAAGCCATAGACAAAGCGGGGGCTATGCGCGTAGTGGGTAATTTGCAAGAATACACCCAATATGAGACAGCCGCCTCAATCAGCGATGCCGTTAATAATCCCGGCGGGGTTGCGTCAATTGGGGCCTCGGCTGGAATAGGGATTGGAGTGGCGGGCCAGATGGCCGCTTCCATGGGCGGAACTCCGCCCCATAATGTTTNTCAAGCTCCGCCGCCATTGTCCTCTCAGACAGATTTTTTTGTTGCCGTTAATAATACGCAGACCGGTCCGTTCGCTAGACATGTGTTGTCTCAGATGGCCCAGTCTGCTCAACTGCTTCCGGAAACTCTTGTTTGGAAACAAGGGATGGCCAACTGGACTCCGGCCAGTCAGATATCCGAATTGGCCGGTCTTTTTGTAACTCCTCCCGCTATTCCCACAAAAGAGTAAATAATGGGAGTTAAAACCGGATAAATTGAAATGGGATAACATTAGATGTCACTGAAAAAAACGTTAAGAAATAAAATAGAAGAATTCCGCCCAAGAATTCAGAAGCTGCTCAAAGAATACGGGAAGATTAAAATAGACGAATTAACTATCGAGCGCTGTATTGGCGGTGGGCGCGATGTCCCCATGCTGGTGACCGACGTTTCCTATCTTGATCCTTACGAGGGGGTTCGTTTTCGCGGCAAGACCATCAACGAAACCTTTGCCGCGCTGCCCAAAGCGGAAGGCTCGATATATCCAACAGTGGAATCATTTTGGTATTTTCTTCTGACAGGAGATATTCCCACGGAAAAGGAAGTGGAAGAAATACTCCATGATTTCAAAGCGCGCGCTAATGTTCCCTATTATGTATATGATGTTATTCGCGCCCTGCCTGTCGGAACTCATCCTATGGTTATGCTTTCCACGGCAGTTCTTTCCATGCAGCGGGATTCAAAATTCAGCCGCTTTTATAACTCAGGAAAATTCAACAAAACAGACGCATGGTCTTACATGTATGAAGACGCGAGCGATCTTGTGGCGCGTTTGCCAGAAATAGCCGCTTTCATATATCGTTATCGTTATAAGAATTGCGATATAATCACGCCCAATCCAGAGTTGGATCTGGGCGCTAATTTCGCGCACATGATGGGAATTGACCCGCCCTATGACGATGTGGCCAGAATGTATTTCATTATCCATTCTGATCATGAACTGGGCAATGTATCCGCGCACGCGACGCATCTTGTGGCCTCGGCCTTATGCGACGCTTTTTATGCGTACTCCGCCGGGCTCAACGGTTTGTCCGGCCCTCTGCACGGACTGGCTAATCAAGAAGTTTTACGTTGGATAATAAATTTTGAAAAGAAACTGAATGGAGAAACGCCGAATAAGGAAAATGTTTCCAAAGCGTTGTGGGAAACGCTGAACGCCGGCCAGGTTATCCCCGGCTACGGACACGCGGTGCTCCGCAGTACAGATCCGCGCTATCTGGCTCAGCGCGATTTTTGTCTCAATACCCCGGGCCTTAAGGAAGACCGTCTTTTTAAACTTGTATCGATACTTTATGAAACCGCTCCGGCTGTTTTGACCGAACACGGCAAGACCCGTAATCCGTGGCCAAACGTTGACGCGCAGTCGGGCGTGATCCAGGCATATTATGGCGTAAAGGAGTGGGATTTTTATACGGTTCTTTTCGGAGTGGGTCGTTCTTTGGGTTGCATGGCCAACATAACCTGGGATCGAGCGCTTGGATATCCGATTGAACGCCCCAAGTCGGTCACCACCGCCATGCTGGAACAATGGGCTGCCGAAGCCGCTTGCGCGCAATCCTGAATTATTTTTTTGTGCCTGTATGTAAATGGCGTTGTAGATCAAAAACAGATGAAGAGATAGTTGTCTTTTCGGATTTAAGGGTATAAAGAAAGCGATATCCGTCAACCCTTGTTCGGCGAGTAGACGTCGACGCAAAAAACGGCAGAGTCATTCCAAATCGTAAAGGAGAGAACATCGATGCCAAAGCTATTGGAAGTTTATAAATGCGAAGTGTGCGGAAATGTCGTGGAAGTTGTTTACGCCAGCGCTGGTGAGCTTGTCTGCTGCGGTAAGCCGATGAGACTTATGGCGGAGAACACAGTTGACGCGGCCAAGGAAAAACATGTTCCAGTTATTGAATCCTGCGGCGACGGATGCGTCAAGGTGCGAGTAGGAAGCGTTACTCACCCCATGGAGGAAAAACATTATATAGAATGGATTGAAGTGATAGCTGACGGCAAAGCGTACCGTCAGTTTTTGAAGCCTGGCGAGGAACCGGTAGCAACGTTCAACGTCGAGGGCAAAGAGCTCCGCGCCAGAGAATACTGTAATCTGCACGGTTTGTGGTCGGGTAAGCCGTGATCGTTTTTAGCGTTTGTCTCAGCTCAATATACTAATGGACAAAATGAGCGGCTTGAAGGTATATTGTCCATCCGTTTGTTAGAGGCAAAAACATATTCTGCGCCCGTAGCTCAGCTGGATAGAGCAACGGCCTTCTAAGCCGTAGGCCACAGGTTCGAATCCTGTCGGGCGTGCCAATGTCATATCAAGGGGGCGGCAGTCGCAGTCCCCTTGATATTTTTTA
>JGI994J12354_10003552_pt1 | contig 14475 bp, 16 predicted proteins | sample IntmicLarv3ML3BL_FD_12354 | JGI IMG/M metagenome (IMG submission 12354)
GGAAAAGATATAAGGATAAGTGATAGTGGGGAATACACAGAGTTTGAATTGCATATAAAGAGTATGCCGTGTGAAATATATAATGTTCGTATCAATGTGCCAGGGATTCATAATATATACAATGCGCTATGTGCAGTATTTGTGGGTATAATTTTTCAAATGAATATGAGTGAAATTATTGATGGAATAGCAGATTATGTGCCATCTGGTATGAGACAGAACATAAGCATTTCATCTAAAGGCTATAAAATAATAAATGATGCATATAATGCATCTCCGGATTCGGTAAAGGCTTCACTTGCAATGCTCAGTTCAATGAATTGTGAAGGCAGAAAAATTGCTGTTTTGGGTGATATGCTGGAGCTTGGAGAAAATTCTATGCAATACCATAGAGAAATTGGAGAATATCTGTTAGAAATGGATATAGATGTACTTGTCACAGTTGGAAATATGGCGAAAAGCATAGCAGAAATAGCAGTGACGAAATTTGGAGAGAGTAATAGTTTTGATGGAACAAACGAAGCATTAAACTATTTAAAAGAAAACTTAAATAAAGATGATATTATTTTATTAAAAGCCTCAAGAGGAATAAAGTTTGAGGAAATTGCAGCAGGACTTGAGTAGCAAAAGAAAAAGAGGAGGACACAATGGGTGAACTGATAAACCAAAGTAAATATTATGAACTTACATTTTTTATAGGAGCATTTGTAATTGCTGCAATTGCCGCAATTATAATGATTCCTGTGCTCAGAAAAATGAAATTCGGACAGATGGTGAGGGATGATGGTCCTCAGTCACATCTGCATAAGCAGGGAACGCCTACAATGGGAGGTATAATCTTTCTCATTCCGATAGTTCTCCTGTCTATCACGGCATATTTTATTCCTAGTTTGAAAAATGTTGTTCCAATGGCTTTTGTCACAATTTGTTTTGGCTTTGTAGGTTTTCTTGATGATTGGCTTAAAATAATCAGAAAGAATAAGGATGGTCTTAAACCATGGCAAAAGATGGCAGGATTGTTTGTAGTATCACTGCTCTTTTGTTTGTATCTGAAATTCTTTACTGATATTGATAACACTATATATTTTGCCCTCTTTGGATTGAATTTGTCTCTTGATTTGAGTTTTATGTTTATACCATTTACCATTTTTGTCCTGCTTGCGGCGACAAATGGGTCAAATCTTACTGATGGAGTGGACGGACTCTGTGCTGGTGTAACATTTATAATAATGTTTTTTATTGCAATGGTAAATTCCGCAGCACAATATGAAAATCAAGATATATCAATGTTTGCTATGATTTGTGCGGGTAGTTTACTTGGATTCCTACTCTATAATGTTAATCCAGCAAAGGTGTTTATGGGAGATACTGGTTCTCTGGCACTTGGAGGGGCAGTTGCTTCATGTACAATAATGATGCAGAGACCGTTCTTAGTACTGCTTATTGCAATAATATATGTTGCAGAGGCGCTTTCGGTAATCATTCAGGTTCAGTATTACAAAAGGACAAAGAAGAGAATTTTCAGAATGGCTCCGCTTCACCATCATTTTGAACTTGGTGGGTGGAGTGAGAAAAAGGTTGTAACTATATTTTGGTTGGTAACATTTATTGCCTGCCTTATAGCTTATGCATCAATGAATTTGAATTGAAAGGATATTTAAAATGTCACAAGTCTACAAACAGGCCCGTAGGGGAAAAATGGATTTTTGGATATTTATTGCAGTTCTCATATTGCTGTCTGTAGGAACTATTATGGTTTTCAGCTCCAGCGCGGCATATGCGTACAGCCGTTTCGGAAATACCTATTATTTTCTTGAAAAACAGGTAGTCTGGCTTGTAGTTGGTTTAATTGCCATGCTAGTTGTGTCAAATATTGATTACAGAAAATATGCGAGACTTTCACCTTATGCTCTTTTAGGAACGCTTGGAATGCTTATTTTGACAGCACTGATTGGAATTGAGGCAAATGGTGCAAAAAGGTGGCTGGGACCGTTTCAGCCCTCTGAGATTTTAAAGATAACACTTATAATTTTTCTTGCGTATCAGATGGCAAAGAATTATCGAAAAATGGATACTTTTATCAAAGGGTTTGTACCATACATATTGGTTACAGGGTTCTTTTGTGGAATTCTCTACTTTCAGCCACATATGAGCTGTGCACTTATACTTGTTTCAGTTACTGCAATTATGATGATTACGGCGGGAACTAAATTAAGATATTTTGCGTTGGCATCGGTTGGTATTATTCCGCTGATAGCCTATATAGCAACAAAGAAAGCTTATATCATAGATAGAGTGTTTTCCTTTCTTGATCCATTTGCAGACAAAAGTGATGGTGGATATCAGATTGTTCAATCACTGTATGCAATAGGCTCAGGAGGACTTTTTGGTAAAGGAATAGGAAAGAGTTTGCAGAAATATCTTTATCTGCCTGAGCCATATAATGATTTTATTCTATCTATTTTGGCGGAGGAATTAGGCTTTGTGGGTGTAATCGCAATTATATTTATGTTTGGACTTCTTATATGGAGAGGATTTAAAGTTGCAAACAATGCCCCAGATCGTTTTGGAAGTCTGCTTGCTGTTGGGATAACATCACTCATAGCAGTACAGGTGGTAATAAATATTGCGGTTGTAACATCAAGTATGCCTGTAACTGGTATGCCATTGCCATTCTTTAGCTATGGAGGAACATCACTGGTATTTCTTTTGATAGATATAGGAATATTGCTTAACATTTCACGTTATGCTACATATGAGAAGTTTTGATTGACATAAAAAATTGAATGTTGTAATATAATATAAAGAGAGCAATGCCGCTAAGCGGCAGTTCAAAGAATACTATTTAAAAAATAATCTTTCTTTGTTAGGGGCGGATTATTTTTTTATGTAACTTATAATTTCTTTAATAGTTATCGTAATAAACAAAATAACAATTAACATCATTAGTTCCATAAGCGTCACTTCCTTTCACCTTTTCTATCTTAGTTGATTGAAAGAGTGTTTTTATGGAAATGAACTACCGCAGCCCATTGCTCTTAGAAAAATTATACTTATCTTTGCAATGAAAAACAATCTATTATAGATATAAATCTCGTTTTATTTCTAAAATGTCAATAATTTACTATTTGTACTATTTACTATTTTTCACACCCCAGAAAAATCTTGCATAATATGTTAACAGGCTTATTGTGTTTAAGGATTCGGAGGTTTGTGTGAATGTGCAAATATATAATTAATGGCGGCAGAAAGCTTGAAGGAGAAATAGAGGTCGAGGGCGCAAAGAATGCTGTATTACCCATTTTGGCAGCATGTCTTATAAACGGAAAGACAACAGTATTACATAATTGTCCAAATCTTAGAGATGTGAATCTAATGTTTAGGATAATGAAGGAACTTGGATGCAGAGTTACCATTGAAGATGAATGTGTAATCATTGATTCGAGCACAATGAACAGTTTTGAAATATCGCAGGAAAATGCATTGGAAATGCGTTCCTCTATAATATTTCTGGGTGCGGTGCTCTCAAGGATGGGAGAAATTGTGATATCTCATCCGGGGGGATGCGAGCTCGGACCAAGACCAGTAGATTTACACTTAAAGGCTTTGCGCATGTTAGGAGCGGAGATTTATGATGTAAATAACGGCTTGATTTATGCAAAAGCAAAAATGCTTGAGGGTTGTGAGATACAGCTTGACTATCCAAGCGTTGGAGCTACAGAAAACATCATGATTGCTGCGGTCAATGCAATAGGAGAGACTGTAATACGAAATGCGGCAAAGGAACCAGAGATTGTTGACCTACAGAATTTTTTGAATGAAATGGGTGCAAAAATTTCCGGAGCGGGAACTGGTGTTATATATATAAAAGGAGTGGGACGAGGGAAAAATGCACTTCACGACGCAGAATATACAATAATACCCGACAGAATTGTTGCAGGAACATATATGACTTGTGCAGCAGTAACAGGTGGCGATCTTGCTTTGAAAAATGTTGTTTCTGAGCATTTGGCTCCCGTGATATCAGCGCTTAAGGAGAGTGGTTGTGTTATTAGGAATTATGGTGATGTAATAAGGGTAAAAGGACCAGAGAAACCCTCATCACTAGAGATAATAAGGACCCAGCCATATCCTGGATTTCCTACAGATATGCAGGCACAGCTTGTAAGTGTAATGTCTATTGCCGATGGAACAGGGATAATGATTGAAACAGTATTTGAGAGCAGGTACAAGCATGTAGATGAATTAATGAAAATGGGGGCAAATATTAAAGTTGATGGACGTATAGCTGTTATAAGAGGAGTTCAAGGGCTCAAGGGCGCAGATGTTACAGCTAGAGATTTGCGAGGCGGAGCAGCACTTATAGTTGCAGGGCTCAATGCAAACGGAAAGACAATAGTAAATGACAGTAAGCATATTGAACGCGGATATGTTGATATAGAAAAGAAGTTAGCAGGTGTAGGAGCAGACATTATAAAACAAATGTAAATTTGATTTGAAATTTGAACATTGTGGAAAAATTTGTTATCATAGAAATGTTTTAGAAAAGTGTTATGACCTTGTAAATAAATACGAGCATTAGAATAGTGCGAGGAAGAAAAATGGAAGCTAAAGAACAAAAGAAAAAAAGTATTAAAAAGAGAATACTACTCTATTTGACAATATTTATAATTGTTACACTGTTAGTTCTCATTTCGCCTTTGTTTTCAATAAAAAATGTTGTTATAGAGTCCTCAGTAGATAAAACTTTAGAGGAAAGCTCTTTAACAGAAATTGAATCTCATTTGGATAGCACAAAAGGTAAAAACGGATACCTGTTTGTATTGAATAATATGGATGGTATAAGTAATATTCGTTATTTTTTTGGTATGCGTGCGAAAAATGTTGAAGAAAGTCTTATATTTTCCTTTCCAAAATTGAAAAATATAAATGTAAAGTTTGATTTTCCAAATTCCCTCAATGTTACATATGATTTGAGAGAAGAAGCATATTTTATAAATGATTCAGGAACATATATTTGTGCAGATTCGGAAGGGTTCATTTTAGGAGTGTATTCTGACAATGAGAAAAATCTTCCAGTTGTAAACGGAATCAAACTTGAATCCTATAAAATAGGGCAATTTGTATCCTCAGAAAATAAAGAGCAAATTAAAGCATTGAAAAATGTTTTTTCAGAAATCAATCAAAGTGATTTAAATTCTGAATTTAAATTATCCGAATGTATTGAAATTGTTGATGTTACCGAGTATAATAAAATATGGATTTTTATTAATGATAATCTGGCAGTTAGTATAGGTAGTCTTGATAATATTGAATATAAGATTCCTGCGCTTAAGGAAATTTTGCAGGTTAATGATATGTTAAATAAAAAAGGTCTTATCGATTTCACAGTGTCAAGTGATCCTGTGTTCAGACCGCATGAATAGAATAAATAAAGCAGGGGGAACGCTTTGATACCTTTAATTGGATTGATAATTGGATTACTGATAGGAATTTTTGTTCCTTATAAAATTCCTGTTGAATATTCGACATACATAGTAGTTGGAATACTTGCGATAGTTGATTCTGTTCTTGGTGCGTCAGTAGCAAATTTAAGAGGCAAATTTGATATGAAACTATTTTGGTCAGGTATCTTAGGTAATGCGGCACTGGCAATGCTTTTGACTTTTATAGGTGACAAATTTGATGTTCAACTTTACTTGGCCCCAGTGTTTGCTTTTGCAAATAGAATTTTTACGAACTTTGCAATTGTAAGGAAGAAGATATTTTTAAAGAAAGACAATGATGAAGGCAGTTCATCACAAACTTAAAAGATAATTTATACAGGAGATATACAAATGAGTAACAATAATGTAATCGCGGTGGTCGATATAGGTTCAACGAAAGTGTGTGCAATTATAGGAAAGGTGCATAGTGACGGAAAGCTTAAGGTAGAGGGGGAAGGTTCTGTTTCTTGCCGAGGATTTAAAAAAATGATGTATACCGATTTAGAGGCTATTACTACATCAATTAAGCGTGCACTTATTTTGGCACAGGAAAAAGCAAATATAATTGTTTCTTCAATTTACATAAATATCAGAGGAATATATTTGAATTATGTTCAAGATACATTTCAAATTGCATTTGATAATGAGAAAGAGTTTGATAGCGAAGATACAGCAAGGCTTATAAAGCATGCCTCAAAGATTCCTGTATATGAAGATGAAGTTATAGTGGATGTTATTCCAATTAAATATTATATTGATGGAGATACAGAAGTCCCTAATCCAGCAGGGTTAGTGGGCAAATCTCTTGCTGCTGATATGAATATTATAATAGGTCATTCAGAAATAGTTAATTTGATTTGTCAATGTGTACAAAAGCTTGGACTTATTGTTGATGGAATTATACCAGAAGCATTTCCAATTGTTAAAACTCACTGTTAATAGACGCAGGTGGAAAGATAACAGAATACATATATGTTGAGGATAATGTTGTTGTATTTGACTATTGTATCCCAGTGGGAGGGGACAATATTACAAGTGATATTGCAAAGGGACTTGATATTTCCAATACAGATGCAGAAACCCTGAAAAGGGATATAGGATATGCATCAGAGGAAACTTTCAGACAGAATAGAGATTGTTTTGTTACACATGTGGGCACCGGAGACTCTGAAATGGTGAGGGCGACAAATGTAATTAACATTATTGAAAAACGCGTTTCATCAATAATTGAAAGAATTAGAAACAATCTTTCAAAGAGTGGCATTCCCATTGAAAAAATAGATAATATTGTAGTTGTGGGGGAAGGACTTAGAAGTTTAGAGGGTATTGACCTAATAATCAGAAATTATTTTGGAGTTGAATCAAGGCGACCAGATTTCTTCGTGGAAACTGGGTATATGCCTACATATTTAACTGCGTATAGTATACTTTCTTATATAAAGGATTGTATTAATCATGGAAGAAGTTATTCTGTTTCTACAATTAAACATGTGGAAAATACAAGCGGAATCGGGGGTGAACTAAAAGGATCTAAAAAATATTTGAATATGGTTAAAGAATTTTTCACATTAAGCGAGTAAACATTGTGAAAAACCATGTTTTTTGTCATTTTTATGTTGCTAAAAAGTTTATTTTGTTATATATTTGTAATATAGTGCGTATCAAGGAGGACTAGTTGTGATAGAGATTGATCATGAAAGAGATGGCATAGCGAAAATATGCGTTATTGGTGTTGGTGGTGGCGGTGGCAATGCCGTTAATAGAATGATAGAGTCAGGAATGACTGGGGTTGATTTTATTACCATGAATACTGATTTGCAGGCCCTGATTCAATCAAAAGCACCTGTTAAAATACAGCTTGGAGAGAAACTTACAAGGGGATTAGGTGCGGGTGCAAGCCCTGATATTGGAGAAAAAGCAGCTTTAGAGAGTCATGATGAAATTCTTCAAACCATTAAAGGTGCTGAAATGGTATTTGTTACAGCAGGAATGGGAGGAGGCACAGGTACAGGTGCAGCTCCAGTGGTTGCTCAGATTGCTAAAGAACTTGGCATATTGACAATAGCTGTTGTTACCAAGCCTTTTGGATTTGAAGGAAGAAAGAAGATGCAGAGTGCTATAAAGGGTATTGAGAAACTTAGCTCTAATGTAGATTCATTCGTAGTGATACCTAATGATAGAATATTCAAAGTAATAGATGAAGATATAAAATTGGAAAATGCGTTTACAATAGTTGATGATGTTCTTAGACAGGGAGTACAGGGAATCAGTGATTTAATTACCAATTCTGGTATAGTTAATGTGGATTTTGCCGATGTTAAGACTACAATGTCGAACAAAGGTATTGCACATATGGGTGTAGGACGAGGAACAGGAAAGAATAGAGCAGAAGAAGCTGTTAAAAATGCTGTAAACAGCCCATTGCTTGAAACAAGTGTAAATAGTGCGAAATTTGTATTAATTAATTATTGTGGTAATTTGAGTATGCAAGAGATGGAAAAAGCTTCATCACTTATATATTCCGCAGTAGATGTTGATGCAAATATAATTATTGGAGCAACTGTTCCGGAAATTAAAGATAATGAAGATATCACTGTTACAGTTATTGCGACTGGTTTTGAGGGTGATGAAATGGCTGAAACCATTATAAGCGGAAAGAGTGAGCCAGTAAGAGAAGAGCCAACACCTGTTAAAAATGAGCCAATAAAGAACGAGTATACACCAAGATCATCAGTAGTTGAAACAGAGGAGATTGAAATACCTTCTGAGTCAAAACCTAAATTGAACAGTAAATATGATGCACTTAACAATCGTGATGATGACGATGATGACGAACAGATTATTATTCCGAGGTTCTTAAGAGGCGATAGAAGATAATAAAATAGTAAATAAAGAATTAAGCAGTCCTTTTCTCGAAATGAGAATAAGGGCTGTTTTTGAGGGATAAATAAAAGTGATTTCAAAGAAGAAAAAGAGAAAAATAATTGTTAATAATAATGAATATTGGTGGCAAGTCCATTATGATAAGGACTGTGCCAGACCTTATATATTTATTTCTTCAGATAGAAATAAATTGTTGTTAAAATCGTCTTATGACAGAGAAACAATAATTTCTGGTAGCACTATCGAAAAATTAATCAAAGACAATAATCTTTGATTGGTTAGATTTTCATCAATGTCTGTAAAAGAGTTTTTCAATTAAAACAATGAATTTGCGCTCCCAGCCTTTAAATACTTTTGTGTTTTGCATACCGCCGGCAAATTTTTTGTTCATTCTAAGGGAAAGCTTAATGATAAGTTTGTCTAATCTTTTTCTGTAAGGATATATGGTTATATCAGTGTTGCTTTTTGGGTGAATGCCCTTAACAATACCAAGGCAGTTTGTTTTTAGAGATTCTTCAATTGCAACAGTGTTATCGCCTTTAGTTATTATCATGTCATCTGTAAAACGCACAATGCGGTGAACCAGTATTCGGCATTGCATATCAACCACAACCACTATATCACCAATAAAATATTCCGGACGTGTTTCAATGCAGAGCAAATCACCCTCATAAATAAGAGGCTCCATGCTTACGCCGTTGATATCCAAAACACCGTTTGTTTCTCTGAGGCGTATCTGAGTAAGAGTTTTTGTAAGCTTTAGCTGTGCATTATCCATTGTTTCACAAAATCCATATCCTTATATTTTAGGTGAAAAACAGGTTTTTCACTTATTTGCTTTATCAATTTAATCAGGGTTATATCTGATGGTATGTATATGTATAAATTTTTCAGAATGCGAGTGAAAGCCTCACTTTTTGTAACTGGCTGACAGTCATTTATGTCCGAGCGTTCTATGAAAAATATTCCTCCGATTTCTGCACTTTTATTTAAGTCCTGAGGCATGTTGAGAATGTGTCTTGACAGTCCGCCGTATTTATAATATTTCGCGGCGGACAGGTCTATGCTGTGTTTTTCTAAAACGGAGAAACCGCCCTCTCTAAGCTGTATGGGTCTGGGAAATGGGCGAACACACAGAGAATTCCTTTCGATTATTGCAAGGTCATCTGAAAAATAGTTAATTCCGCTGTTGCATAAATAGGAAGTAAGAGTGGATTTTCCTGCCTCTGTATATCCGGAAAAGAGAAATGCTCTGCCATTATATTCCAATGTGGCGGCATGTATTGCAAGGTGGGATTCATCAATTATGGTTGAATCATACATTGCATTTTCAATCATTTGAAGTTCTTCATAGCTTGGAGGATTGTCTCCGAAAAACATTTTTGTAGAATTTTCCGATGGTTCTTCCTCGCATATGAAAGGAGCATAAATTAAATTGAGAACATCTGCAAGTTCTTTACAGGTGGTTTCAATAAAAAAATCGGGCTTATGATAGGGTCTTACAATGTTTATTTTATAAAGCATTTTTCTTTAAACCTTCAAGTATATTTATTTTGGCAAATTGAACCTTTCTGAACATACATCCGCCATCATCAGCTTCTAAAGTTCCATGAAAAGCAACAGCCATTGCTGGACAGCCTTTTTGACACTGGTCACCACATAAACATTTTTCACATCCAAAGCTCATAAGAGAGCGTTTGCGCAGAGTGTCAGCAAAGTTTTTAAATGACAGAAGAAAATCAGATGAAGAAAAATCATGTACATTTCCAAGCCTGCTCTCCGGATTGTAGAACATTTGGCATGGATGAATATCTCCATTTGGTTTTACCAAAAGTGAGCGTTCCTCATTTTCTTCAACCAACGGACATATATAGGTTGCAAAGGGCGGCATGCCCTCAGCGGAGTGCTCTTCATAGAGAGTAATTAACTCCTTAATTACAGACGCTTTTTCGTTTGGTGAAATTGAAATGTCCTCCCAATTTGAGACAGCATTTCCCATGTGATTTACAAATGAGTACATAGGAATACCATTTCTTGCAAGAGCAAATTCAAAATAGTCCTTTACCTGATGTATGTTAAATTTGGAAATGACCATTTTGAAAATGGGTTTATTGACATATGAAAGAGAATCTATATTTTTCAAAGAAAGATTAAAAGAGCCTTTGCCTCTCATTTTGTCATTGGTAATCTCGTCGCATCCGTCAAGACTGAATTGTACATGAAAATTCGGGTCGGAAGCGAGAAGTTTGTATAGTTTATNGTTTTTGATTGTGGAATTTGTAACTACAGTAATTGTTATATTGTTTTTGGTGTGTTTTAAGGCTACATTCAAAATATCTTCCCATTGTGTGTGGCAAAGTGGTTCGCCGCCGGAAAGTGTTATGTCCAGTGATTCGGCAGAGGACAGCTCGCGCATCTGATATATAAATTTATCCAAAGACGCAGGTGAAAATTCAACTGTGTCTTTGTTTAAACCAGAGGCATTGTAGCAGTCACGGCAGTTAAGATTGCATTGATTTGTTATCTCTATGTATACAGAACGAATATTCAATATTTAAGCACTCCTCTCGACGAGCAAGCCTTGCTCAATGAGTTTTTCAATAAATTCAAGAACATCCTTGCGAATAACCTCGGTATCCTCATCATAAATTTTAGATAGTTCTTTAATTACACTCTCTGTTTCGTGATATTGTGAAAAACATTGAAAAATGTCTGCGGCTACTCCGTCAAGTATGTTTGTGTCTCCGCTTTCACTGTCATATATTACAGTTCCGTCATCATCTCCAAGGTCGATGATTTCTATGTTTTCTTTAGGGTAAATCATGATATTTCCCAACCTTTCTTTAAAAACAACATTACTTTTTCAGTATAACACATGTTGAGGGAGGGTTCAATATGGAAATTTAGCAAAGTTGAATTATATTTTTCAAGAGGATATAATCGTTCATAGTGATTTTTTAGGAGGCGATACCATGGAATATGATGAAATAAGGATAAAATATGCTGTGATAAATATATTGGATTCAACTAACATTATGCCAGTCATTTCTGATACACTGCTTGAGCTGACAAATGAGACAGTGAGGGAATATTTAAAGAAGCATATTGCGAAGTGTTTTTCAAGTGAGGAAAATAAAAAATGTACCTTTATCAATGCGGAAAATGTGTTTGTAAATGGTATGAAAGATATATCGGATGAGAAGAGCTTTATAAATGTGACAGCGGATTTTTCAAAGAAGTTGTTTGAGCTTATGAAGGATAATGCTGGGATTCCATGTGCAGATGTTGTATTTGCAATGTTTGATTATGATGGAACCTCATATTTTGCAATGCTTAAGATGAATTATAAAACATCCTTCATTCACTATGTTGAGACTGTGGGTGAAGAGGTTACAGCTACAATTTTACCACAGTATTTGGCATTGCCATCGGAGAGCCAAAAGGTGGAGGAATCGGTGTTTATAAGTTGCTCTGATTTTGAGATTTTACTGCAGGAGAAAAAGTTTTTGATACATGATGAAAAATGTTTTTATCTTTCAGATCTATATCTGAATTGCAGTGGTGCGGCCTCACAGAAAAAACGTCTTAATACAGTTGCGAAGATTGCCGAGGATATAAATAAGAAATACTATGATGAAAGTGCAGAGAAGAAGGTGGAGTTTAAAAAGGCACTTATAGAGGAGTATGAGGAGAAGGGCGGCATTGACCCAATGGCAGTTGCAGACAGGCTTTACGGGAACAATATTGAGGTGAAAAACGAGTTTGCCGAACGCATTGAACAGCAGGGTATAAAAAATGAACCTATAGTTCCTGCTGAAAAAACTCTTGCCAGAAAGACAGAGCGTCAGATATTTAAGACTGATACGGGAATAGAGATAAACATACCTGTGGATATTTATGATGACAGCAGGGTTGTGGAGTTTGTAACCAATCCAGATGGTACGATTTCAATTATAATAAAGAATATTGCAAATTTGGTGAGCAAATAACGAACGCTTTTTGCCCTTTGTGAATAATATGTAATATATTTGTTTTCGGAGGGCTTTTATGGGACACGGACAGCTTAGGTGCAAGGTCTGGTATTTTAAACAGTACTACTATGGAAAAATTAAATCTGTGGTAAGAGTGTCGCTTGTGGCACTTATACTGGCAATTTATGCGGCTGATAAAATTTAATTCGGAGGCGCTAATGTTAATAGGAGATAGATTTAATATACATATTGATTCATATTCACATGACGGTTATGGGGTAGGGCGTGTAAACGGCATGGTGGTTATGGTGCCAGGAGCAATGGCAGGAGAGACGTGTGAGGTGACAGCGGCACGCATCGCGGACAATTATGTTATTGCTGATCTGCAAAAATTATGTACGAGTTCTCCAACGCGGGTTCAGCCGTTTTGCGGGCATTTTTCAAGGTGCGGGGGATGTGATCTTCAGCATATGAGCTATGAGCATCAGCTTTCTTTTAAGAAGGAGGTTGTGAAAAATGCACTGTTGCGTATTGGCGGGTTTTCTGATGTTGACAGTGTTTTGCAGGATACTTTGGGCATGGACAAGCCTTTTGGGTATAGGAATAATGTGCAGTTTCAGGCTGATGAAGAGGGACATTTTGGTTTCTTTAGGAAGAATTCAAATGATGTGGAAGATATTGATGAATGTCCGTTGCAGAGCAATCTTGCCAATCGGGTGTTTAAGTGTATAAAAAGATATTGCAGGGATAATGCTTTCTTTAAATTGGAGCGGATTGTTATAAGGAGTGACCGCCAGGATGAAAAATTCATGCTTGTGCTTGGGGCAAAGAAAGCGGCAAATGGGGTTCAGGAGTTGGTTGATATGGTTAAAACGGAATTTCCTGAATGTGTAAGTATTTACTTTAAAAGTGAACAAGAGTATAATCTTATTTACGGAACATCCAAGATGATTGACAGTATAGAGAGTGATTTCTTGAAAAATAGGTTGGAGTTTTATGTGTCTCCGCAGTCCTTTTTTCAGGTTAATCCGCTTCAAACTACGGTTTTGTATGATAAGGTGCTTGAATTTGCGGGAACCAATTTGAAAAATGTGTTTGATTTGTATTGCGGAACAGGTACGATTTCACTCTTTCTTGCAGGTTTGGCAGAGAGGGTCACAGGTATAGAGGCAGTTTCAAGGGCTGTTGAGGATGCAAAGGATAATGCTCTGCGCAACAATTGCAAAAACGCAGAGTTTATAAAGGGACAGGCTGAAAAGGTTATGCCGAGGCTACTTGCGGGTCAACCGCGCTTAGTTGGCGGGGCTTGTGAGCTTGTTGTGGTTGACCCGCCGCGGAGCGGATGTGATAAGAGGTTGCTTGTATCGGTGCTTGACGCAAAGCCAGATAAGATAGTATATGTGTCATGTAATCCGGCAACACTGGCAAGGGATTTGAAGGTGTTGGCGGCAGGTGGGTATTTGGTGGAGAAGGTGCAGCCTGTGGATATGTTTGGCTGGACAAGGCATGTGGAGTGTGTGGTGTTGATGTCCAAACTAAAGTCAATCACGTCTATCGAAGTAAAAATTGACCTTGACGAGATGGATTTAACGAAATCAGAAAGCAAGGCAACTTATGATGAAATCAAAGCATATGTACTTGAACAGACTGGCTTGAAGGTAACACAGCTTTATATCGCACAGGGGAAGCGCAAGCATGGAATTATTGAGCGAGAGAACTATAATACTGGCGAGGGTAAAACTAAAGTGCCGCGAGTGCCAGAAGAGCTTCATATACATAATTCCACTAAATATTGCCGAGGTTAAGCGTTCGTTTGGTTTGCCTATGTACAATGCCCCTAATGCCGTAGAGAAGTTAAGAAATCCGTATGCTCCTGTAACACCGCAAAAGGTTGAAGCTATCAAGGATGTCTTAAAACATTTTGAAATAATTGAATAATGATAGCTTCCAAAAGGTCAAGTTGAAAGATATATGTAAATATTAGAATCTTAAAAAAGATATAGAGGTTGATATTATGGCTAAAAGCAAAACAAAAAATACAAGAGAAAACAAAAAAAGATTAAGCAAAATCATTTACTTTGATGATGGTTCTGTTACAGACTATATCCAAATGATTGAAGGTGGCAATTTAGTAA
>JGI994J12354_10003553_pt1 | contig 14473 bp, 13 predicted proteins | sample IntmicLarv3ML3BL_FD_12354 | JGI IMG/M metagenome (IMG submission 12354)
AGGGTGCTTCCGGCTCGTCTTTACGGCGTCAAGGAGGGCGGCGGAGCCGCCGCTGAGGTGTTGCTGCTGCGCCGGCATGAGGGCGAGACCTGGGAGTGCATCGTCCGTCCGGGCCGCCGCCTGCGGGAGGGGGCGCGCATCTCCTTCGGAGAGGGCGCCGTGACGGGCGAAATCACCCAAGTCCTAGACGACGGCAACCGCCTGGTACGCTTTGAATGCGATGGCATCTTCCTCGAGGTTCTCGAGCACATCGGCGCCATGCCCCTGCCGCCCTACATCACCGAGCGCTTGCAGGACAGCGAGCGCTATCAGACGGTCTACGCCCGTGAGCGCGGCTCAGCCGCCGCCCCCACGGCGGGATTGCACTTCACCCCGGCGCTGCTCGAGGAGCTTGCCGCCATGGGCATCACCGTGGCCAAGCTGACCCTCCATGTGGGCCTGGGCACCTTCCGCCCGGTCAAGGTGGAGGACGTCTTGAGCCATGTGATGCACAGCGAGCAGTTCTCTGTCACCCAGGAAGCCGCCGACACCATCAACGCAGCCCGTGCCGCTGGAGGCCGAATCATCGCCGTGGGCACCACCTCATGCCGCACCCTCGAGAGCGTGGCGGGGGAGGACGGCCTTGTCCGGGCCGCCTCGGGCAGCACCGACATCTTTATTTATCCCGGCTACCGCTTCAAGGTGGTGGACGGCCTTGTCACCAACTTTCACCTGCCCGAGAGCACCCTCATCATGCTGGTCTCGGCCCTCTGCGGCCGTGACCGGGTGCTCGATGCTTACCGCGTCGCGGTGGAGGAACAGTATCGGTTTTTCAGCTTTGGAGACGCGATGCTGATATTGTAGGGAGGCACTATGGAAATCTTAATTGCCGCCCTGCTGGGCGGACTGTGGATTATCGCCTTGGTTCTTATGGCCAAGGTCTTTCAATTGAGCCGCAACGCCGGGGATAGCACACAAAAGCAGGCCCTGACCGCCCTCAAAACCCAGCTGGACAGCACCCGTGACCTGTGCAACCAGCTGGTGGCCCGTCAAGACATGCTGGTCACCTCGGTGGAGAGCGCCCTTAACAAGCTGGCCGCCCAGCTGGGCGACAGCACGGGACACAACGAGCAAAAGCTTGAAAATCTGCGCCGCACACTCAGCGAGGGCATGACCTCCCTGCAAGACGCCAACACCCGCCAGCTGGACAGCATCCGCAAAACGGTGGACGACAAGCTGCAAGAGACCCTGGACAAAAAGCTGAGCGACAGCTTCCGCACGGTGAGCGAGCGCCTCGAGCAGGTCTACAAGGGCCTGGGCGAAATGCACTCTTTGGCCGCCGGGGTGGGCGACCTCAAGAAGGTGCTGAGCAATGTCAAAACCCGCGGCGCCTTGGGCGAAATCCAGCTGGGCGCCATCCTCGAGCTCATGCTGTCCCCCGAGCAATACGGCAAGGATGTCCATGTAACAGCCAATAGCCGCAACGTGGTCGAGTACGCCGTCAAGCTGCCCGGAGAGGGCGGCAGGCCGGTCTGGCTGCCCATCGATTCTAAATTCCCTGTGGACGCCTACGCCCAGTTGGTCGACGCCTACGACACCGCCGATGGGGCCGCTGTGGAGGTCGCTTCCAAGCTGCTGCGCGCCCGGGTGCGCGAGTTTGCCAAGGACATCCGCAGCAAATACATCACGCCGCCGGACACGACAGATTTTGCCATCATGTTCCTGCCCACCGAAGGCCTTTATGCCGAGCTGGTGCGCATGGGCATGGTGGAGGTGCTGCAAGGGGAGTTCCGGGTCAACATCGCCGGCCCCACGACTCTGGGCGCCCTGCTCAATAGCCTGCAAATGGGCTTCCGCACCTTGGCCATCCAGCAACGCAGCAGCGAGGTGTGGGGCATTTTGGGCAAGGTCAAGGCCGAGTTCGACACCTTTGCCCGCGTCCTCGAGAGCACCCGCACCCGCCTGCGTCAGGCCGATGAGGATTTGGAAAAGCTGGTGGGCACCCGCACCAACCAGATTCGCCGGGCCCTGCGGGCCGTTGAAACATTGCCGGAAGGCGAGGAACAGACCCTCTTGAGTCTGCCGGAGGACAGCGATGTTTGAGCTGATTAAAACCCAGACCGCGGCCCGCCGTGGCCGCTTCCATACAGCCCACGGCACCATCGAAACCCCGGTCTTCATGAATGTCGGCACCCAGGCCGCCATCAAGGGGGCCCTTTCTGCCGAGGACTTGCGGCGCATAAACTGCCAGGTCGAGCTGAGCAACACCTATCACCTCCACGTGCGCCCCGGAGAGGACATGGTGCGCGGCCTCGGCGGTCTCCACGCCTTCATGGGCTGGGATGGCCCCATCCTCACCGACAGCGGCGGCTTCCAGGTCTTCTCTTTGGCCACGTTGCGGAAAATCAAGGAGGAGGGCGTCACCTTCAACGCCCACACCGATGGCCGAAAAATCTTCATGGGGCCCGAGGAGAGCATGGACATCCAATGGGCCTTGGGCAGCGACATTGCCATGGCATTTGACGAGTGTGTGGAGAACCCTTCGCCAAAGCCCTATGTGGAGGCTTCCATCCACCGCACCACCCGCTGGCTGGCCCGGTGCAAGACCCATTTGGAAACGCTTAAACAGCGTGAGGACACCGTCAACCCCGGTCAGATGCTGTGGGGCATCAACCAGGGTGGCACCTATGCCGACCTGCGGGTCGAGCACATGAAGGCCATCGCCGAGCTCAATCTGCCCGGCTACGCTGTGGGCGGCCTGGCCGTAGGAGAGCCCACCGAGGTCATGTACGAGATTCTGGAGGCACTGCACCCCCATATGCCGGCGGACAGGCCCCGATACCTCATGGGGGTCGGGACGCCGAGCAACATCATCGAGGCCGTCTGGCGGGGCATCGACTTCTTCGATTGCGTCATGCCGGCCCGCAATGCCCGCCATGGGCATCTGTTTACGAGCAGCGGCGTCATCAACATCAACAACGCCAAATATATGCGGGACGGCGGGCCCATCGATGCCGAATGCGGCTGTCCGGTGTGCCAAAACGGACACAGCCGGGGATACATCCGCCACCTGCTCAAGGCGGGGGAGATGCTGGGTATGCGCCTGGCGGTGATGCACAATCTGTGGTTCTACAACCAGCTCATGGCCGACATCCGGCGGGCCATTGAGGAGGAGCGCTTCGATGCCTTCCGCCGCGACAAAAGTGAACTTTTATCGCAGCGCGTGTAAAGGGGCAAATATCCCTTGTTTTTTACCGCGGGATTGATTATAATAAATACATTCTGTTTTTTGGAGGATCATAATGGGTTATTTGACAATGTTACTGGCGCCGGGCGGCGATGCCGCAACGGGAGCCGAGGGTCTTATGGGTGGCAGCGGCGGTCTCATCATTTGGCTGGTCATCATGGTGGGCGTCTTCTACTTCATCCTGTGGAAGCCCCAGAAGAAGCGCGAGAAGCAAGAGCGCGCCCTGCGCTCCAGCATCCAGCCCGGCGACCAGATTGTTACCATCGGCGGCTTTGTGGGCCGCGTGCTCAGCGTCAAGGACGACGAGGTCGTCTTTGAGACGGGCGCCGACCGCACCAAGCTGACCGTGAAGAAATTCGCCATCTCCCAGCGCACCTCCCCCGAGCAGCAGGCCGCTGCCAAGGAAGAGGAAGCCGCCAAGGAGATTGAGGAGAAGAAGGGCGAGTAATTTCTCCCTCCTTGCCCCCAAAAGTAATCCGTTCAATAAACCCCTTTCAAATCAAATACCCTTCGTCATAGTCTCGCCCCGCCCCGCATAGTCATGGTATAGCTTAACTACCACGACAGGGGGCAAGACCATGATGAAACTCAAGCCCGAGGGCTTGGCCCGACTGCCCGACCTCCGAAGGCTGGCCGTCAGCGCCGTCTTCGGCTTGGCCGCGGCGATGCTCTGCGGCCTCGGCCTTTCCATACTCGTCTCAAACGGCGCGCTCAGCCCTGGCCTATCCGGCTTGTGGTCTGTGCTCGCCCTGGTTTTGGGCGGCCTGGCCGCCGGCCTCATGGCCGGGGGGAGGCGGGGCGCCTTGCTCACCGGGGGCCTCACCGCCCTCATGATGCTCTGCGCCCTGGCCTTGTTGGGCGGCGTGGCCTTCGGCGGTGATTTTTCGGTGAAAATGTGCCTGATGCTGTTGCTTATCATACCATTTTCCTGTATAATGGGCAGTGTTCTAGCCAGCTTTATCAAGTAAATCGGAGGATAAACCATGAAGCATATCAAGACCCTCAACGGGAAGAACCTCAAGAAAACCGCCGAAAAGGGCGGCTGCGGCGAATGCCAGACCTCCTGCCAGTCGGCCTGCAAAACCTCGTGCACCGTGGCCAACCAGAAGTGCGAAAAGCGCCGCTAGGCCGGAAAACATAGATGAAAAAGGCAGGCGTTGGCCTGCCTTTTCGTTGGAATGAAAGAGATGGAGAAACCATGATTACCGCAGACAACCGCATCCACTGCTTTGAACACAGCGGCGTCCGCCTGGCCCTCGACATCGCCAGCGGCGCTGTGCATATACTGGACGATTTATCCCACGCCCTCTGCCGGCGCCTCGAGGCCCCATTGGGCGAGCTGTGCCCGCCCCATTTGCTGGACGAGCTGTCCGCCGAGCATACGCCCGACGCCATTGCCGAGGCCTATGGCGAACTGTACACCCTCTGGCAGGAGGGTCTGCTATTTTCCGAGGATTTAGACATCCCCGTTGAGGCCATCAAGCCCCAGAATACCCCGGTCAAGGCCCTTTGCCTCCATGTCTCACACGACTGTAACCTGCGCTGCAAGTACTGCTTTGCCCAGACCGGGGATTTCGGAACAAAGCGTTCTCTCATGGAGCCCGAGACGGCTCGCGCCGCCATTGACTTCGTCATCCGCAGCGCCAAGGGGCGCCGCAACATCGAGATTGATTTCTTCGGCGGCGAGCCCCTTATGGCCTGGGAAACTGTCAAGGACACGGTAGAATACGCCAACGTCCAGGGAGCATTGCATGACAAGGTCTTCCGCTTTACAGTGACCACCAATGGCGTGCTTCTGAGCGATGGGGTCATTGATTACATCAACACAAACATGTCCAACGCCGTGCTGTCGGTGGATGGCCGGCGCGATGTCAACGACGCCATGCGACCCACCGTTTCGGGTGCCGGTTCCTACGATGTCATCATGCCCCGGTTCAAAAAGCTGGTGGATGGTCGAGACCTGGACAAGGATTACTACATGCGCGGCACCTTTACGGCCCAAAATCTCGACTTCGCGGCCGATGTCCTCGACCTCTACGCTCAGGGCTACGACCAAATCTCCGTCGAGCCGGTGAGCGCCCCCGAGGGGGCCGGGTTTGAACTGCGGCCCGAGCACCTGCCTGCCATCGAGGCCGAGTACTGGAAGCTGGCCGAGGCCATGCTGGCCCTCGAGGCAAAAGGGGAGAGCCTTAACTTCTTCCACTTCAATGTGGATTTGGAGCAGGGCCCCTGCGTCATCAAGCGCCTGCGCGGCTGCGGGGCCGGCTGCGAGTATGTGGCCGTCACCCCCGAGGGGGACATCTATCCCTGTCACCAGTTTGTGGGCAATGAGACCTTCAAGATGGGCAACATCCTGGCCGGCACCTTTGACAAAACACGGGCGGCCCAGTTCGCCGCCGTCAGTGTCTACACCCGGCCCGCCTGCCGGGATTGCTGGGCACGCTTCTACTGCAGCGGCGGCTGCAGCGCGGCCAATTACTTCACCCATGGCGACATCAACATCAGCTATGAAATGGGCTGCGCCCTCGAAAAAATGCGCCTTGAGTGCGCCCTCTACCTGGCCGCCCGCCGGGCCATGGATGCTGACTAAGGTCGTGGGGCTCTGCCCCACACCCGGCAAGCTTTTTGGAAAAAAGCTCGAGCAAAAACTTATATAACAATCGCATTTCATACGATTGTTGAAATTTACTATTCTAAAATTGTATGTGAATATATGCTTTTCGCGCAAAGCGCGCCTTCGCCGTCTGCGGCGTCTCGCTCGGATGGCTTCGCCATCCTCGGTCTTGCCAGACGCGACGAAAAGCGCCGAGTTGCGCTTCGCACAACATCGCATTTCCAAAAGTTTTTGGGATTCATAAGGGTATTTTCTCAAAAATACCCTTATGCTACCGGAGGTTACCGCATAAAATCAACCAAAGGAGTTGATTTTGTGCCCATCTATCGCGTGAAAACCTTGATTGCCGCCGCTCTGGTGCTGTTGGCCGCGGTGACGGTCGTCTTGATTACCATCGCCCAGCGCAGCCTGCCCCGGCAGACGGCGGCGGAGCTGCGGCCCTGGCCGCCCGCCCCGGTCATCCTGGACGCCGGCCACGGCGGCCCCGACGGCGGCGCGGTCGCCCTCTCGGGAGTCAGCGAGGCCGGGCTCAACCTGGCCATCACCCTGCGCACACAGGGATTGCTCGAGTTCCTCGGCGTGCCCGCGCGGCTGACCCGGACAGGGGAGGATTCGCTGGATTATTCCCCCGATATGACCATCCGGCAGAACAAGAATGCCGATTTGCAAGCCCGCCTCGCGCTATCCGAGGGCCTGCCGGGGAGCCCCTTCATCAGTATCCACCTCAACAACTTCCGCCAGAGCCGCTACAGCGGCGCCCAGGTCTTCTTCGGTGGCCTGAACGCAGCATCCCGGTCCCTGGCCGAGGCCCTGCAAGGACGGCTCCGGGCCGTCCTCGACCCCGCAAATACGCGGGAGGTCAAGCCGGCCCCGGAGGTCTTCCTCATGGAGCGCATCACCGCCCCGGCGGTCATCGTCGAATGCGGCTTCCTCTCCAACGCGGCGGAGGCCGAAAGGCTGCAAGACCCCCACTATCAAACTCAAATTGCCCTGGCACTGACGGCGGGGTATGTGGAATATCTCACTGGGTAAGGAAAGGAAGTGGCGCAATGGCGGCCAAGGCCAAGGCGATTTATCTGTGCAGCGTCTGCGGGCACGAGAGCCCCAAATGGCTGGGGAAATGCCCGAGCTGCGGCGCGTGGAATACTCTGAGCGAGTACCACACACAGGGCCCTGCCAAGACGCGGACATTGGCAGCGTCCCTGGAGGGCGCGGGGAAGCCGGTGGCCCTCAGTGCCATCTCGGGCGAGCGCGAGCTGCGTGTCTCCACCGGCATCCCCGAGCTCGACCGGGTGTTGGGCGGCGGCATGGTGGTCGGCTCGCTGCTGCTGCTGTCGGGCGAGCCGGGCATCGGGAAATCGACCCTGCTGCTTCAAGCCAGCCAGAGCCTGTGCGAGCAGACGCCAGTCCTCTACATCACCGGCGAGGAATCGCTGCCTCAGATTAAGCTGCGTGCTGACCGTCTCGGCATCGCCTCCGAGCGGGTGTTCATCTACTCGGAAACTCAGCTGGACGCCATCCTGCGGGCCGCCGACAGCCTTGAGCCCGGTGTGCTGGTGGTCGATTCGGTGCAGACGGTCTACAACCCCGACATCGCCTCGGCCCCCGGCAGCGTCACCCAAGTGCGCGAGTGCACCATGACCCTCATGCGCTACGCCAAGACCAAGGGGGTCACCATCCTGCTGGTGGGCCATGTCAACAAGGACGGCGAAATCGCCGGCCCCAAGGTGCTCGAGCACATGGTGGACACCGTCCTCAACTTCGAGGGGGAGCGCAACGCAGCCTATCGCATCCTCAAGTCGGAGAAAAACCGCTTTGGCTCGACCCACGAGACCGGCGTCTTCCAGATGGGCGACACCGGCTTGACCTCGGTGGACAACCCCTCCGAGGCCTTGCTGTCGGGCCGGCCTGAGGGGGCACACGGCAGCTGTGTTGTCGCTACACTGGAGGGCACACGGCCTCTGCTGGCCGAGGTTCAGGCCTTGGTCACCAAGTCGGCCTACGGCTCGGCCCGGCGCACGGCCTCGGGCCTTGACTACAACCGCGCCGTGCTGCTCATGGCCATCTTGGAAAAGCGGGCCGGGTTCCTGCTCAGCAGCTTTGATGCCTACATCAACGTGGTGGGCGGCCTCAGCCTGGATGAGCCGGCCGTCGACCTGGCTGCGCTGCTGGCCCTGGCGTCCAGTTATCTGGAAAAACCCATCGCCCATGACCTGGCCGCCTTCGGCGAGGTCGGACTCTCCGGCGAGCTGCGCGCCGTTACCGGCGCGGCCCAGCGGCTCGAGGAGCTGCGGCGCCTGGGCTTCCGCCGCTGCGTGTTGCCCGGGGGCTGCCGCGACAGCGTCAAAGGCGTCACCGGCATCGAAATGATTTTCGCCCGCGATATTGCTGAGGCTATCAAGGGTAGCTTGTAGGCAATCGATAGTTTGCCTTCGGCGACCAAGGGTATTTCGGCAATTGTATTTCATACAATTTCTGATAAATAAATTCTAGAAATCGTGTGTAACACGATTTCATAAAGTTTTTATTCAAACTTTTTTCAAAAAGTTTGCGGGGTTTGGGGCGGAGCCCCAAGAACTAGTATACGAAAGAGGGGAGCGTCATGGATATTCTAACCCAGCTGGCCATCATCTTCCTCTTTGGCCTGGGTGGGAAGGCGTTGGAATACGCGCTCGGCGCCGGCTTCCCGGCCAGCGTGATTGGGCTGATTCTCATGCTCATCGCGTTGCGGGTTAAGGTAGTTAAAACCGAGCACATCGACCGCACGGCGGACTTTCTCAGCGCCAACATGGGCTTCTTCTTCCTGCCCTCGGCGGTGGCCGTCATGGGCGAGTACAGCACGGTGGCGCCGGTGCTTGTGCCGGTGGTCGTCATCATGGTGGTGACGTTGCTCGTCACCTTCGCCGTCACCTACGCCGTGGCCGCGCTCACCCAAAAGCTCATGAAGGGGAGGAATTAATATGCTGAGTGTCCTCACGTCCCCGGTGGCCGCCGTCTTCCTGAGTCTGCTGGCCTACGCCGCCGGCGCGTGGCTGCGCCGGCGCACCGGCTGGGCGGTTTTGAACCCTCTGGCCGTGTCCGCCGTACTGGTCATCGCCCTGCTTGCGGCCACGCCGCTGGAAGTCGAGGCCTATCTCACGGATACAGCGGCCATCAGCCTCTTTCTGGTGCCGGTTACCACGGTGCTCGCCCTCAAGATTCACCGACAGTGGCCGCTGCTGCGGGCCAATCTGTTGCCCATTGTGCTCGGATGCACGGCGGGCAGCGCCGCCTCCATGGGCAGTGTGTGGGTGCTGTGCCGCCTGTTCGGGCTCGATGCCGCCATCACGGCGTCTTTGCTGCCCAAGTCGGTCACGTCGCCCATCGCTCTCGAGCTGTCGCAGATGACCGGGGGCATCGGATCCCTCACCGTGTCGGTGGTCGTGTTCACCGGCATCATCGCCGCCATGATTGTGCCGCTGCTCATCCGGATGTTCAAGCTCAAGAACCCGCTGGCCCTGGGCCTCGCCCTGGGTGCCAGCGGGCACGCCATGGGTACGGCCAAAGCCATCGAGCTCGGTGAGGTCGAGGGCGCCGTCAGCGGCATCGCACTCACCCTGTCAGGCATCATCACCAGCTTGATTTATGTGGTTATCTTTTAGATTGCCGTCGGCGACACAGGGGTATTTTTGTAAAAATACCCCTGTGATCCCCAAAAACATTTGGAAATTGTGTTATCACACAATTTCTGATTATAATAAATCTAAAAATCGTGTGTAACACGCTTGCTTTTCGCCCAAGGCGAAAAGCGTCAAGTTGTGCTTCGCACAACATTGCGTTTATTAAGTAAGCTTTTGGTTGAGCTTTTTTCCAAAAAGCTCATGGGGCTTGGGGTGAAACCCCAAGGTCTGTCCACAAAAAAAGCCTCCCGGTGGGAGGCTTTTTTTGTGGATTTAATCAGGGAAGAGCGCATTCACCTTTTCCAGTAGGCCGTTGACGAGGGTCATGGAGACCGTCAGCCGGGCCTCGCCGTTGAGCTCGGACAGGGCGGTGATGCTGCTGTAGGGATAGAGTGTCAGGGTCAGGGTAGGGAAGTCGGGATGGTCCAGATAGCAGGTCACCGAGATGAGGGGCGTGCGCCCGGTCTGGCCCTCGACGACCTCGCTGTAGAGCAGGCCGGACAGCTGTGAGGTCACGGCGCTCACCGCCATGCGGTCGAGCAAATCGCCATTGCTGCGATAGGTCTTCTGAACGCCGTCTGCCGTGCTCTCGGTGCGGATGTCGATGCTGTACACCATATCACCATCGACAGTGACATCAAAGGCGGTCACCAAATCCCAGTCCACCGGGAAGACATCGTCGGGCCGCAGGGCCTCGTAATCAGCCAGCAGGAAGGGGTCGGCCTTGGCGGCCTCGATGAGGTAGACCATGCTCGAGCCCTCGGGCCGCGCGTAGCACTGGGTGCCCTCGTAGCGGCCCAGCAGCAGGGTATAGCTCTTGTTTTCGCCGTAATTGACGGCAATCCGTGTGGCGTTGGCGCTGTCTAGGCCGTACCCCGGCAGGTCGGAAGCGCCGGCGTTATAGGCCACGCAGCGGGCCCAGGAGGTGCCCGAGAGGGTCGAGAGCAGCGTGGCCACCTTGGCGGTGGCCAGCGGCTTGTGGGCGCTGCCCTCCCGCAGGAACCAGTTGTAGCGCGAGGTAAAGCTGACCGCTGCCCCCTGCTCTACATGCTCGAGGGAGAGGGTGCCCGCAGGCCCTGCGATGGTCACCTGCTTACCATCGGTGATAAAGGGGATGGCATCCATCACCGGCAGCTCGTAGAGTCCGTAGTTAAAGGCCCGGAAGAGCTGTGCGCTCAGCACATAGATCTTGGAGGTGTCGCCGTTGAGGGTGGCGTAGTAATCTCCGCCCGCAAAGGCCCCCGCTGTGCCAAAGGCGATGCTGTGGTGCTGTCCGCCGGCGGTGATGTCGACCGCCAGGGAAGGCGCTGCCAGGCCGTATTCCTCCAGGCTGGGAGGCTCTGGGATGGTCTGGGCGGCCCCCACATTGGAAAGCGCGGCCACCATGGCGGTCACCGGCTCGGGATTGAGGGGGAAATTGGCGTCGCCCTCCCACTGCCAGCCGTCCCCCTGGCGCACCAGGATGACGGTCTCGCCGTCCCTTGTAATAGCAAGGCGGGTGACCGCGTCGGCGTTGAGGGCCAGCAGGATGGCTTTTTCGGGCGGCGCGGTGGTGGCCTCGGGGTCGGCCTCATTGGGGGCCAGGTAGTCGACCGCGAAGTAAGCGCCCATGACCAGCACTAGAAGCCCGGCCAGCAGCATCATTTTCTTTCCGCGCTTCATCAGGCCCTGCGCCTCCTTATGGTGATCAGGATTCCCACGGCCAGGAAGGCCAGAGGCATGACGCCGATGAACAAAATGCTCAGCTGTGTCTGCACCGCAGAGGGCACCACCAGCTTTTCGATGGCCAAGCTCTTGGCGTGGATGGAGATGGTGTTTTCACGCTGGTTCATCCAGCCCAGGGCGTTGACAAAGAAGTCGTAGTTGGCGCCGGCGACTAAGGTGTTGTGCTCGTCCACCAGCAGCTGGGAGGTGGTGAGCCACACGATGCGGCTGCCGGCCGCGGTGGTGTCCTCGATGGCCACGGCCAAGTTGAAGGGGCCATCCAAATCGCCCTCCTCTTTTTCATAGGTTGTCATGTTATGGCCGGCCAGCTTGGAGAAGGACGAGGTAGAGCTGACCACCAGGGGACTGGCCTCAATGCCGGAAGGAAGGCCAGAGCTGATGACAATGCCCTGGGCAATGGGCATGACGGTGCGGTAGCTGCCGTCGATGAGGGGGGCCGTGATGTCATGGAAGCGCAGGTAAGGCAGCAGGTAATAGGCCACATTGCGCAGGCAGGCGTTCATGTCGCCCTCGATGACGATGCCGCGTTCGAGGCTGACACCGTACTCGGCCATGAGGCCCATCAAATTGGGCATGGCGGTTTCAGAATAATCGGTGAGCAGCATCAAACGCCCGCCGCTTTTGAGGAAGGTGCGGATGATGCCGGCCTCGTCGGTGGAGACATCGGTGGTGGGGCCGTTGATGATGAGGGTGTTGGCATCCTCGGGGATGGCGGCGTTGGTCAGCAGCTGAAGCTCGCTCACCTGCATATTTTGGGTGTCCATCATTTTGAGCAGGGTTTCGGGCAGCGCCGCCTCGCCGTGGCCCTTGAGGGTGTAAACCACAGGCAAATCGTCGCTGACCACATAGTCGATGGCCGAGGTCAGGGCACTCTCGCCATTCCAATCCTGGGTGGAGTTGCCGGTGTTGTAATCCATTTCGTAAAGGAACAAATCCATCAGCCCCACAAAGCGGCTGCGGCCCTGATACTGCACCACCAGGCTGTTGTTGTAGACCTCGCCGGTGGTGAACTGGGCGGCAAAGTTGGGGTAGACGATGGGGTCGATGGTGTGCAGCTTGATGCGCGGGCTCAGGCCGGCATAGACTTCCAAAAGCTGGACGACATAGCTGTCCTTCTGGTCGGGGGTAGAGACATGGTAGATGTCGACATCGTGCTGCAGACTGCCCAGCAACTTCCGGGTCTGGTCAGAGATTTCAAACAGCTTGCCCGCCGTGAAGTCGAGCTTGGTGTAGGTGGCCGGCAGACGCTCGGCCATCAGGTTGATGAAAATGGCAATGGCAATGACCACGGCGGCGGCCAGAATGCTGTAGCCGCCGGCGCGGAAGCTCCGGGAGCGGCCGGCGTCCTGAGTGGATTTTTCGGTGCTCATCCAACCCACCTCCTTTTTTCAAGAGACTGCACGGCCAGGAAGAGGAAGACACCGGTGACCGTGACGAAATAAACCAAGGCCGTGATGTCGAAAACCCCGTCGGCAAAGGTGTAAAACCGCGAGAAAACCGACAGCTTTTTTATCAGCTCGGGGAAGAGCCCCTCAAGCAACGAGGGCCGCAGGCGGTAGATGGCCAGCAGCACCAGCTCTCCGGCGAAGGCCGTGCCCAGCGCGGCCACCGAGCTTTTGGTCATAAAGAAAACCACAGCCCCGACGATGACCACAATGATGAAAAATCCAATCAGCGAGGCAAAGGCGGTGGAGGAAATATTGCCGGCCAACGTGTTGGCAAAATAGAGCACCAGAACAGCGGCAAAGCACAGCCCGGCGGCGGCGGCCTGGCTCTCGGTTATGCTCGAGATAAAGGTGCCCACGGCGGCCAAAGTGGCCGCCAGCAAAAAGAGTGCCAGCAGCGAGCCATAGGCCGAAATCATGGGAATTCGCCCATACTGGGCCAAAATGAGGGGGTAGGTGCTCAGCACGGCGAAGGGCATCGCCATGACCACCAGCAGGGCCAGGTATTTGCCCATCACCACCTGGGTCATGCTCAGGGGCAGGGAATAGAGCAGCTGGTCGGTCTTCTGCCGCCGCTCCTCGCTGATGATGCGCATGGTTAGCATGGGGATGACGATGAGGAAGACAAAGGTCGAGCCGTCCAGGGCATATTCAAAATAGGGATATCCGGTGCCCAGGTTGAGCACCACGGTGTAAATGCCGGTGAAAAGCAGCAGAAAGGCGGCGAAGATGTAGGCCCACAGTCCCTTGAAATAGGTGTGGAGCTCGCGGCGAAAAATGGCGGTCATTGTGCATCGGCCTCCTTTTCATCCGTTTCTTCGGCAGGGGAATCGTCGGTTTCGGCCTCGCCGTCCGGGGTCGGCCCGGTGGGGGTGTGGGAGGTCAATTCAATAAAGACATCCTCCAAGCTGGGCTGGGCGCTCTGCATCCGCAGAATGGGCAGCTTGGCATCACAGAAGGCGAAGAAAACCCGCTCGGCCAGGGCGTCGGCGGTGCCCACTAAAGCCTCCATGTCGACGGCACACAGGCCGTCCTGCTCGGGCTGAACCGTGAAGCTCTTGAGCTCCAGCGGGGTCAGCACGCCTTCGATGGCGGCGCGGTCACCCTTGACAGTCAGGCTCAAGGTGGCCCCGGTGGCGAACAGCTTTTCCAGCGCTTCAGGGGTATCACAGGCCACCAGCTTGCCTTTGGCGATGATGAGCACCTTGTGGCAGATGGCCCGCACCTCGGAGAGGATGTGGCTGCTCAGAATCACCGTGTGATTCCGGCCCAGCTCGCGAATTAAATCGCGGATTTCGATGATTTGCAGGGGGTCGAGGCCGACGGTGGGCTCGTCCAGAATGATGACCTCGGGCTGGCCGAGCAGGGCCTGGGCGATGCCGACCCGCTGGCGATAGCCCTTGGACAGGTTGCGGATGAGGCGGTTTTGCATCTCGGCAATCTGGGTCACCTCCATGGCCGAGCGCACTTGCTCGGCCAGTTCGGCCTTCTTGACTCCCTTGGCCCGCCCCACAAAGTTGAGGTATTCCAACGGTGTCATGTCCAGATAGACGGGCGGCTGCTCGGGCAGATAACCGATGAGGCTCTTGGCCTCCCGGGGCTGCTCAAAGATGTCGAAACCGCCGATGCGCACGGTGCCCTCGGTGGACGCCAGACAGCCGGTGATGATGTTCATGGTGGTGGATTTTCCCGCGCCGTTGGGGCCCAGCAGTCCGTAAATCTGCCCCGATTCAACCGTAAAGGATAAATCGGCCACAGCAGTGTGGGCGCCATAACGCTTGGTTAAATGGCTGACCTCTATCAC
>JGI994J12354_10003554_pt1 | contig 14466 bp, 15 predicted proteins | sample IntmicLarv3ML3BL_FD_12354 | JGI IMG/M metagenome (IMG submission 12354)
AAATATTTTCATAATGTTCAACCGTATTTTTTATATGCGGAAACAATATTTCGGAAAGTTCTAAATTCTTATCACTAAACAAATTGTAACAACTCCTTAAATGTAAATTAGTTTTGTGTATCATCTCACAAATGCGTTTGTCGTTAAATAATAATTATTCATCAGTATATAAGATTTGGGGGAATTATACAAGTCCTTAACAAAGGAAAAGATGCATGTAAATGTGGATATGAAACGCCGAAAAACCGATAATATAAAATGACATTAAAGCTGTTCGGAAACCTGAACAGGTCTATTAAAAAAGTTATAACATTGTGATAAAATCAAAAAAGAGTTAGACTGTTAAAAGATTGAAAAACTTTCCCATAATCATTTCTGATTTTTTATTAAATAAAATATTTCATATAAGAATTAAAAAAATATTTATACACGGGGGAAATTAATAATTATGAATAAAGAGAAAAATAATAAACAAAAAAATTCGTTTGGCGTGATTCCGATGACGATATCTTTAGCTCCTTGCATATTCGTTATATTGTCTATGAAAAATTTGCCGAGTGAGACACTTGTCGGAAAAATATTTTCGATTGCGTTATTACTTTTTTATATCAAAATAGCAGGGGATTTGAATACGCTAATCCATGTAGCGGGGACTTCGCTTTTTGGATTATTAAGCGGTTATAAAGTTTGTTCTTTTCAAATCGGAAAGTTCATATTGATAAATGAAAACGGAAAATTTAAAGTTAAAAGAAAATACGTTGTGGGTGTGGCAGGGAAATGTTCGATGATTCCGCCGGAATTGAAAAATGGGAAAGTACCTTTTGTGTTATATTATCTGGGCGGAATAATATTGAATTTTATAATGGGAATTTTATTCTTTTATTTTTATAAATTGTATAAAGATTCGTTTTATATTTCTTCGTTTTTCGGTATAAGCGGTGTTACGGGAATTATGTATGTTGTTTTAAACGGTATTCCTTTGAAATTTACTTATATGGATAATAACGGATATAAACTTATGGAAGTTTGCAAAAGCCCCGAAGCGGTCAAAGCATTTTGGATACAACTCAATACGGAGGAGCAACTGGCAAAAGGTGCTCGTCTTCGTGATTTGCCGAGTGAAACTTTTTTTCTTCCGTCGGACGAGGGAATGAAAACAGGTACAGCATCGACAATGGCTGTATACAGATGCTGTCAGTTAATGGATATGCATGAATTTTCAGACGCGTATCAATTAATGAACGCACTTTCAGAAATGGAAACGGGAATAGTCGGTTATAATAAAAATCTTCTTAATTGTGATAGAATATATTGCGAATTAATCGGCGAAAACAGAAAAGATGTTTTAGATAATATTTTGGATAAATCTCAGAAAGCTTTTATGTTTAGAATGAAAAACTTCATATCTGTTTTAAGAACAGAATACGTTTACGCGCTCCTTTTTGAAAAAGATTTTGAGAAAGCGCAAAAAATTAAATCCGACTTTGAAAAAGCGGCGGAAAAATATCCGCATCAAAGTTCTGTTGAAAGCGAGCGCGACTTAATTAAGATTGCGGAAAGCCTTTCGTTAAGATAGAATTATACTAAAGAAATTTATATTAGCGGGGGAATTAATAAAATTATGAATAAAGATAAAAAGAAAAACAAGCAACAAAATTTGGGTACGATGGTTACGACTTTGATATTTATATGATTTGCGGTGCGTTAATCGGGTTTTTGGTGGAAAATTCACAAGGCGAAACAATCGGCGGGCGATTATTTGCATTGTCGTTTTTGTTGGGCGGGCTTTTTTTAGCGATACCTTTGCAAATTATAATTCATGAATCGGGTCATTTGATTTTCGGATTATTAAGCGGATACAAATTTTCATCTTTTCGCATCCGCAATTTTGTTTGGCTGAAAGAAAACGGAAANATTAAATTCAAAAAAAGTCCTCTTGCGGGCATCGGCGGACAATGTTTGATGATGCCGCCGAAATTGACAGACGGAAAAATGCCTTTTTTATTATATAATTTGGGTGGNGTGCTTTTGAATATCATAACGGGAATTTTATTTTTTGCGATTTCGGTATTATGTAAAGATTCGTTTTATATTTCTTCACTTTTTAAAACAGGCGGAATTATAGGTTTTGCGTTTGCTTTGATGAACGGCATTCCGCTAAAACTCAGTGCCGTAAATAACGACGGATATAATATTTTGGAGTTGCGCAAAAGTACGGAAGCCGTTAAGTCGTTTTGGATACAGCTTGACATGACGGATAAATTTTCAAAAGGTTTGCGTTTAAAAGATTTACCGCAAGATTATTTTTTTATGCCGTCCGATGAGGGAATGAAAAGCGGATTGACGGCGGCGATGGCGGTTTTCAAGTGCAATCGATTAATGGATATGCATGAGTTTGAAGATGCGTATAAATTAATGGATACGATTCTTAAAACGGAATCGGGAATAGTCGGGTTGCACCGAAATTTACTTAATTGCGACAGAGTTTATTGCGAATTAATCGGCGAAAACAGAAAAGAAATATTGGACGATATTTTGGATAAACCTCAAAAAGATTTTATGAAAAGCATGAAAAAATTTCCGTCTGTTTTGCGAATGGAATATGCATATGCGATTATCGCGGAAAATGATTCGGAGAAAGCTGAAAAAATCAAAGCTGATTTTGAAAAAATAGCGGTTACATATCTATACCAAAAAGATATCGAAAGCGAGCGCGAATTAATGCGGATTGCGGAAAATATTTCAAAAAATAAATAATCAAAGGCATGAAAGGCATGAAATTTTTAAACGATTTCATGCCTTTGAATTTTTCATTCAATAAAGCTGTTCGGAAACCACCTTAAAGCTGACGGAAACCGCGATGGGTTAACGCAGTTTACGTTAGCCCATTCAAGTTTCCGAACAGGTCTAATAAAATGAAGCGATATAAATTTTCAGCGTTTAGTAAAATGTAAAGATTTTTCTTAAATGAATTAAAAAACGAAAACACATAAAAAAATAACCCTCATGATGAACGATATCGCTCAATAAGTGAGAGTTATTTTATAAAATGAAAATTATGCTTTTGCAAGCATTCGTTTCAAGTGTTGTGTCAATTCTTTGAAAGCACTGCGTGGGTCGATTTCGTCCAATGTTTCCAAAAGCGCATCGGTTTGTTCATCGCTGAGTAATTCTTTTGAACCTGCGATGAATCCTGCGCGGTTTTTCAAAATATAGCGAACCAATTCTTCGATGCTCACTTTGTTTCTGACCATTTCATTTACAATCTTACTTTTGCTGGCGAATTGAATAAAATTCTTATTCAGCAAAGTATAATTTAACTTGCCCTTTTCATCTGAATATCTTTCGATGATTGCGATATATTCGGTACTTCCCACCATGTCGATTTTTTCAGATTCGGTTTCATCAACTTCGTCGTCGTCTTTTACATCGTCCTGCACGGTTACTTTAAATTTTCCTCGAGCAGAATATGCCATGCCCGTTGTAAGTTCGATAGATTCACTTATAGCCTCGTCCGGAAAAAGTTCCGCATTGATTTTACCGCGAGGTATGCCCTCACCTGTTCTGCGGTCAAGGGTTACCACTGCAAAAGCGTCTGTATCCAATCGGAAAATTTTTATGCCCGCACCACCCGATGCCAATTTTTGTTTATAAGCTATGGCGGGAATGGTTGTGAGTTCTACTGCCGTTGTTCTTATAATATTCATAATAATCTCCATTCTGCCGCTCAAGTATCAGCACAAACGGAATATAAGTGCTGTCGGCGGCTATTTTTTGTCATACTGAATTTAATGAAAGATAATACTGCAAAGTATGAAGACGTGAGTTGCACAGTGCCTTTCTGAAAACAGTATGATAATTAGTGCAAAAATTATTTTTTCAAGCATAAATAAAAAACATACATCTTCATATTTTTTAACTACTGAAAAAATATTATATCCTAAAAATATGTATTCGGCAAATTTTCAGCGTTTGTTAACCTGTAAAACGGAAAATTCAATTTCATGTATCGTAGGTTTGGAGTGACAGACTTATTCGGAAATTTAAACAAGTTGATTTCCGAACAGTTTTAATGCAAAGTTTTTAATAGAAAAATTATTTTCGTGCATCACTCAAACGTGAAATTTTTAAAGTTAAAGTTTTACATTTTGAAATTAAATCAAAATGACTTTATGTTTGCAATAATTTCATCAATGTATTTTTAAATGATAAATCTTGCTCGGGCGTGCGTTTCGGAATATTTTTTGAACGACCTCCCGCCATGCGGATTTTTTTTGATGTGTGGCGTTCGTTTAAAAGTGCGTCTATATTATCATTCGTGTAAATTCTGCCGTTTTGATTAATCGGAATCGCCCGCCGTGCAAGGCACATCGCCGCCAACCCATAGTCCTGCGTAACAACGATATCACCCGATTTTACCATATTGACAAGCGCAAAATCTACGCTGTCATTGCCTTTTGAAACAGTAATCGTTTTCGCNCCGNATTTTTCAAAAATGTGAGATGTATCGCAAATGATAATACATTCGATTTTTTGTGAAACGGCTATATTTACNGTCAAATCCACAACGGGGCAACCGTCGGCGTCAATTAAAACAGTCATAAAATTTTCCTCTTTTGATAGTCGGATTTTAAATTAAAAAGCTAAACAGGTTTCATACCCGGGTTGCTTGGGTGAGCAGTAAAAGCACAGCTTTTACGACCAACCTCGTCCGCTTGCGGCGAGGTGGTTCACTATAATTTTTTTGCATAACACTTTCAACATTTAGTTTGGATTCTGCTTGTTATTTACCCCAATTTTTTCGATTTCATCTTTTAAATTGCGCGCCATAAATTCAAATCCGTCAGAGTTTGGGTGCAGACGCAAATCCGCAAAATAATTTTCGTCATGCGGCACGAGGTTAAGCCCGTTTATTACGTGGATATTTTCATATTGCTCAGTCGTTTCGTTAATTGCTTTCGCGATATTATAAAACGAACCGCAATCGGAAACTTCACTCATATCGCTTCGCCAAATCGGTGTTAACGCAAAAATCGGAGTATCGGGCAAAATTTCATGGAGCGTTTTAAAATAATTATAAATATTTTCCCTCACAATATTTATTGAAGAAAGTTTCGACCAGTCGTTAGTGCCGTACGCTACGGTTATAAATTTAAAATCCGTATTCAAATTTTTAAAATCCAAAAGGGTTTCATAATCAAAAAAATATCCGGAGATGCCTTGGTTAAGCGCGTCAACATTAAAATAATCCGCAAGCCTGTTAACATAATTCAAACTCGGATTACCCGAATAAAGCCCTTGAGTTATCGAATCGCCTAAACACAAGATTTTCTCTTTCTCTGTTTCATCATAAAAAAGTTCGCCGTTGGATTTCAGATTATTTATTTGAATGGGAATCACGATAGGCAAATAGATTTTCACATTTACAAGTTCATTATTCGGATTCTCTATTTTAAAAACATTTTTGCCGCTTTTATATCGCTTAAAAAATGTTTTTTTGTTATTGACGATGCAGTCAAATCCGTCAAATATTAAACCGGAAAACTTAAAACCCTCGTCGCTTTTTTCTTCAGTCATTTCTTCAATGACTTCTTCAAATGAAGTGAAAAAATTTTTTAGGTCGCCTTTTTCCTGTTCGGTGATGAGAAATTTAATAATTTTGGTTAAGGAAAGTATTTTGCAATCCAAAGTTATCGTATCGCCTGTCGTATTAAAAGATAAGTAAACACCGGCGGAAGTAAGACTTCTGATTTCAAATTTTGTTTCGCGTTTATAAACATCAAGTTGCCCGTCTGTAAAACGCACAAAGTTTTTATGCTTAAATAAAGCAGGCTTACATTGCAGATAATTTTTTGCTACGCGTTCTAAATCAAGCACATAATCAACTCCAGAGAAATAATATATATCAAAGATAATCATATCAGCGGAGTAGGGGATTCGTCAAATATAAAAATTGATTAATCGATTGCTCATTTTAATAAAAAACAAATAATAATAAATCTAAAATAAAAATTTTCAAAAAATAAATCATAACAAACTTAAAATAATTAAAAAAAATACCGTTGTTATTATATTTAAAAATTTTTATAATAACGGCGGCATTTAATTTTTTAGTTGTTTTCAATTTCATTTTCAATAATATCTCGCTGAAATTCCAAAATATCACCCGGTTGACAATCCAAAACATCACAAATTGCATTCAGCGTTGAAAAACGAATCGCGCTGATTTTTCCCGTTTTAATATTTGATAAATTAACATTTGCAATCCCGACTTTTTGAGCGAGTTCGTTTAAAGATATTTTTCTGTCTGCCATCATGCGGTCTAATCGTAAAATAATTGCCATAAAAATTACCTCCTCACAACGTTTCATCTGATTGCTGTTGAAGTTGGCAACCATATTCAAATATATGCGCGATGCAATAAATCACCAAAGCTTGCACAAACCCGATAAAATTAATATTAATAGTAGTGATATTTGTTGAGTATAAAAGAGTTTCGCCTATCGCTTCAAATACATTTCCGATAATGCAAATTAAAAGTGCCAGAAAAGCGACGTGTTTGATGCGGTTTACATATTCCGTTTTAAACGGCGTATAAGTAATTGCGATGTCCGAAAAAATGCGATATAAAATGTGGAGCATTTTTGCAATCATAAGGAGCGTTATAATCGCAAATGAAAACAAAGTTATGAGAGTTGATATTGTCGGAGTCGGCATGTGGCTTTCAATCGCAGATATCTTGAATGTTTCATACAGCGAGAACACATCGCCTTTAGCTATGAAAAATATAATTCCGAGCATAAATAAAATTGCTACGCCTATTGAGAAGATTAATCCCGCACGGAGTATATTTGAAACGAGTTTACTTGTTTTAGATATTTTTTGTTGTGTAATATTCATTTGAAAATCCCCCTTTGTTTTTTTTTTTTTTTTTTTTTTTTTTTTTTTTTTTTATTATTTAAAACATCGTTTTGATTTTTGAATTAAATAAAATAAGACTATCTCTTTGCGATAAGATAGCCCTTTATAAATAAAATAATTTTTAAATCCCTATTTTGTTTTTATAATCAACTCATTAATCCCATAAGATGAATCCAACAACGGCGCGAGAGATTTATTATAATTTAAATAATCAATAATTTTCGCGAGGTAGCCGGACATATCAACGGATTTATGCCATTCCGCATTTTCCAGTTTAGGTGAGATATAAGTTAAATTTGTTGAGAAAACTCTTGTAATAAGTTCTTCTTCATAAGCTTTATTGAAAGTTTCAAGCCCCTCCGTGAACATACCGAAAGCGGTCGCAACATAAATTTTATTTGCTTTACGTTTTTTTAATTCTCTCGCAACGTCCAAAACACTTTCGCCCGATGCAATCATGTCATCAACAATCAGCGCGTCTTTTCCTGCGATATCCGTTCCCATATAAGAATGTTCCACGATAGGATTTTTGCCTTTAACAATTTTCGTGAAATCGCGGCGTTTATAAAACATACCGACATCGAGTTTCAAAACGGACGCATAATAAATTGCTCTGTCCATCGCGCCCGTATCCGGCGCAATTACAATCATACTTTCTTTATCGTTTATAAAATCCCGTTCGGTTTCAAGCATTGTTTTAACGATTTCATATGTCGGATAAATATTTTCAAAAGAAGAAAGCGGAATCGCGTTTTGAATATTCGGGTCATGCACATCAAAAGTTAAAATATCCGTTATCCCGAGATGATACAACTCCTGCAAAGCCATGGCGCAATCCAAAGATTCGCGTCCTTTTCTTGTGTGCTGTCTTGATGCATATAAAAGCGGCATTATTACGGTTGTGCGGTTACTTTTTCCGCCGACTGCCGCAATAGTTCTTTTGATATCTTGAAAATGTTCATCCGGACCTTTTAAATTTTCATGTCCGTATAATTGATATGTACATGAGTAATTTCCGATATCGCATAAAATATAAATATCTCTGCCGCGGACGGTTTCGTCGAGTTTTACCTTCGCCTCGCCGTTTGCAAAACGAGATTCTTTAATATTAATTTTAAAAGAATCGGGATTAAAAGATTCTGTGGCAAAATGATTTTTATTATTTCGTCGTCTGATTAAATGCTTGTCAACTAAATCGCCGAGACCGAGTGCGCTCTCGAGTGTAATCAACCCAAGTCTTCCCTGTGCTTTGTAAATGATGTTATTCGCCATTGCTCTCTCCTTCAATAAGATAAAATATTTAGATACAAAAAATTGTTTGGCAAGTTTCTTTATCGGCGAGTTTTTCAAAACTCTGCGTTGATGCTTTAATTGTTTTTCGTTATTCAAAAAAATCACAGTGCCGATAAAATAAATTTTAATCTTACATTTCGTGAATTAAGTATAACCAACACTCTTAAAAAAATCAATATTGTTAAAAATTTAGTAACAAAAGTGTGCTCGTTCAAATAGTATATAAATGTGTCGGACGAGTTTTAGAAAGCTTGAAAAATAGGGCACAAATAAATTTTTAAAAAAATCAGTAACAATATCGGGCTTGTTTAAATAGCATATAGAATACATCAGACAAGTAGTTGAAAGCAATAACAAAATACGCACGGCATCAAAAAAACACTTATGAAAAGTGAACCACCTCGCCGCAAGCGGACGAGGTGGTCCACTCGCGGGCATTCGCAAATGTGAGTGCAAGCACTCTCGCTTGGCTCATTGCCATCGCGAAAATAAAAAATTCAGTAACAAAAATAAGCTAGTCCCATATGATATAAATATATCAAACGAAAGAGTGGTGAAAAAAATGTTTGGCGGATATTATGATAATAATTATTGCAATAACGATTATGTTTATGATTTAAGCGTAACAACTTACAATCTTCATTCGGCTTCAATGGAAAATTGCGGAAACAATGACTATTACAATTATAACACTCCTTACGGCGGTTACGGTTGCGGAGGATACGCTCCTATGTACGGCTTCGGCGGATACAACGGCGGTTGTGGATTTGGCGGTTGCGGCGGTTATAACGGCGGTTGCGGTTTCGGAGGCGGATTCGGTTATGAACCTTTCGGCTACGGAATCGGCGGCTATGGTTGCGGATGCGGTATGTATTGGTAATCGGTGGTTAATTAAGTTAAGTTAAATTGATAAAAATATCTTCGGGGTGTTAACTTTCGGTTAATATTTTGAAGTGAAATATAAAAGCACTCAGAGAAATCAGTCAGTTTTCCGAGTGCTTTTTTGTGTTTTTGTCGTATGGAGTAACGTTCCTAATTTCAAAAATTTGCATAAATATTTGTGCGAAAAATTTAAGATATTGATTCCTCATATTGTTTCGTAAAATACGCAATCTTATGAGTAACTTTTTCAAGATGTTTATTCATTTCTTCGATGTGAAATTCAACATCTTTTTTGTGAGCAATGAGCATTTCACATCGTTCTTTCAGCGTTTCGTCGCCGCACAAACTCAAATCAACGAAATTTCTGATTTGTTTAATGGACATTCCCGTATTTTTTAAACAACAAATTAAATTTAACCATTCCAAATCTTCGTCCGAGTAATGGCGTATTCCGCTTTTCGTTCTTTTGATATGCGGCAAAAGCCCCTCTTTCTCATAATATCGGAGAACGTGCGGGCTTAAATTTGTTTTTTCTGAGATAACTTTCACGGTGTAACCCATAAATAAAACCCCCTTGTTTTTATTTTTTTAACTTTAAACGTATGTAATTTTTTTTATTTCGCTATTGACTTAGAGTTAACGTTAAGGTTTATAATCGATTATATGTACTATTTGGAAAAGTGTCAAGAAATTGGCGCAGAACATTATCGTGAAAATTAGATTGGGAGGATTATAATTTATGTTAAACTTTGATTTTTATTCACCTGCACGAATTTTATTTGGTAAGGACGAGGAAAAACGCATCGGGAAATTATTAAAACCGCACGCGAAAAAAGTTTTATTGCATTACGGCGGCGGAAGTATTAAAAAAAGCGGTTTGTATGATACCGTTGTCGCTTCACTGAAAGCAAACGGCTTGGAATTTGCGGAGCTCGGCGGAGTAAAACCGAATCCGCGTCTTTCTTTGGTACACGAGGGAATCGAATTATGCAAAAAAGAAAATATCGATTTAATACTGGCAGTCGGCGGCGGAAGTGTTATCGATTCGGCTAAAGCCATCGCGATGGGCGTTTATTATGACGGCGATATTTGGGAAGTTTATGAGCAAGGCAAAGGGATTACAAAAGCGTTGCCGATTGCAACAATTTTGACGATTCCCGCGGCAGGAAGTGAATCAAGCGGAGATACCGTTATTACAAACGAAGAAAAAGCTTTGAAATACGGCTACGGAAGTCCGCATTTGCGCCCGTTACTCAGCATTATGAATCCTGAATTGTTTTTTACATTACCCCAAAATCAACTGGCGTGTGGCGTGGCGGATATGATGAGTCATGTTTTTGAAAGATATTTTACAAATACAACACACACGGATTTGACGGATGGATTATGCGAAGTTACTCTTAAAACATTAATGAAAAACGCATTGCTCGCGAATGAAAATATTGAAAATTACAACGCTTGGGCGGAGCTCGGATTCGCGGGGACGGTTGCACATAACGGATTAGTCGGAATGGGACGACAACAAGATTGGGCATGTCATGAAATGGAGCATGAACTCTCGGCGATTTATGATGTTACACACGGCGCGGGACTTGCGGTTTTAACTCCTGCGTGGATGCAATATGTTTATAAAGACAACATTAATATGTTTGTTCAATTCGCGGTTAACGTAATGGGTGTTGATGCGAGTTATCGCGAGCCCGACGCGATTGTTTGCGAGGGGATAAATCGGTTGAGAGAATTTTTTGCTAAAATGGGATTGCCGAACACATTATCGGAAATCGGTATCGGCGAGGACAGATTGGAAGAAATGGCGAAGAAAGCAAGCCGAATCGCTTTTGGCGAAGAATATCCGCTCGGCGGTTTGAAAAAATTATATTGGCAAGATATTTTGGAAATTTATAAATCTGTTAAGTAAAAATTTTTTTGGGAGGATTTTTTTATGAAACATAATAATTTATCTGAACGATGATGTTGTGTTTTAGAAAGTTATTTTGGATATAACAGATAATGATTTGTTATTGCGGAGGTGAACACAAAGGGGTGTTTTTGGGTCGCCTCTGCAATTTTTTTGTTTTTTGTTTAATAAAAAAAATCGCTTTTGATAAACGAATTATATTGAAAGCGATTGATTAAACTGTTTTGAAATTAGGTTTCGTTACGATATTTAACGGGAACTGCGGGAGCACCGACTGCCGTACAGTCGGAGGGAATATCTTTAATAACAACCGAACCCGCGCCTATTATAGTGTTTTCACCGATGTTTTTGCCTTGAATAATATTTGCGCCTGTACCGATTTCCGTACAAGAACTTATATGGACATTGCCCGAAACATTTACACTCGGGTACAGTGTCACGAAATCTTCAATAATTGCGTCATGTCCGACGGTACAATCTAAATTTGCGATGACGAAATCGCCGACCGTAATATTTACGGTGAGAATGTTGGATAAACATATAATACAACCCTGTCCGAATTTAACGGAGTCCGAACATTGAACGTCTTCCGCGAGTATTGTGGGAAAAATAATATTTGAATTTATTTTAATTTTATTATAAATTTTCTTTCTGATTTTTGAATTGCCGATGCAAATAACGGCACAAATTTTTTCGGGATAATCAATCAGCCATTGGGTGTCGCCCACAATCGGAAATCCGTTAATTAATTGATTTTGCAATTCGGTATTGTCATCTACAAATCCTAAAACATCATACATGTCAACGCGATTATTTATTTCTGTTAATTGCCAAAGAACTTCTCTTGCAAATCCACCCGCTCCAACGATAACAAGTTTTTCACGTTCCATTTTTCCCTCCAACCTTTCTGACCTCGAATAATAAACAAAAGCGGTAAGTATTTATAAAACTACACTTTCACGAATTGTTAAAATTGATAAGTCGCATCGCTTTTATCATTCAGTTAATCTTGAGCGCAACATTTTATATCATTTATTTAACGCTTTTAATCCAAAACCAAGGATTAGAAGCGTTTTTTCTTGTACGAATACTTCGTAAAAGTGTAGTTTTACGCTATCTTCGTAAATTTAAAATCATACATACATGTAACTCCAATCCACATTAACTTAACAAAATAACGCAATTATGTCAAATTCAGTTTCTCTGATATCATAAACGAGCGAACTTTGCTTGTTAGCTTGTGAATAAATCAATGCCTTTTATTTTCTTCCGTCTTCAATAACTTCCGACGGACTCAAAATCAAAATTTCTTTTTCTTTTAATCCTCCGACAACTTCAACCGCTTTATCGCCGTACAAACCTATTGTAATTTCTTTTTTAACAACTACATCGTTTTCAATTACATAAATGAAATATTTTTCGTCTTCTGTAATTAAAGCTTCTATCGGAATAGAAATAACTCCTGTTTTTTCTTCAATAATAATTTCCATATCCATCGAATAACCTATTTTCAATCTTTCGTCCATATTATCAATGCTGATTTCAACAGGCACAACAATTTCATCGGAAGAATCATCTTTTTCCGTCGCTTCATCGGAAATTTTTGAAATTACACCCTCATAAATCATATCGGGCAAGCCGCTTGTCGTCATTAAAACTTTTTGCCCCATGATTATCAAAGGTGCGTCGTATTCGTTCACATCAAGCGTGCCGATAGTTTCGCTTTTATCGGAAATCACAATCCCCGCGACGCCTTTCGAGAACAATCCGCCGTCTTTAACGTTAACTTCCGTTATAATTCCGCTTATCGGGCTTGTTGTTTGACTAACGAGTTTTTTGATATCTGCTTGAATTTGAATAATATCCAATTCTGTTGATTTAATAATGTTTTGCTGTATATTATATAAATTTTCCGTGCCGCTTTCCGTGAATCTGTCTTGGGAGTTTGCCAATTTTGTTTCGGCGTTTTTTGCTTGTTCTTTTCGCAATTGCAATTTATCTTCTGCGTATTTTTCCTGCGTATTTTTTGTTTCCAGATTTTTTACTTTAACTTCTTTTTGTGCTACCAAACTTTCCAAACTTTTTTCGGCTAATTCCAATGTAGTCAATGAATTTTCATAAACTCTTCGCGCAATTGCGCCGTTTTGAAAAAGAATTTCATTATCGGAAACTTCTTTTCTTGCGTCATTAACTTTAATTTCCTGCTGACTTATTTTTATATCCAAACTCGCGATGTCATCTTTGATATCTTCTTTGCTGTTTTGAATGTTGATAATTTCGTTTTCCGCATCCAAAATATTATTTTGAACATTTACAATTTCGTCGTTATATTGCAAAAGTTCATTACCCGAAGCGGGTTCTGTAATATCTTTTAAATTTATTTTTGCGGTTTCCAAACTGATATTCGCATCTAATAATTTTCGGTTTAAATCCTGCAAATCTTGTTCGATATCGTATTCTATCAACACATCGCCCGCATTAACATAATCACCGACTTTCGGATAAACTTTAGAAACTTTTTGCGTCGCATCAATAAAAACCGAAACTTTATCTTTAGCCGAAACTTTTCCTTTGCCCGAAACTTTTATATTCACAACACCTGTTGTAACCTCGGAAGTTGCGTATAAATCAAGCGGGGATTCTTGCTCCGCGCCTTTTACGAATTTAAAATACAGCGCGCCACCCACCACAAGAATTATTACAGAAGCAAATACATATTTTAAAATTTTATTTTTCACAATATCCCTCCAAAAAATTATTGCATAATTTTCAAAAAATCACCGATTGAAATACTTCCAAGCAAGTCTACCGATTATATTTAAAAAAATTGCGAGTCTCATGCCATTTGCATTACCCACATAAAACGAATAAATAAGCAATGCAAAAGTTATAAGCACCAATACATCTAAACTTTTAATTTTCATAAAATCCCCCAAGATTTTATTTTATCGGGCGGAGCAAGCACCGCCCCCTACTACATTGTAAACTCTAAAACTTGATTATTTAAAAAAATAAAAAGTTGCATATCTCTATAAAGGTTTGTGCGATGCTGGTGTTACTTGTAGGGGAGACCCTGCGTGGTCTCCCGTATACGAGAGATTCGCTTCAAAGCGGGCGCACACATAGGCACGCCCCTACAGGAAAATTTTTATCATGTCGGTTGTACATTTTTAGTTGTTGTTACGTACTACTGGCTTATAAACCTAAAAATTTATATTTACCGTACACTTTTTGTGTAGGGAACAGTCTTGACTGTTCCGCTTTCGGAGCGGTCAAGACCGCTCCCTACATTTCAATTACCATAATAAATAAATTTTCAGATTTTATTCCACACTTTTCAAGGCTTCAACCATATCGATTTTCTTGAGTTTCTTACTCGTAACCTTATTTACCAAAATCGCAAACAGCATTGTAATAACAACCGAATATGCATAACTCGAAGCCCAAATTTG
>JGI994J12354_10003555_pt1 | contig 14463 bp, 15 predicted proteins | sample IntmicLarv3ML3BL_FD_12354 | JGI IMG/M metagenome (IMG submission 12354)
TTGGAGGAACCTTAAAGGGAAGCTGCTCTTGGACTGAAAAAGTTTTGTTTTCCAAGTCAACATTCTGCCAGCGCAACCCCAAAACCTCGCCGCGCCGCAAACCATACATACCACTTAAAACGACAATCATTTCCCATTCGTTTCCCATACTGTGACCTAACAAGACTTGCATTTGTTCAACTGTATAAGGGTCTGGCGTTTTTCCGTTCTTTCCGAATTTGGTTATAATATCTCTTGCTGGATTGGTTTCAATATAATGGTATTTGCGGGCAGCTTCCAATGCAACGCTTAAAATACGCTGTGCGTATCTGACTGTGCTTTGGGAAAGGTTTTTATCGAAAAGCTGATGAAACATATTATCCAACATTCCCGGAGTTAGCTTCTTCAAAGGTACATTGCCAACAAAGGGGAAGATATGATTTTTCATATGGGATTTGTAGCTGGCAAACGTACTTGGACGCAAATTGGATTTGCCGTGATTCTCAATCCATTTTTCCATATACTCCTGTACGGTTTGTTTTGCGTCAACAGCTTTCACAGGCTCATATGTTGAGCTAACTAATTTTGACCGCATTTCAGCTTCATGCTGCACAGCTTCCTGCTTTGTAGCAAAGCCGCGCTTTCCATATGATTTATAACCCTCGCTGGTTTTATATGAAATAAAAACATCATATACCGTTCCGGCTCGTTCTGTGCTGACTCCCTCTTGATTTCTCTTATTCTTGACCTGCCTTGAACTTATCGACATATAGCGACACCTCCGTTGTTTGAATTTTGCGGTGCAATACGATTGCGCTTGTACCAATCCCAAATTGCTTCATCCGCAAGTAAACGGCGATTACCGTTTTGAACATATTCCAATTCGCCTTTGTCCATCAGCTCACGCAAACGGTTAATACCAATTCCGCTAATAACGCTCATCTGTTCAACGGATTTTAACATCGGAACAATCTCTGCTACTTGTCTTGGTTTTTTAGCTGGCATGATTTGTTCCTCCTGTTCCACCTAATTTCAGTCCAACGCTGACCGCAAGAGCTTTGTCAACACCCTGCATTTCCTCCTGACCAAGTGCGCCGACACGTTCTTTCAAACGCTGCTTATCAATCGTTCTGATTTGCTCCAACAGCACAACGGAATCCCTTTCAAGTCCATAATGTCCACTCAAAATATGGTGCGTGGGCAAAGGTGCTTTCATGGATTTGCTGGTAACAGACGCGATAATAATGGTGGGGCTGTGCTTGTTTCCAATATCGTTCTGAATAACAAGAACAGGACGCACACCGCCCTGTTCGCTGCCGACAACGGGGTTTAAGTCGGCATAGTATAAATCACCCCGTAATATGAATTTGTTCATGTAGAAAAGACCTCCCTTGAAAATTCATATCCTTTGGATATGTAGGGAAGCCGGACGCGTAGCTTTTAAGATTGGTGAGGTATAGAAAATAAACCTCTTTCTCATTAAATCCGCTTTGCGCCCGGTTCCGTATTTTCAAGCGTCTTTATTTGTCCTCGACACCCCAAGACACTACGGGAAGTCATTAAGCGGCTGACAGCTAATCAGCTCCACGGGAATTTCACCCCTCCGAGGTTCTCTCCAAGCTGCCCTCACTTGTTGCGACGGTTTTATCACGCTCGACTTTATGACCGGACAGGAGTATCTCCCCATTGCCTGTTATCGCCGCACCGGGGGCAACCCGGTTTTATAGCCGGAAGTTTCTCGCTCATCGTGAACAACGGACAATCAGGCAAAAGTAATTGTGAACCCTGTTCCTGTGTGTTCCACGACATCATGGCGCAACCGCTAATGTGGCTACCGCTCATCACGGTAACAATGGGAATGTGCTTAATGAATGGGTATTCAATTTTCAAGGGTCAGCCCCATTCACCGTCCGAAAAACGGAAAACAGGTGAGGGGCAAAATACCCTCTCACCTGTTTCCACTCTTAGTGCGTAAAACGCACCCCTACTTTTTGAAGTTTTTTATCGCCTCCCGAATTTTTTCTTCTGCTCTTTCAACAGACCGAGTAACTGGCTGTCGTTTGCAGCCCTCCATGTTTGCGATTTGCTCATATGTCAAACCAAACTCATGGTGCAAAACAAATCGCCGCCGCTGGGTGTCGGGCAGTTCTGCGATGGCTTGCCTAAGCTGTTCATTACGCATACTGTCAAACACAGTTTCGTCAACAGCCTTTGGTGGGTTTGCCGCCCGATTGTAGAGCGTTTCGTCCGTTAGGTCGGATTGCTCTATATGCCGTTCGTCAGAACGCCGTAGATTGCGTTCACGCTTTACAAAACGGCAAAACTCCAAATAAACCGGGCGCGATACTTCTGTTTCCCGCAGAATGGCTTGTCCGTCCTTAAAAGAAATGAAGTAGTGTGAAATACCGTCTATAACTTCTGTCCGTAGAATGTACGGACTTGTATTGTCAAACATAGTCCTTTCTCCAATCAATCTGAATTTTTTGAAATCCAGATTGATTGGCGGACTACGGCAACGCGGGATAATGGGCATAAAAAAGCCCGACAGAGCAAAGCTCAATCGGGCAGAGTTGTATTTATATCCTCCTTTGCGATTTATAAGTTCACTTTGATAGCCAGAATATTCCTGTGAAGTGACAAGGCTTTTTTTAATGGCAGGGAAAATATGAGTGCAAAGCTCTTTTTAAGTAGATATTTAAGAAACTGGTTGCAGTACGGCAACATATAAATATGCTTTACTGGTTCACCATATAAAGCAAAAAAGCCCGTTGAAATCAACAGACTTTTTTTGACAGATTACCTCTATTCAGAATTTTGTCGGCTATTCTACGCCGTGCAGTCTGTATGCACAGACTGCGCTTTAGTGTTATATAACACGCTCAACCCTCACCTTCGATGTTATTTGCTTTCAATCAACGATTGCAGCGTTGCAGTAAAAGCGTTGATTTCTTTCTCGTCACAGCGCGCCAGCAACAACCGCAGTTTTTCAATATCGGGATAATCATGTTCCAGTTCAGGGTAAAAGATAATGTCGGCAGAAATGGACAGTTCTCGTATAAGCTGATAAAGCAATTCATAGCTTGGTTTTTGGTTTTCATTTTCAATCGCTATGAGATACCTCTGACTTATGCCAAGTTGTACGGCTAATTGCTTCCGCGTTAATTGATTTGCAAGACGAGCTGACTTGATTATCCCTCCCAATATATCACTTTTATTTTCCATTTATGAATCACCTCAAATATTGTCACACACCACCTTAATGCTTATGACCGTTCCCGACAAATTGTATTTGCCCTTTTTGGATGCCCCAAATTTCATCAGCAGAAGATGAAACCTTTTTTGAGTGTGTAACAATAATCACACATTTATTTTCTTTGTGTGCAAGTTTGTCGAAAATATCCAAAATGGATGCTTCCGTATCGGTATCCAAGTTGCCTGTCGGTTCATCCGCAATAATAATGTCGGGGTCGTGTGAAATTGCTCTTGCAATACCGATACGCTGCTGTTCACCGCCGGACAGCTTTAACACTTTTCTATCGGCTGTTTCTTTGTCAATACCAACGCTTTCCAAGATTGCATAAGCATATGCTTTTTTATCCTTTTCACGGCTTTTGCTTATATTCATAGAAAGCATAATATTGTCTATTGCCGTAGCGTTAAGCAGTAAGTTATAGCCCTGAAAAATTACGCCAATACTTTGAGCACGATAAATATCTCTGTTAGTTTGCTTCAAATCTTCGCCTTTGTAGTTAATATCTCCGCCTGTGCATACATCAAGACCGGATATTACACTCAAAAGAGTAGTTTTTCCAGAGCCGGATTTTCCGACAACGGCATATATCTTTCCGGCTTCAAAATTTGCGTTTATCCCTTGTAAGACCTGTTTTTTTGTACCCTCATACTGATACGATACATTCTTCAATTCTAATAAACCCATTGTTATTTCCTCCTTAATTTCGTTCGTTTAGTATTTTAATCGGCTCATACCGAGTTATATAGACAATTCCCATAACACTGGAAACACCGGCAAGCAGTAACGCTATTAGGATAATTTCAAAAACGGTATTCATATCCATTCCAACCTGTAATTCCTTGAGCGTTTCAACATTTGATTGGTCTTGGGGTATGAGTGGAGAACCTGCTCGCCCTCCAGTCGCTCCGCCATTTTCAGCACCTTGTCCCGACTCTGCCGCTTTAATTTGCCCTTGTAGCAACATATTTGAAACCGGTTGTGCGGTTACTCTGCCAATGCCCAATCCAAGCACAAGGCATAATGATGTAATAACAAGCATTTCGCACAAAAGCCCAATCGCAACCTTACCCTTTTCCATACCCATCGCACGCAGAACACCGACTTCATATTTGCGTTCTCTCATGGCGATGGTAGATAGCAAAATCAAAATGACTGCGCCCATTATAAGTACGATAATCATAAAGGTCATGGTGATATTCTTCATGCCCTCTACGGGAGCGACAATTTTATTGTAGCTTGCTTCATCTGTGGTTACATCGTACACATCTGGAAGTCCTTTTTTGTATAGTTCGTTGGAAAAAGCCTCCAAATCGTCAGGTGATTTCAAATAGAAAGTGCAACTTATATCCAAATTCTTGCGATTTGTCTTTGTAATAGTGTCGGAGCTTGTTAATATTTCGTTTCTTCTGTTTAAATAATAAAGAGACATACCATAATCTTCAGCATATTTTTTTGTGAGGTCATTATAAATTCCCGTTACCGTTAGCGACATAGCTCCCTCACTTTTTACCGCCCTTGAATTTTTAAAAGAAATTTTATCACCGATTTTTATATTGTTGAGTTTTGCTAATTCGCTACTGATAATACACTCATCCAAAGCTTCGAATGGTTTACCTTCTACAATGTTTCGTTCGCCGTTTTTGAAATCATTCAATCCGCTTACATCATTTGAACCGATAACCATAAACTCCGGCAGAACAAAATCGTCTGATGACCCCTTCATTGATTCACTCATAGAACCGCCATCATAATCAATACAAGTAATATCATCAGATACCACAGTCATAACCGCCGTAATTTTTGCTTCCTTTAGCAAATCCGACTTTATAAATTCTGAATAGAGTTCAGGCACAAGTAGTTTGGAATTAGGCTTATCGGCTATTTTTTTTTGGTTGAGCGTAATGAGCACCTCTGCTCCAAATCGAGATTTATAATCATCAATGATTTTACCTGATGTGTTGTTGATGATTAGAGATACTGCCGTGGTAGCGATAATGGCAAAAATAATGACGCCTATCATAATATTTCTACCCTTGTTTCTGCCGAGATTTTTAAGTGCGTTTTTGAAAATGTACATTTGCTTTCCTCCTAATAGATATTTCCGAAGTCTTACTTCGTTTTTCATTATAGGGGGTAAACCTTGAATGAACCTATGATTAAAAACCTTTTTTCAGAGCACTTAAAAACCAAAAACCGCAGACGGGTTTTGAAACCTGTCTGCGGACAATGAAATGGATATTAACTTATCTTCTTAATGTGAAAATGAAAGTAGTGCTTTCATTTGGATTGCTTTTAGCAATTAGCTTTCCGCCCAGTTTTTGGGCAATAGCATTTGCAATCGGTAACCCAAGTCCATAACCGCCACTTTCACTGTTTCTTGATGAATCCACTCTGTAAAATCTGTCAAATATTTTGGGCAGGTTTTCTTTGGCGATACCTTCGCCGCTATTTGTAACGGAGCAGATTACATGATGTTTTGATTTTTTCAATGAAACATCAATCCTTCCGCCTGTGTCTGTGTATTTAACAGCATTATCAAGAAGAATTGTAATTACCCGTGCCAATTCTTCCGGGTCGCTGTCAATTATAAGATGCGTTTCAATGGATGATGACAGACTTATTTCTTTGGCAGTGACTCCCGCTTCCATAAACAGAACCGCATCTTTTACGGTTTCACTCATATCAACTGTCGTATTATGAATTTTCGATTCGGCATTATCTATCGCGGCTAAAGAAAGAAGGTCATTTATCAGCTTGGACATTTTATTAGTTCCAACATTGATGTACTCGAACCATTTCATTTGGCTCTCTATCGTTTCTTCTTTGTTGGCTAAGAGAGCGCCGTAATTACTCTTAATTATGGTAAGGGGCGTTTTTAATTCATGGGAAGCGTCCTCAATAAATTGTTTTTGCTTTTCCCATGCTCTGGCGATTGGTTTAATTGCGTTATTAGCGAAATAAAAGCTGATTGCAATGATAACAAAAAGCATTATTAACGCAACAATCAAAAAAGTGTAAAATAACGACATCAAAGTCTTATTCGAATCGGTTACATCTAAAAACATGATGTTATATTTATCGGGAGCATCAGTGGTGATTTGTGCATTGCCGTCTTTATAAATGATATGGGCATCGTAAACGGGTTCAATGACATACATCCATTCTTTGTCATCTACACTTATCACAGAATTATTCTTTTTTTGATTCCATGCAGACTCTGCCGCTTTTTGATAGGTTTCATCCGGCAAGTTATAAAAGGAGTTAATGGATACAACCCCGCCATTTTCATCCACCAAAATATTGATGAAACGCAAATCACCCCAAGAGGTTCTTTGACCATTAACCGATTCCGGGGTGTCAATCCATTGGTCGGATTCCGATACTTCTGTCTGCGGTTGTTTTGACTGCTCCACTTGCTGGAGTTGCAACGCTTGTATTCCTGATTTTAACTTGCTTTCATTTTCTGATTGTATGTTGTTATAGGTCGTCAGATAAATCACAGTAAACGCCGCAAGCGTAACAAATGCAATGATAGATATATTGAGAATGAGAAATTTATTCCTTAGTTTTTTAAACATCCTTCTTTTCTCCTTTCAACATATATCCTGCACCACGCACTGTACAAATTGAAACTGCGGAAGATATGCTGCAAAGCTTTTTCCGCAAAAGTGATATATGATTTTCAACATGATTATCTTCGGCATCAGAATCATAACCCCATAACTTTTCAATAATCATTTCTTTTGAAGTAATCATATTTTTTCTGCGAATAAGCAATTCCAACAATCCGGCTTCTTTTAAGGTTAATTTACTTTCTTTATTATCGGAGCTAAGAATTAGCGTATGGGGATTTAGCTCAATATCGTCAAGTTTAAGTATCCCCTCGATACTCAACTCGCTTTTTCTTCGTCCCAATGCCCTCAAGCGGGCAAGCAACTCATCGGTATCAAACGGTTTTGCTAAATAATCATCAGCGCCACTGTCCAATCCTTTTATTTTATCCGCCGTTTGCCCTTTTGCCGTCAAAAGCAGTACAGGAGTTTCTATATTTTCTTCCCGCAATTGTTTGAGTACATCTATCCCGTTCATTTTAGGCAGCATAATATCAAGAATGATAATGTCATAAATGTCCGAAAGACCACAATACAAGCCGTATTCGCCATCAAATGCCAAATCAACAAAGTAATGGTTCTTTTTTAAGACTTGCTCCACAGCCTCAGCAATATATTTTTCATCTTCAACCATTAGTATTTTCATCATGTATCCCTCCTCGGATATTCAAAGCCGCAAAGTGATTTCTATTATTATAAATCTCAAACCTTTGGCGAACCTTGAATATGAATTTGCCACTAACATTTTATTGGGCAGCGGAATTTCATATTGATATGTAAAAGGACTTGTTACTCAGACTTTAATCTACCGTCTTTAGGTTTTTCTGCATACTTTGGAATCGCCCATGAACGACCAAAACGGATTACTCCAGATATACGGTTTTCTTCGCACAATTTTTGAACCCAGCGCTCGGATACTTTCCATTTTTCAGCAGCTTCTTTTACTGAGATAGAATCCATCTATAATACCTCCCGAAATACGACCACTTTAATTGTATTCGTTTATCCGAAGAATAGCAAGGGTACAAAAATGAATTTCGCACATTGAATCAAATCATATTAGCGGAACTACTAACTCGTTTAGATTTTCGCATAGGAGTTGTAAAATGACATGGGGTGATATGAATGAGAAAGATGAAAACCAGCTATGATTTTAGTGCCATTGGAAAGGCGATTAAGGCTGCTCGTGAGGAAAAAGGATGGACAAGGGAACAGGCTGCCGAAATGGTGGATTTAGTACCGCGCTATCTCTTAGCCTTGGAGAATCAAGGAAAGAATCCGAGCGGACAGGTTTTGGTCGAATTAGCGACATTGTTTGATATTTCGATTGACCAGTACATCTATCCTGATAAATTGCCTGATAAAACCTCCAATCGGCGGCAGCTTGAAAAACTACTGGATTCCTGCAACGACACGGATTTATCTATTGTAACTGCCACGGTAAAAGCAATCATAGCAACGAAAACAGCGGAAGAAGATTAAACCCTCCTTCCGCTGTTTTCGTTTTATACAGTAGATAAATAAACGGAAAGTAATCTTTGGCTTCGTTACTATTTGTTTCCAACCAATGATTTAAGAGTTGCGGCAAAAGCGTTGATTTCCTTTTCATCGCATCGTGCTAATAGTAGTCGCAGTTTTTCAATATCAGGATAATCATGCTCAAGCTCGGGGTAAAAAATAATATCGGCAGAAATTGATAATTCCCGTATAATCTGAAAAAGCAATTCATAGCTTGGCTTTTGCTTTTCGTTTTCAATCGCTATGAGATAGCGTTGGCTGATATTAAGCTTTTGTGACAACTGTTTTCGCGTCAAGCGATTTGTAAGACGAGCTGACTTTATTATCTCGCCTAATCTATCAATATCTTTGCTCATCGACATTTATTTCCTCCACTCTACCCATTTGGAAAAGTACACTATGAACATTATTCGCAATCTCCATTTAACACCGCTAAATCTTTCCAAAAAATATCAGGGTGTATATACCGCTTTCGGCTCTGCGTTTTATCCTTATAGTTGATTGCTTTGGTCGGACAAGTTTGAATACACGCAAGACACTGTTCGCAGTGGTGCATAAAACAAGGTTTCCCATCCGCGTCCATAGAAACGTTATTTACTGGACATACTTTTTTGCAAGTATCACAGCTTACACAGGCATCAGAAATATTGAAATTTTTATCCATCTTAGATACAATATACAGAAAGCCTAAATGTTCAAACCGTCTTAGTGTTTGTATTGTATTCCCTTTGTTCGTTATATGGTTTTTGATGCTCTCAATCATCGGTTTTATCTCCACAGCAGACTGCATTGCTTCTTCGTTTACCGTATCACGCATTTCATATCCCACAACATAGTTGGAAAACATATCAAGGCGTTCACCATAATTAAGTTTAATTCCTTTGTGTTTCAAAAAATGGCGTAGTTGCGTAATAACATTTTGAGCGCGAGCTACTCTTCCGCAAGTAGCAACAGCAAAGAAATAGGTTTCCTTATTGTTTTGTAAATCAAGGTTAAAAATAAACTCCTTTACACGTTTTGGAACGCCTCCAGCATATGTGGGGTAAACAAAACCTATGCTGTCGTAGGCACTTGGCAATGAGGTCATTCCTCTGATACCCATAGTAGCTATCTCGCAATCCTCTAATTCTTTTGCAATTTCCTTTGCTGCCCATAAACTGTTGCCCGTTCCCGAAAAAACAAAGATGATGTTCTTGCTCATTTTGTATCAACCTTTCAATATGATTATATATGTGCATTTATGCACTAATGTAGTGAACAAAAAGGCAGCTTCAGCTACCTGTTTTTGCCTACTCTATTGGTCGTTTGGGCGGTGCATTTGACATCAATTTTTTTATAACATTGGTTGTCTGCTCAATTTTATCAAGAACGATTTCTCTACTGGAATCATAATATATATTTCTGTTCTCTTTCTGTTTTTCTACCATGCCATATCGGTGCATTAAATCTAAATGCCTTGATATAACAGAACGGTCTTGTGAGAAATTCTCTGTAATTTCTTTTATGTTTTTAGGACCATAAGAAAGAAGATATATCAACAAATCCATACGAACAGGGTCGAATAACACTTTGTAAAAATCAAAATCAATGTGTTCTTGAACATAGCTGCTACAATGCAAACTGCTTTGCTTATTTTTTATCTCGGTTTCCATTTTTTATCACCCTATATAATTATATATGCACACCTATGCACCTGTCAAGTGTTTTTATTAAATTTATTCTTCTATTCTGGCGAAACAAATAAAGACGCACACACTTCTCCTGTTGAAAAAGAGTGTGCGTCTTGCTTGTTAGAAATTTTCCAATATTACTACTTCTTAATACATAGGCGTACCATAGCCCCTGATTACATTGCTGTCCAATCTATAACTGCGGCGGGCGCAAGAATCGCTTGTGTTGCCCTCGATTGTGTGGACAACCTCGCCCTCAACGCGCTCAACGATTCCCACATGGTCAGCACCGCCGCTTTGGTCGCCGTCCCAATTAAAGAAGATAATATCGCCGGGTACTGGTATATATCCGGCTTCCTGCCATAGTCCGCGCTCTTGGAACCAAGGCATACCCTGACTGGTACAGGCTGCGAACATCGGAATAATACCTGCGTCGATATATCCACACTCATTGGCGCACCACGACACAAAGCAGGCACACCATTCAACCCTGCCGCCAAAGCCATACCAACTCCAATACGGTTCGCCGCCCACGTTGCCTATTTGCGCGGCGGCTACGGCGACAATATCTCCGCTTCCGTTATGGATTCCATACAGAACGGCGCTCCATAAATCCGCGAATTCATCGCTCAATAGCTCGGCAAGCTGCGCCTTTTGCTGTGTGTTGAATCCGTATTGCGCCGCCATTTCATCGGTAGTCTTGCCGGATACCGTAATATACAAAAATGTTTTGGTTACGGTTTCCTCGGTTTCAACAAGATTGCCCTCGCCGTCATCGGTAACAGTAGTGACGGTAACGGATTTACTCTCGGTTCGGTGGGACAGGACATTCATATCCCAAAAGATAGTTTGCAGAAGTGCCTTTTTGCCCTCGTCCATTGTGGCAACATCTTGGGCATTATCAGGGTCGGTGTTGGTCTTGACCGCATAAACCGCCAAAACCTCTTTCCAGTTCGCCCTTGTGCCGGACATGACTACCTCGTCATAGGTGTTGCTGTTGCGGATTTCATTGATTTTTTCGGTGTATTCCGTGTTGATTTCAGCAATCGCCATCGGCATTGTGTAGCCGTTTCCGCTGTCCTCGCCGGAAAAGAATATGCCGAAAACAGAACCAATTAGCAAGCCAATCATACAGATAATAAGAATAACAACAACAGCAACCCAGCCGCCTGCGGCGATAGCAGCAATCAAAGCCTTTGTCGCGGCGATAATCGCCTTGACGGTTGCAATAGTGACTTTCACGGCGGCTTTTACTGTGGTGACAGCTACTTTTGCCGCTACTTTTGCGGCGTGTGCTGCCGCCTTTGCCGCTTTCGCGGCTGCCTGCGCGGTCTTTTGGGCAGTTTTCGCCGCCTGCTGCGTAGTCTTGATAGCCGTTTTTGCGGTGCGTTCGGCGGTTTTGACCGATTTGCCAACCGTTTTAACCGTGCCTTTGCCAGTCGCTTTAATGGTTTTGGCTGACTGCTTGATGGTCTTTTCCGATTTCTGCACGGTTTTGATGGTCTTATCAGCGGTCTGCTTGGCACGGGAAGCCGTTTGCCGTGTGGTCTTTTGCGCCCGCTTGACCATTTCTTTTTTCGGTTGGTCTGCCGCAGGCTTTTTGACTGCGTTTTTAGCGTCGCTCATGTGTCGCTTTGCGTCCTGAAAATTCTGCTTTGCCTTATTTACATTTTCAGACGCTTTCTTATGTGGATTTTTAAGTTTATTCGCCGCTTGCTCCGCTGTGCCGCGCACATTTTCCGTAACATGGTCAGTGGCATAATTTTCAGGATTGTTATAGACTGAATCCTGCGTTTGCTCGGCGGTATCCTTTGATTTTATAAAAGCATCTTTCATGTGTGTGGAAACATCTGCGGCACGGTCAAAAACCTTGATGTCCTTGACCGTTTCACGGGTTTTGATTTTAGCCACTTGGCTCACCTCCAATCTTTCTTGCCACAACCACAAGCCGATTGTTTTGTCTTGAATATTCGCAGGTGGAAAGGGTTATCAGCTTGTCGCCGTGTGCGGCCGACAAGCCAGTATCATAAAAGAACAGTTCCAGGCAACGGTTCACATACTTATTAAATTCCGTTACATCAGCGGCATTTACGAACAACGGATAATCAAAGTCTGCCGGATTGACCTTGAATACAGCGATAATCTCATATTCGCCAAAGCCGGCACGGGTATCAAAATGGATAATCGGGTGTTCGCGGTAAAAGGCTTCACTTTTATAACCCTCTAATACGCCGAACATCTTTCCGCTTTTCATGTGGTGTCCGAAGATGGTAATATTGTCGCTCTGCGGGTCGATAGAACAGCTTTCGGCGGCATAAGGAACTCCATAATCGCTGTACGCCTTTTCAAAATTATGCTTCAGATAAAAATTCGGGCGGTCAGGCGTTTGCATTACAGGGTAATTGATTGTCGTGCCGGGTATAGAAATCCAGCCTATCATGTCAGGGTTTTGCCCGAACAGCGTTCCGTATTGGTCTGATACTGTCCATTCAGGCGGTGACGGTTCGCCGGGTGCTTCGGGTTCAGGTGATTCAGGCGGTGGTTGTTCAATCTGCATTGCAAGTCCGTCAAACTGTTCTTCGGTTTCCTTTTCAGCCGTATAATACCGATAAATCTGAAAGCCGGAAAAGAGAAGCAGGGCGGCAAGCAGAACCACCGAAAATATAAATAATGGTTTCTTCATTTGTTCCTCCTGAAAAAATGTAGCAGGCAGATCCGCCGTAAAGCGAACTGCCTGCTTTTTCATTTTCTATGCGGTTACATTGTCTTTTGGCTTGGTCGTCATCAATTTATACAGCTCCGTGTTTTTTGGAAATTCATTGATGAACGGCACAACCGCGCTTCCAATCCGTATCAATCCGCTGCCTTCTTTGGCGTTGGTGATATAGCTCATCTGCTCATTTGAGATGTTGAGCAGCTTTGCCAGCTTGTCGCGGTCAGAAGCCGCCTGATTGTGCATGACGATAAATTCAGAGTTGGAAAGCATTGTGCTTGCCAAAACAGAATCCAAAAGATACTCAACATTCTGAGTGATACCAGTCGGATAACCGTTGCGCTTTCTGAACCTACGCCACGCAGAGCTGAAAAATGCCCCGCTGTATTCGTTCTCGAATACGACATGAAATTCGTCGATAAAGATGTGCGTCCGCTTGCCTTTGCGCCAGTTTTCGGTCACGCGGTTAATCATCGCGTCGGTGATGACAAGCAAGCCCATTGTTTTAAGCTGTGCGCCCAAGTCCATGATGTTGTAAACAATCATGCGGTTATTCACATCGACATTGGTTTCATGGGCGAAAGCGTTCAGGCTTCCGTTTGTGAAAAGCTCCATTTTCAAAGCAAGGCGTTTCGCTTCCGGCTCCGGCTGGAGAAGTAAATCCTCACGCAGCAGAGCAAGGGTCGGCAGCTTGCTGCCCGCCTGATAGTTTTCATAGACATTGCGGACGCAGCGGTCAATGATTGATTTTTCCTCCGGCATTAAACCGTTGCGGTCAAGCTGTTCAAAGAGAGAGCATACAAACTCCGATTTGTCGATTACCGGGTCGCTGCCCTCGCCGTAACCATCAACCATATCCATAGCGTTTATATGGTCGGCGCTTCCTGCCGCGATTCGGATAGTCGCGCCGCCCATTTCCTTGACAATCGAATATTCATTTTCCGGGTCGCAGACCAAAATATCATCGTTCGGAAACAGCAGGGCGATTATCGCCAATTCCATTTTTGCGCCAAACGACTTTCCTGAACCGGGTACGCCGAGCCGAAAAGCCGAGTAATTGAGCAAAAGCTCTTTCAGACACATAATCAGGTTTTTTGAAATGGCGTTCTGCCCGAAATAAATGCCGCCCTTGTCCATAACCTCCTGCACCTTAAACGGCATTAAGACCGCCAGCGATTCGGTGGTGAGCGTTCGTATCGCCATGATTTTCGTGTGTCCGAACGGCAGCACCGTATTCAATCCGTCTAACTGCTGGAATGTGAGCGGAGCGACTTGACACAGGTGCTTTCTCGCTGTCGCAAGCAGAGATTCGGTATCTGCGTCAAGCTGCTCTTTGGTCGCGGCGGTATGCACGATTGTTACGGTGGCAAAAATCATGCGCTGGTCGCGGCTGGTGATGTCGTCCAAAAACTCGCGGCTTTCCTTACGCTGTTGTTCGAGGTCGTAGGGTACAACCGCCGAAAAATTGTTGTTTGAGTTTTGGCGGCGCTGCCAGTTTGTGATATTCGTTTCAACACCAAGGACGCGCTTTTCAACCTCGCGCACAGCTTCGTCCATTGTCACGGGTCGAATGTCGATAGAGAGCGTCATGTTCTGATTGAGTTCGGTCAGCTCCGTTATCATGTTATCCTTGATATAGCTTGCGTACTCTTTCAAGAACAAGGTTCGCCCAAAGCGTTCACCTACCTTGAAATAGTTCTTGTCAAACTCCATACTGTC
>JGI994J12354_10003556_pt1 | contig 14461 bp, 15 predicted proteins | sample IntmicLarv3ML3BL_FD_12354 | JGI IMG/M metagenome (IMG submission 12354)
GCTTTGTGTGGGCGGTTGCCTCTTGTGCTGATAGGCACGACAGCGGGAACGGGCAGCGAGATAACCGCTGTGAGTGTGCTTACCCAGAAGGACGGCACCAAACGCACATTTAAGCACGACAAAAATCTGCCCGATATCAGCGTGCTTGACCCGAAATACACCTATTCAGCGGGGGTGAATACGGCTATAAGCACAGCGCTCGATGCCTTTATGCACGCTGCCGAAGGATATCTTTCGGTTGGGTGCTCTGCTGTTGCGGCCGAGGCGGCCGAGCTGGCTCTGCCGGCGGTTTATGAGTATATAAAACTTTTGTGCGGCGGCGGGTATGCAGATGAAAGCGATAAAGACGAGGCTTATTACGCGTCAATTCTCGCGGGTGTTACGCTCTATATTTGCGGAACGCAGTTTCCGCATCCCTTGGGCTATGTGCTGACCGAAAGCTACGGCGTGCCGCACGGGCGCGCCTGCGCTGTGTTTTTGCCGGCATTGTTAAAGGCTATGGAAGCGGGAGATAACGATAAAGTTTCGGATTTTGAAGCGCTGCTGGGCGGTAGCCTGGAGGATATATCTGCTGTGATAGCTAAGGCGGCCTTGGTTGAGGTTTCTATACCGGAGGCTGATATACAAGCGCTGCGCGGCCGTTTTACGAATTTGCCGCATTATGAAAAGACACCCGGCGGTTTTGACGTTGATGAGGCGTTGGGAGTGTATCGGGAATTGTTTGGCCGCTGAAACATTTTAAGTGTTACGACAAAAAAGCCCCTGCTGCAAATACGCAGCAGGGGCTTATATATTGTGTGTTTTTTATTTTCTATCTTTTAAAAGCTCCATGGTATCACGCGCGATAACCAGCTCTTCATTGGTCGGGACGACATAAACGCCAACCTTGCTGTCGTCCGTGCTTATGCACATTTCTTCGCCGCGCGTAGAATTGGCTTTTTCGTCCAGCGTGATGCCGAGATATTCGAGATAGCTGCATATTTCTGCGCGCAGGCGGCCATCGTTTTCGCCCATGCCCGCTGTGAATATGATATTATCCACGCCGTTCATGGCGGCCACATAGCTGCCGATGATTTTGGCTATCTGATAAACCTGCATCTCTATAGCGAGCTGGGCGCGGCTGTTGCCGCCGTCTGCGGCTATGCGCACGTCGCGGTTGTCGTTTGATACGCCGGATATGCCCAAAACACCCGATTTTTTATTCAGCAGGCCGGACATTTCGCTCCATGTAAGGCCTTCTTGTTCGCCCAAAAATGTTATCAGCGAAGGATCTACCGAGCCTGAACGTGTACCCATCATGAAGCCGTCCAGCGGCGTGAAGCCCATGCTGGTGTCCATGCATTTACCGTCTTTAACGGCGCTGACAGAGCCGCCGTTGCCCAGATGGCAGGTGACAACCTTCATTTCGTCTTTGCCGAGCATTTCGGCCAAACGGTGAGAAACATATTTATGCGAGGTGCCGTGAAAACCGTAACGGCGAACATGATATTTTTCGTAATATTCGTACGGAACACCGTAAAGATAAGCCTTTTCGGGCATTGTCTGATGGAATGAAGTATCAAACACAACGGCTTCGGGCACATCAGGGCCAAGAACTTCAAAGCAGGCTTTTATGCCAATGACGTGGCCTGGATTGTGCAGAGGAGCAAGGGGACACAGGCCGTCTATTTTATCAAGCACATCACCCTCAACGAGCACCGACTTATCAAAAATAGCGCCGCCCTGAACTATACGGTGACCCACGGCAGCAATCTCGCTGACATCCGAAATAACGGCGGCATCGCCCGCTGTGAGCGTTTCAAACAAGCATGTGAGCGCCTCTTTATGCGTAGGCATAGGAATATCTGCTTCAAAGGTGCGGCCGTCAAAGGTTGAGTGCTTGATGTTGCCGGCGAAGCCTATGCGTTCGCACAGCCCCTTGGCAAGCACCGATTCATCGGTCATATCAAGCAGCTGGTATTTAACCGAGGAGCTGCCCGCATTGATAACCAGAATTTTCATTTTCTTTATCCCCTTGTATTGCATTTTTAAAACTTTTTGTTATACTGTAATATATGTTCAAGGTTATTTTTTTAACAAAACAACATTTTGTATTATATCCCACTGTTAAGCCTTTTGCAAGTATTTTTTTCATATTGAGGTAATTATATGAAGGTAGCCGGCATTATAGCCGAATATAATCCCTTTCATAAGGGGCATGCGCACATGATAAATATGGTTAAATCGGCCGGTTTTGACGCGTGCGTTGCTGTTGTCAGCGGCTGCTTTGTGCAGCGCGGCGATGCGGGGATATGCTCTAAATGGGCACGCGCCGAAATGGCGCTTTTGGGCGGGGTTGACCTTGTTATTGAGATGCCCGTATGTTACAGCATGTCGGGAGCGCAGACATTCGCCGGCGCCGGCGTGTCGTTGATTGACGGGATTGGCGTTGTTGACAGCCTATGCTTTGGTTCGGAAAGCGGCAGACTTGCGCCGCTTTTGCGCACGGCGGACGCGCTGTCGTCTGTAGAATTTGAGGCGTTTTTAGCCGAGGAGTTGTCGGGTGGCGCAACCTTTGCGGCCGCGCGTACGGCGGCTGCGGCCCGAATTGAGCCGGAGACGGCTGAATTGCTGCGCAGACCGAACGACACGCTGGCTATAGAATATATCTTAGCAATGCGACGCTTTGCGGTGGGGTTGACACCCTTTACCATTAAGCGTGAAGGCGCTATGCATGACAGCGAGGCGGCCGAAGGCCAGTTTATGTCGGCTTCGCAGATTAGAAAAATGATAACTCTGGGGTCTGACATATCGGCATTTGTGCCCAAAAGCACGGCCGATATATTGCAGCGGGAAGCGCAAAAAGGGCTGGCACCGGCCAGCATAGCGGCGCATGAACGCGTAGTTTTGGCGGCGCTGCGCCAAAAAAGCAGAAGCGGGTTTGCGGCATTGCCCGATATATCAGAGGGGCTGGAAAATAGGCTGTATGCGGCTTCGCGCAGGGCTGTTACTATAGAGAACTTTTTAGATTTGTGCAAGACCAAGCGGTATACAATGGCGCGGCTGCGCCGGCTTATGCTGGCGGCTTTTTTGGGGCAGGACAAAAGCGCGCCGCCTGTTCCGCCATATATAAGGGTTTTGGGGTTTAATTCTATTGGGGCGGAGCTGCTGAAAAAAGCAAAAAAGACAGCCACGCTTCCTATTATAGTTAAGCCTGCCGCTATAAAAGCTCTTGACAAAGCCGCACAAATGGTGTTTGAATGGGAAAGCGCTGCGCAGGATTTATGGGGTCTTTTTGTGCCCGATGCGCCGGAATGCGGCGCCGATTATACAACATCGCCTATAACCGTGAGATATTATAATATATTAATGGAGGAATTAACATGTCAGTAAAAACGGAGATTATCAATTACAAGAACTATGGCAAGGCTTTGCGCATTACAAATGGAACGGCAGACGCCGTTGTTACGTTGGATATCGGGCCTCGTGTAGTGTTTTGGGGCTTTACAGGCGGAACTAACGTAATGATGAATCAGGACAATTTTGATATCAGCAAAACGGGTCCCCTGTTTGATGAGCGGTATTACAAGGATGCCACATGGTATATCTATGGCGGGCACCGTTTGTGGACCAGCCCCGAGCACATGCCGGGCAGCTATTATCCGGATAACGATCCTGTTGAATATACTCTTACAGATACCGGCGCCGTGTTTACGCCGCCGCCTCAAACGGCCAACTCAATTCAAATGAGCTTTGAATTGAGCATGGATCCCGTTTTGCCCAAGGCTAGCCTCAACCATTTTGTGCGTAACATAGCGGACACCGAAAAGGAATTTTCCCTGTGGTGTCTCAGTGTGCTCGCGCCGGGCGGACTGGAAATAATCAAGCAGAACAACGTGGACACCGGGCTGCTGCACAACCGCGCCATGTCCCTTTGGGCGTATACAGATATGTCTGACCCACGCGTGTTTTGGGGACGTGACATGATATCGCTGCGGCAGGACGCGGCTGGCGCGCCCTTTAAGCTTGGGCTGAATCTTGAACACAGCGCGATAGCCTATCAGCTTGATGACACGGTTTTTATAAAGCGGTATTCACCCAATTATCCGAATGGCGTTTATCCCGACAATGGGATGTCGTTTGAAACTTACACAAATGAGAAATTTATCGAAATGGAAACCTTGAGCGAGCTGAAAACTGTTGCGCCGGGAAGCACGGAAAGCCATGCTGAAACATGGGAACTGCGCAAAAACCCCGGCCCTGTGGATGCCCGCGATGACAAGGCTCTTTCCGGTTTTTATGACAGCGTGACAAAATAAACGGCCTTTGCGTCTTGCTATTATTCGTGCGGTTTGCTATACTGTTAACAATTATCCTAAGGAGGCAATATTATGTCAAAACCGACCTATTACATCACAACCCCGATTTATTACCCATCGGCCAAATTGCATATCGGCCACAGCTACACAACTGTGGCGGCCGATACACTTGCCCGGTACAAGCGAATGCGTGGTTTTGACGTTTATTTCCTGACAGGGACGGACGAGCACGGCCAGAAAATTGAGACGGCGGCCAATTCGGCCGGGGTTTCGCCGCAGCAGTATGTGGATGATATTTACAAATCTATAGTCAGCCTGTGGGAACTGATGAATATTTCGTATGACGGATTTATCCGCACTACCGACCCTAAGCACAAGGCGGCCGTGCAGAAAATATTCAAGCAGCTTTACGATCAGGGCGACATATATAAAAGCAGCTACACGGGCAAATATTGCGAGCCCTGTGAAAGCTTTTGGACGGCAACGCAGCTGAAAGACGGCTGCTGCCCCGATTGCGGCCGGCCCGTTACCGACGCGAGTGAGGAGGCCTATTTCTTAAAGCTTTCCAAATATACTCCTAAGCTTTTAGAATTTTACGACCAAAATCCGCAGTTTATCGAGCCTCAAAGCCGCAAAAACGAGATGATAAACAATTTTATAAAGCCCGGTCTTGAGGATTTGTGCGTGTCGCGCACCTCGTTTTCGTGGGGCGTGCCCGTTGAATTTGACCCCGGCCACATCGTTTATGTTTGGATAGATGCGCTATCTAACTATATCACGGCGCTTGGATACGGCTCGGATGATGCCACCCTTTATGATAAATACTGGCCGGCTGATTTGCACTTGATGGCCAAGGAGATTGTGCGGTTTCACACCATAATCTGGCCGATAGTGCTTATCGCGTTGGATTTACCCCTGCCGAAAAGGGCTTTCGGGCATGGCTGGCTGCTGCTGGACGGCGGAAAAATGTCTAAATCTAGGGGCAACGTGGTTGATCCCGTTGTGCTTTGCTCGCGGTACGGTGTTGACGCTGTGCGTTACTTTTTGCTGCGTGAGATACCCTTTGGGCATGACGGTGAATTTTCAAATGAAGCGATGATAAACCGTATAAATTCCGATTTGGCTAACGATTTGGGAAATTTGCTTTCCCGCAGCACAGCTATGGCCAACAAATATTTCGGCGGGGATATTCCCGAAGTCCGCCGCGCTGCCGACCCTGATGGACAGCTTATCGACATGGGGTTGGGCCTGAAAGCGCTGACAGAGGCGGCTTTTGACACGCTGAACCTGCCCGGCGCGCTGACCGATATATTCCGCTTTGTTGCGCGAACCAACAAATATATAGACGAGACGGCACCCTGGCAGCTTGCCAAAGATGAGGCCGAGACCGACCGTTTGGCCGCTGTGATTTACAATCTTTGCGAGGCGCTGCGTCTTTGCTCGGTTTTGCTTGCACCGTTTATGCCGCAAACCTCGGCCGCGATACGCGAAGCGCTGAATGTTAATTCGGAGCCGCTTTGGGATGAAGCGGCGGAATGGGGATTGCTTTCGGGCAAGGGCATAGGCAAGCCTGCGCCGCTTTTTCCGCGCATAGACGCTGAAAAAGAGCTGCTTGAGCTGCATGGCGGCGGAAACTGATGGGATATACCGAAACCTTTGGGTTTGAGCCGCTGAAGTGCGGCCCGATATTTGATTCGCATGCCCATTATGACGACCCGCGCTATGACGGCGATCGCGATTTTTTGTTGTCGTCCCTTTGTGAATATGGCGTTACAAATGTGCTGCTTTGCTCCTCTGACCTTGAAAGCTCGGAAAAAAATGTAAAGCTTGCGGAGCAATACGATTTTTTGTATGCGGCTGTTGGGGTTCATCCCCATGAGGCTGGAGCCTCCGGCGTGCCGGATGATTTCCCGGAGGAGATTTTCAACAATCACAAAGTGGTTGCTGTAGGCGAGACGGGGCTGGATTATCACTATGATTTGAGCGACCGCATTGTACAGAAGCTTTGGTTTGACCATTGCCTGTCGCTGTCGGCGAAGCACAGATTGCCGGCTGTTATACATTCCCGCGAGGCCACGGCCGATGTTATCGACATTCTTCGCGCACACAGGCCTGCGGGCGTTGTGCATTGCTTTTCTGGCAGCGTTGAAACGGCTGCTATCATGCTGGATATGGGACTTTACATAGGCTTGGGTGGCACTGTTACCTTTAAAAATGCCCAAAAGGCGGTTGCTGCGGCAAAATATGTGCCGTTGGACAGAATGCTTTTGGAAACAGATGCGCCCTATATGACTCCGGCGCCCTACCGTGGTAAGCGCTGCCATAGCGGGCATATACGCTTTACGGCCGAGGCCATAGCCGCTTTGCGCGGCATGGATGTTGATGAGCTTTACAATGTTACGCGAAACAATGCCGAAAGGCTGTTTTTATCAAGATAGACCCTGATATAATTTACAAGGAGAGAGTTTTTATGGGATTTAATAATGACCGCGCATATTTAGGCAACACCATGCAGGTTTTCGGCGCGAAGGAGTATGTTATGACGGGCGGCGCAGCCGATGGCCTGCGCGCAATAGATCTGTACAACAACGCGGGGCTTCGTATGACGTTGCTGCCCGGCCGCGCTATGGACATCGGCGAGCTTAGCATGGGCGGCAAAAATGTGTCGTTTATTTCGGCCTCGGGCTACACAGCCACGGGCGCCACCGAGCGCTACAACAACTGGACGCGCAGCTTTGCGGGCGGGTTTTTGTATACCTGCGGACTGGACAATACGGGCGTGCCCAACGAAGATATCGGCGACAGGCTTTGCCAGCACGGCAGTCTTTCGTATATTCCGGCCGAAAATGTTTCGATAACGACGGACAGCACAAACGCCGAAAATCCCGTTATCACGGTTAGCGGCATTGTTAACCACTCGGCTATTTTTGGCGCAAAGCTGAAATTTCGCCGCGCTGTTTCTTTGGGATATAACGACAGCTTTTTTACAATAAGCGACACTGTTATAAACGACGGCTTTATGCCGGCCGAATATATGGCGCTTTACCATATCAATTTCGGATATCCTTTCTTTGACGATCGTTCTGAGATGATTGTAAACGAGCTGGGCTGCGTGCCGCGCGACGAGGTTGCCAAGCCGGGCTTTGCCGACCGGCTGAAGTACGAGGAGCCCGTTCCGGGATATCAGGAGCAGGTTTTCTATTATGATGTCAAGGCCGAGCAGGGTCGCTGCGCTGCTGCGCTGACCTCGCCTAATTGTGGGCTTTGCTGCACTGTTGAGTATCCTAAGGATCCGCTGGGCACGCTTGTTCAATGGAAAAATACGGCAGCCGGGGATTATGTCACGGCGCTTGAGCCTTCTACGGGTGAGGTGTACGGTCGCAGCCAAACCCGCAAGGAAGGCAAGCTGCGCAGCCTGCAACCGGGTGAAAGCAAACAGATAGATATAAAGGTGAGCTTTTCAAAGCTGAAATAGAAGCGTAAAATAACAAAAAGGGCTGAACAGTTCACTGCTCAGCCCTTTTTTACTTGGTCTCAAATTAAAGCTTGCTTGCGGCGGCTTCGTCCAAAAATATGGTTACATTATGGTGCATTCGCAGCGCAGAAGCGGGATTATTCCCCGAAATTTCGCCATGCATCATTTGATAAACGGCCTCGGCCTTGTTGGCGCCGGTGCATATCATTACGATTTTGCGGGCCCGCATTATAGAGCCGATGCCCATGCTGATAGCCATTTTGGGTACTTCACCGGCATTGTTGAAAAACCGCTTGTTGTCGTTTATGGTGTTTTCCGTGAGCTTTACCGCATGTGTGATATCGGCAAAGCTTTCGGCGGGTTCATTAAAGGCTATGTGGCCGTTTGAGCCGATGCCGAGAATTTGCAGGTCTATTCCGCCGGCCGCATCAATAGATGCTTCGTAGCGTTTGCATTCTTCGTCCGCATTGGCGGCCATGCCATCAGGCAGATGTACGTTTTTCATATCTACGTTGATTTGCGAGAAAAGATTATCATACATGAATTTGTAGTAGCTTTGCTCGCGGCTGCGGTCCAGCCCGATATATTCATCAAGGTTAAAGGTGACCGTTTTGGAAAAATCAACCGCGCCCTCTTTGCAGAGTTCGACCATGCCCGAGTATGTGGGAAGAGGGGTGCTGCCCGTGGCAAATCCGAGTACGCTGTCCGGTTTTGTGTTTACCTGCGCGGCAAATATGCCCGCAGCGGCTTTGCCTATCGTTTTCTCGTCCTTTAAAATGTGGATTATCATTATGGCTGCCTCTTTTCTATATTTTGATTATGTGTACCGAAAGCGGGAAAATCAAGGGATTATCTGCCTTAAAACCTCCCTGTGTATTAAAGTGATGTACATAATTATATATAAAATTTACAAAAAAGTCAAGCTTGATGTGCAAAAGGATTGGATGATTTTCTCGTATGACGGTCTTTTGTTATATCATAAAAACGGCAGGCTTTAAGCTTAAACTCAAAACCTGCCGACGGGTTTTATTGATTGGTTGCATTTACACAAACTGTTTTTACGAAGCCTTTTTGATTGTTTGGTTAAGGCTATCGGATGTTGCCAGCATGTTTTCGGCAAAAATACCATAACCGCGCGCGCTGTCGTTGATAAACACATGAGTCACGGCACCTATCAGCTTGCCGTTTTGCAGGATGGGGCTGCCGCTCATGCCCTGCACGATTCCGCCCGTTTTTTCGAGCAAAGTCTTATCGGTTATTTTCAGCGTGATGTTTTGCGTGGGGGTACCGAGGTCGTAGTTTACCTTTTCTATCGTGCAATCGTAATACTTCGGGCCTTGGCCGTCTATTGTGGTTAAAATTTTAGCGGCCCCGGTTTTTATTTCCTGCCTGTTGGCAACGGGGGCCTTGCATACCGTTGGGATTTCGGCGCTGTAACTGCTGTACACGCCGCTTTCGTTATTACTTATCAGCTGGCCGAGGCTGGTTTCGGTTGAAAAGCGGCCGCGCAGCTCGCCCGGTGTGCCGCGAGTTCCTTTTTGGATGGATATGATCTCGGCTTTTACTATATCCCCGGCGCTTATCGGCATTATTTCGCCCGTGTCGCTGTCGCATATGCCATGGCCAAGCCCGGCGGCAAATCCCGTATCCTCGGTTATAAAGGTAAGTGTGCCTATGCCGGCCGAGGAATCTCTAACCCATAGTCCGGCCTTGTATTTGTCCTCGCCAATCGACATTACCGGAGTAAACTGCAAATCGAAGGTCATGTTTTGCCGCCGTATTTTAAAGGTTAGCGGTTTGCCGCTGCTTTGCTCTATTAGCGCTGCAACATCTTCATTGGCGGTGACCTGGGTTCCTTCTATAGATACGATTATATCGCCGGTTTTTATGCCGGCATTTCGGGCGGGATTTACCAGCCCGTTTTGGCTATCAATATCGGTCATGCCAACGACGAGTACGCCGTCGGTGAACATTCTTACACCAAACGGCGTGCCGCACACGCCAACATACCTCTGCTCTACGATGTTTACGCTGACATCCTTTATGGGTATCATGCCAAACAGGGACAGCGTTGCGTTATATCCTTCTGAATAGCTTTCATTTCCTGTGCGGGCAGTCACCTCGGCGGTTGCACCCAGCTCGAGCGCGCTGCCCTTTGATACGCGAAAGCTATCGGGCAGCTTTTGGTCATAAATTACGGTGGCGGCCAGCGCAGCTGAGCTTAAAATAGCCATGGCAAAAACCGATTTTTTGATAAATTTCTTTATCATGTTTTGATCATATCCTTTGTTATACAGATATCTGTATTTTTTATAAAAGAAATATTTACTTTTTCATCGTAAGATGGTAAGCTGTTTTTGAAATGAGGTAGAGCTATGCGGGTTGCTGTGATAGGATGCAGGGATGTGCCGGATTACGGCATTTTGAACGAAGAGATAAAAACAAGGCTGCCGCAGGGTTGCTCTGAAATTGTAAGCGGCGGTGCCGGAGGCGTTGATACCGCAGCTAAGATTATATCGAAAGAGCTGAACATACCCTATACAGGTATTGAGCCGGACTATAATCAATATGGGCAGAGCGCCCCTTTGATACGCAATACTAAAATAGTAAAATATGCAGATTTTGTTATCGCGTTCTGGGATTACAGATCGAGCGGGACAAGGTATACTATCGGCGAGGCTATTCGTCTCGGCCGGCAGATGGTGATTGTACCGCTCTGAGGCAAAAATGTATGCAGACGGCTGACATTATAAAAATCACTGTAACAGGTACGGCAATATCATCGCCGGTTTTCGGGATATCTTCTTCCCAAGAGGAAAGGGTTTGGCTTGACGAATCGGCTTCGGCCAAAGCCATTGGCGAAAGCAGCAGCATTGCTATCAGCAGCGCGGCCGGCATAAATAGAATTTTTTTCATGCTTTTGCCCTTTTTGCCGGGCGGCACAGCAGCATTGATGCGGCGGCAGCTGTCATCGCTATAGCTGACAACCTGAAGGGCGAAACCGGAAAGGTGTATAAAGCGGAAAGTGTGGCCGCTGAACATAGTATAAACAATATAAGGCTGAAAATTCTCATGATGCAAGCTCCTTTTAGACTGGTGGTTTTTTATAGTTTGCCATCAGAACATTGTTTTAGCATCTGCAAATAATGGCAGAACGAAAAACCCGCCTGAAGCCATGGCTTCAGGCGGGTTTTGATATTATATTAGTTGCTCATTCCCAGCAGGCGGTGTATACGTTCAACGGGATTTAGCAGCTCGCTTATCGATTTGTCGTGGTTCAGCGTGTCTATGATATAGGCGATATATTTCGACATATCCACATTTACATACCATTCGCGCGTTAAAAGCTCGGCATTTTGGTATATCAGGTTTGTCGTGAATACGCGGTCGATCATGCCATCTTCATAAAACTTGTCGAATTTTTCCAGGCCCTCGGTGAATAGGCCGAATGTTGTGAAAATAAAGATGCGGCGGGCTTTTTTTGCCTTTAAGCGTTCGGCGATGTCAAGCATACTATCGCCCGAGGATATCATATCGTCAACAATGATTATATCCTTGCCTTCCACATCGTTGCCCAAAAATTCGTGCGCCTCTATGGGGTTGCGGCCGTTTATTATCACGGAATAGTTGCGGCGCTTGTAGAACATACCCATTTCCAAGCCCAGCACCGAAGCATAGTATATACATCTGGACATGCCGCCCTCGTCGGGCGAGACTATCATGGTGTTGTCACGGTCTATAGCAATATCGGGATATTGGCGCTTGAGCGCTTTTATCATCTGGTATGTCGGATGAACATTGTCAAAGCCGTTAAGCGGGATGGCGTTTTGCACGCGCGCATCGTGCGCGTCGAACGTTATGATGTTTTCAACGCCCATCTGAATAAGCTCCTGCAGCGCGAGCGCGCAGTCGAGCGATTCGCGATTTGTTTTGCGGTGCTGGCGGCCCTCGTAAAGCATGGGCATAATTACCGTTACGCGCCGCGCCTTGCCGCCGATTGCGGCAATAATGCGCTTTAGATCGGCATAATGGTCGTCCGGGCTCATGGGAACCTGCTGGTCGTACATTCTGTACGTCACACCGTAATTAAATACATCGCATATGATGTATATGTCATTACCGCGCACCGAGCATTTGATAAGGCCTTTGGCCTCACCCGTGCCGAAACGCGGGCAGGTTACGGGCACGATATAGCTGCCGTTATTACGCCATTCACCCAGATAATAATCTACCTTTTGGGTGAGATTTTCGCAGCCTGACATTGGGATAATAGAAAGATTGCCGAAAATAGACGCCGCTTCATCCTTATACATATCATCAACCTCTTTTGTACATCATCAATTATATCATACCACATATGGAGTTTTTTTCAAGAAAGGTTTGCGAAAAACAAGAGAGAATAATGGTAGGGGTTTTATGTATTTATTTGTTGCTTTTTGACAGTTTTAATACATTTTAAATTTTTGTATATTTTTTGAACAGATGTAAACAATAAAAAACGGTATGGATCTTCCCCCTATAAATAAACGCAATGTGACGCCTTGATATTGATTGTTTCGGGAATTATATGCGTTCGGGAATGTTCCGTACAAGGGCAGGGTATAACCCTGCCCGTTTTTTTGTTTGGCAGGGGTTATAAAAAGACGTTGCATACTCAAATATTTATATTGCAGATATTAAATCGGTGAAAATAGAGATGTCGTTATAATGTTTTGAAATATCGTCCGCATTTTTTATACCGCATAAATACATACTCATTTTCTCATCAAATAAAATCCCCATATGACCATAAAAGTGATTTATGCTTTCGACTATATGAACACATTCATTCGGATTGGTTCCGGTACGCAGTGCAATAGAAAATCCTCTTTTGCCCTCTGAAAGTTTGGCATGAGGTATATGTGTATTACAATACGGAGTGCATCTGTCAATAAAAACTTTTAATTGACCGGTTACATCTCCCCAATAAGAAGGTGACGCTGTAACGATTATATCCGCGCGTTCCATTTCGTTCATTATTTGCGCAATGTCGTCATGTTGAACACACGTTGATGTGGAATAGCACACTTTACATCCGAAACAATAATTTATTTTGAAATCATTAAGTGAGATGCTTTTTACAAAAAAACTATTATAACAAAGTTCTTTTGAAAGATGGTCAAGAATGGTTTTCGTTGCTCCATTGGGGTTGGGACTTGCGTTTATAATAAGAACATTCTTCAAAATACAGTCCCCCTACATTTATAGTTTATAATTATAGAAAAAACCGTTTTTCTTTTAACGTTTCTCTCAAAGAAATCTGCAAACAACTCTAATACTAAAGCGTCAAGACTGATGAGCGAGTTCGAGCTCTGCTTCCCAAATAAAAAGCCGCGCCCTTTCGGACACAGCTTTAATGGTTTATTCTTTTACGGGCTGGGGCTGCTCCATATCAACGATATAAACATTCACCTTGTCTATGGCGTGGCCGGTCATATCCTGCAATGCAGACTTAACCGATTTTTGTACATTGGCCGCGATTTCCTGAATATTGCCACCGTATACAACACTTATTGAAATATCCACCATAACACCATCGTTTACCACGCTGATACGCACGGCGCTGAAAGAACTTTCCTTTTTCAGCAGGCCGCCCAAACGGTCTATCCCTGCGGGGCCGCCCGTTACTGCGGCAACGCCGGGAGTTTCCATGGCCGCATTTGCAGCCATTTTTATTATAACGTCTTCCGAGATGACAAGTCCACTTTTAGATTTTGGCGTATCCATATTCTATACCATCCTTTGCTTATAGGCTAATACTATTATACCACACATTTTGGTTTTGACAACTATTTTTTCGGGACTATGGTTATTTTATCCAGCGAAAGCTTGGTCTGGCTGACTACTATGTCTTGAATTTGCAGGGTTTGGCTATCCAGCAGGTTGGCCGCTTTTATTATTATTGTGGCATTATCGTCGGCCAAAACGGCCACAGCATCGGAATAGCCCTTGCCCTTTAGCAGGGTTTCTATAGCTATTTCCTTTTCAATGTTTTTGGCTAAAAGCGAGGCTGTTGCCGAAACCTTTTCCTTTGTGGCCGCTTCGGTTTTTACGTTATTTATTACCTCTTTCAGGGTCGCCAGCGCGTCGTTATGAGCTTTTTCCCTGTTGCTGCGGGCCTGCGCGAAATAATCGCCGCCGGCCGCCTGAGCGTTCGAAGAAGCCGCGGCCTTTGACGAGGCGGCGGGTATTGAGCCCGTTTCGCTTTGAGCGGAGCCGTTTACATATATGGTTTCGCCCAGATTTTTTTCGGCCGTTTCGCCCATGCCGGATGCTTCGCTGCCCGGCGGGATGAGCGCGAAATTAAGATACACGGCGACGCCCAGCGCCATCACCAATATCGCCATAACAAATTGCTTTTTGCCAAAAATTGCTCCCTTTTTCATGTGAGTGTCCTCCAGTTTTTAAAATTAAACACGGACGCGTCCGGGCGCGCCCGGGCGCGCCGGCATGCCCTATTGAGATGTGGTTACGCACACGCGCTTGTCGGTGATATCGAGTGCCGTTGTGACGGCCGAAATCACAGCCGATTGCGTATATTCGCTGTTGCCGCCCGCGCAGGCTACCACCACCCCCTTTATGGCGGGTGCGACCTCGGTCATCAGCAGGGCCTGCTCGCCGGCGGTACCGTCTATTATGATAAGCTTTT
>JGI994J12354_10003557_pt1 | contig 14460 bp, 9 predicted proteins | sample IntmicLarv3ML3BL_FD_12354 | JGI IMG/M metagenome (IMG submission 12354)
ATAGCTGGAATAAAATACAATTTGTCATTTCCGGGGACATGTGCCTCGGAAATGACACTTATCGCACAAGAAGTGTACGAGTCCTGCAAGGACGCATGCACGCACTTGTGTGCAGAGAATTCAAAAAAGAGGTCTATGCCTCTTTTTTGACACACAAAGCGCCGCCGGCTGTGACAGCCGGCGGCGCAATATTCTGCTTTTCTTATTTTTCAAAAATCTTTGCAAGATCCAGGTTCTTAAAGTCAGGTTCCCACTCTACAACGGCTTCTTCCGACCATTCGGCCATGTGGCTGTCAAAAATAGAAATAGCCGCAGCCTCCCGAAGTGTCAGCAGTCTTCCGTCATTTGAATAATCATAATCCATGTCAGGTTTTGCGTCAACACGCATGATTATGTGATAGCCATATGTGGATTCAACAAGATCGGATATTTCGCCCACTTCAAGAGCTCTTGTTCCCTCATTGAACTCCGCAACCATTTTTATACTGTCGAATATATAGCCTTCCGGGAAGAGCACAAGTCCCGTGTCCTCAGAAAACTCGTTCATGAGTTCATCAAACTTGGCAGCAGGGTCAGCAGCCGATTTGATCTGTGACAGAATATCCTCTGCCTGTGCGGTTTTTTCCGCAACTGCGGCTTCATCAAGCTCCGCAGGCATGCCGGTATCCGGATCAATGTCTCCTCCGGTTTTTATGAGAATGTGCTTGGCAGCTACAAGGTCTGCACTTGTAACAAACTCCGCAACCTCTTCTTCGGTGCAGTCCTTAGCCCCTTCACCAAACATTTTTTCCACTCCGGCGTTAAAAAATGTTTCGATCTGAATGAGTTTCTTATACATTTCTTCTGTGAGGAAAGATGGTTTCAAATAGTCGTTTATGAATAACTCCGTGTCACCATCGGCGTACTGGCTGATCTGCTGGTTCCAGATATCCTCAACATCTTTTTTCTGCTCATCTGTCAGCTCAACGCCCATTTCCATAACATTTGATTCCAGTGAGGTGTACTCTTTGATATATCCCATTGCGGCTTCCAAAATCGCTTCGTTGTTTGTCTGCTCGGGATTTCCCGCATTTGCAGCACTCCAATCCTCAATAGTACCAAAGTACATCTCAAAAGTACTGCGGTTATACATTATCCAATAAAACAATTCGTTCCAAGTTATAGGCAGACCGTTCACACGAAAAACAACAGTTTCCGGAGAATATTTCTCAAATGCATAAGTATAGTCCGGAGCTTCCAGCCCTGTTGTTTCCCCAAGATCAGTTTCAACAGGCAGCATGCTCGCGCTGGGGTCTGCCGTGGAATCCTCGTATTCTTTCACTTCGCTGCTTCCGCAGGCCGCCAGACCGGAAATAAGCATTCCGGCGCAGAGAAGCGCTGCTATATTTCTTTTCAGTTTCATTTCGTTCTCCTTGAGTTTATTAACCGCCTAAAAGGTCATTGGTTTATGATAGCACTTTATCCACATACAGGCAAGAGTAACACCGCAAGATTCACGGAATATTCTTACTTTTTCTGACCGGCAATGGCTTTTTCGGATGATCATTGCTTATATCCCTTTTTTAGAGGGATGCCTTATCCCGCTTCTTCCGATACCGATGCTGTATATGAGGACACAAACATTCTGGCTTCTTCCAAAACTCTTTTGCTGTTTTTTATGCGCAGGCTGAGTCTCGGTGACTGTCCGGCTTCAACTCGAAGCCTCCCTTTGTACTCCTTTCGTCCGTACATCACGGACACTTTTTCCATATCAAAATCGGATAAAATGAAATACAGATATCCGGATTTCTGGCTGACATCCAAGACTCCCGCCCTTGTCGCCTCCCCTCTTAGAAGGGCGACATGGATAAGCGCGTTCACCGCAGGGGGCGGATCTCCAAAGCGGTCGATAAGCTCGTCGGTGAGATCGTCCGCCTCTTCCTCTGTGCGGATCATTGCTATTCGGCGGTATAGATCCATGCGCTGCTCAGCGCTGCTCACATAGCTCTCCGGAATGTTGGCTGAGACTGCCAGATCGGCGGCGCACTCTGCTTTTTTCTCCGGTTTTTCCCCGCGTTCTTCCAGAACAGCCTCTTCTAAAAGCTTTAAATACATGTCGTATCCCACGCTTATCATATATCCCGACTGCTCTGCGCCCAGCAGATTTCCTGCTCCGCGAATTTCCAGGTCGCGCTCCGCAATTTTCAGTCCGGAGTTGAATTCTGCGAATTCCCTTATGGCTGAAAGACGCTTTTCCGCCACTTCTGTAAGCACCTTATTCTTCCTGAATGTGAGGTAAGCACTGGCACGCCTTGACGAGCGCCCCACTCGTCCCCGGATCTGGTGCAGCTGAGCAAGCCCCAGATGGTCGGCATCCTCAATAATCAGAGTATTGACATTCGGTATGTCAATTCCCGTCTCAATTATAGTTGTGCAGACCAGCACCTGAACCTCTCCGGACGACATTCTGTCCATCACGAGAGAGAGTTCTTCTTCCCCCATTCGTCCGTGTGCAACGGACACGCTGATGTCCTCCAGCATGGCAGCCAGCCGGGAGGCAACACGCTCAATATTCTCAACACGGTTGTGGAGATAATAGACCTGCCCGCCCCGGTGAATCTCTCGGCGTATCGCGTCACAGAGCACATCCCAGTCGTGTTCCATCACATATGTCTGCACCGGCAGACGGTCCTGCGGCGGCTCCTCGATTTTTGACATGTCGCGTATACCGTGGAGCGCCATGCTCAATGTTCTTGGAATCGGCGTTGCTGTCAGTGTCAGCGCATCGACCTGACGGCATATTTCCTTCAGCCGCTCTTTATGAGACACCCCGAACCGCTGCTCCTCATCCACAATCAGGAGACCCAAATCTTTAAACCGCACATCTTTTTGCAGCAGTTTATGAGTACCTATCACTATATCCACTGAGCCGTCTTTTATCCCCTGCAGTGTGTGCTTTATCTGCGCCGGAGTTCTGAAACGCGACAGCATCTCAATCTTGATGGGATATCCGAAAAACCGCTGCATTGCAGTCTGATAATGCTGCTGCGCCAAAACCGTTGTAGGCACAAGGAATGCCGCCTGTTTGCCGTCCAGCACGCACTTCATCACAGCGCGCAGAGCCACTTCTGTCTTGCCGTATCCCACATCTCCGCAGAGCAGCCTGTCCATGGGAATTTCCCGCTGCATGTCTTCCTTGATTTCCATAATTGAGCGCAGCTGGTCGTCGGTTTCCTGATAATTGAATGCATCTTCAAACTCCGTCTGCCATACGGAATCCTGCGCAAAGGCGTGACCTCGCTGGCGCTGCCGCGCCGCGTAGAGTTTCACAAGTTCCCCCGCCATCTCCTTTGCCGCAGCCTTTGCCCTAGTTTTAACCCTTGTCCAGTCCGCCCCGCCCATTTTGGAAAGTTTGACGGTCTTATTCTCTCCGCCGCCGATATATTTCGTCACCAGATCCAGCTGTGTAGCAGGAACGTAAATGCTGTCTGTTCCGGCGTAGCAGATTTTTATATAGTCTTTTTCCACACCGTCTATCTTCATTTTGCTTATTCCGGCGAATTTACCTATACCGTGGTATTCATGAACCACATAGTCCCCCGGTGAAAGGTCTGTGTAACTGTCCAGTTTTTCCCTGTTTTGCAGGGCTTTTTTACGCTTTGTTTTCCGCACTCCGCCTTTGAGAAGCTGAGAATCCGTTAAAACCGCGATTTTAGTATCGGGAAGTTCAAATCCTGAGGAAAGCGCTCCCACCGAGACAGTGCAGCGGCCTGCTGCCGGGAATTTATTAAGCTCATGCTCCAGCGCCGAAGGTATTTTCTGCTCTTTGAAATAATCGCTTAAAATCTTTGCCCTCCGCTCGTCGGATGCGAGTGCAACAACAGAAAAACCCCTATCTGTATAGGCCTTTGCATCCTCCGCCGCGGCTTCGACAGAGCCGCCGTAGTTAGACAGCTGCTTTGCCATAATTCCTATTATTTTCTTGGGATTCAGAGGATAATTTCCAACAGTAAAAGCATCAGCCATAACNACAGGAAANCTCTCAAGNTNCAGGCACATTCCATCCCAGCTCTCCGAGAAAACGGAGATAGGTCCCGCCAGCTTCCCCGTCTCGATCATNACCTTAACATCCTCAGAGAGCTGTTTTAAATATCCCCGGGCACGGTCTGATGATTTTGAAGGTTCNGAGAGCAGCACAAGAGAATCCAGGGGAACATAGTCCAAAACCGTAGATATCTCAGGATATATCAGCGCCATATACCTGTCTGCTGCCGGGAGTGATCCGGTNTGCTTTATGCGCTCGGCGTCCTCATCCAGCGTTTCCGATAAGCTCTGTGTTTTGGCAGATTTTCTCTTCAGCAGGCTTCCCACAGCGGCGGAAAGTGCCTCCGCTCCGCCTTTATGCATGTGAATCAAGGTTTCAGAAGCCGGAAGTATACGGCAGGTCTGAAGATTTTCTATGCGGCGCTGGCTGGATACATCGAAAAATCCCATTGAATCAATCTCGTCTCCCCAGAACTCGCAGCGGACAGGGTAGTCATAGGCGGGAGAAAAAAAGTCAAAAATTCCGCCCCGCCGGGAGTATTGCCCCGGACCCTCTACCTGATTTGTGCGTATGTAGCCGCATTTAAGAAGCCTGTTTTCCGCATCCATAGGATCAAGGCTGTCACCAACGCTGAGGGTGAAGGATGCCTCCATGAAATATTCGGGGGGCAGCGTGCGCTGCAAAAGCCCGGACACCGTGCATATGGTAACACTACGGCTGCCTTCCAAAATCGCGTCCAGCGCGAACAGACGGCGCTGCTCCGCCTGTCTGGACACACTCTCGGCAGAATAGAATGTAAATTCCCTGTTTGTTATAGTTGTGGGTTTTATTCCCAGAAGAGAACCGATATCTTTTTCCATGGCTTCCGCCGCTGTGTCGTCTGGACAGATAATGAAAAGCGGGCGCTCACTTTCCAGATACAGCGACGCTGCCAGCACAGAGCGGTGAACAGCGGATAATCCGGAAATCAGGACAGGCGAAATACCCCCCTCCAGACTTTGGGGGAGGGGGGCTATATCTTTTTCTTTTAGTATGGATTTTGCAATAATTCTCATAACTCAGGTATTTTACTACGTTTCACAGTCGAAATCAAGGGAATTTATGGTTCATTAAACCCAAAAAGCTCTGCTCTTTTCCTTCTCAGGTTTCTTCCTGTATCCGGCATATATCATTAATTCAGAACTGTTTCATATAGGATCATATGCCTTTTAGGCTAAAACTTACAAAAAAACAGGCTTATTCAACCATTTGTGTTTGATCTAAATATATATATTGTATTGCCAAAGCGGGCATAATCTGGTACAATTAATTATTATGGCTTTCTTATAAATATAATAATCTTGGGAGTGCGCTTACTTATGAATTCTCTTTCTGATATATGGGAAAAAACACTTGCTTCACTGGGGGAAACCCTTACGCCGACCGCCATGTCAACATGGTTTTCCGAGTGTATCCCTGTTGAGCTCACCGGCAGCAGGCTTGTAATCTATACACCGCAGGAGTTTAAGCGCGGAATAATCCTCAGCCGCTTTTCCGAAACTATCAAGTCCATCCTCTCAGACATTTTCTCCTGTGAATTTGATCTCCTCGTTTTGGCAGAAGGCGAACTGGAAGTCTACCAGTCCGGCAACGACGATCCGGACAGCACTCTTCCGGAAATGGCTGATTACACATTTGACCGGTTCATCGTGGGCGTTTCCAACAAATTCGCCCATGCCGCCGCCGTTGCCGTTTCTGAAAATCCGGGGAAAGCATATAACCCCCTTTTCATATACGGAAACTCAGGGCTTGGAAAAACTCACCTGCTCCTTGCAATCGGACACGCACTCCACGAAAAAAACGGAGCAAAAGTGGCTTATGTCAAAGGCGACGATTTCACCAACAGCATGGTTAAGTCCATCAAAGACGGAACAACCGAGGATTTCAGGCAGAAATACAGAAATGTTGATCTGTTCCTTGTCGATGATATCCAGTTCATTGCCGGAAAAATCGGTGTTCAGGAGGAATTTTTTCACACTTTCAATACCCTTTACGAAGCTGGAAAACAAATCGTCATCACATCCGACAGACCTCCCATTGAGATAAACCGACTGGAAGACAGACTCCGCTCAAGATTTGAAGGCGGACTTTTGGCAGATGTTCAGCCGCCAAATTTCGAGACACGCATGGCTATAACTCAGAATAAGGCAATCCAGCTGGGGATATGCCTTTCCGAACCTATTCTGGAATATATAGCTATGACTGTGACGGCAAATATCAGGCAGATTGAGGGTGTCGTTAAACGCCTCACTGCATATAACGACATGCTTTATGTGGATATAACAGAAGATGTGGTGAAACGAGCCATAAAAGATGTTATCCGTATGGGTGTTTATATTCCGACACCTGCTGCCATCATTGATGAAACGGCAAGATATTATTCCCTGACATCTGAGGATTTGAAGAGCCAGCGCAGAACAAAAAATCTTGCAGAAGCACGGCAGGTGGCAATGTATCTAATCCGCAAGCTGACAAATACGTCCCTTGTGGACATCGGTAAAGAATTCGGGGACAGAAACCATGCAACTGTTTTGAGCTCTATACGCAAAATTGAAGAAATGCTATCCGATCCTCAAATGTCCGGGACTATTAGAGACATAACTTCTAATATAAATTCCAAAAACTAAGTGTTATCAATTAGTTTTCATCTTATTAACAACATTTTCAACATTGTAGAAAACATATTTTTGATTGTTGTTGCTTATTTTTAAGCTGAAATTTCCATCATGTAAATCAAAAATTGTCAACAAAATTATAAACATTGCATCGTCTTTATTTTCAATAGAAAAACAGACTTTTCCACAGATTTTTCTACTACTACTAAAACTACTAAAATATATTCTATTCTTTCTATCTATAATAAAGAACCTTTTGGGAGGAAACACACTATGAAATTTTCATGTGAGAAATACTTACTCCAAAGCGCTATAGCCACTGCATCCAGGGCATCTGCGGGGAAAAGTCCCATTCCCGCACTGGAAGGACTGCTTATAGAAGCCGGACATATGGTAAAAATCACAGGGTATGATCTGAAAAAAGGAATATACACAAGTTTTCCCGCTGACATATCAGAGCCGGGCTCTGTTGTGCTCAGTGCAAGACTTTTCGGTGAAATAGTAAGAAGCCTTCCCGATGGAATAGTAACCATTAACTCTGACAGTAAAAATATAGCAAAAATCGCCTGCGGAAATGCAGATTTTGCGATAATGGGGTCAGACTCCAAAGACTATCCGGAACTTCCCTCTGTTGAAAAACACAATTCCGTGTCCCTTCCGCAGTCTAAGGTTAAAAAAATGATAAATGAGACGATTTTTGCTGTCAGTGACAACGAAAGCCGTCCTGTATATACAGGTTCTCTCTTTGAAATATCAGACAATATTCTCACAATGATTTCTGTTGACGGATACCGCCTTGCTCTCAGAAGAGAGAGCATTGAGCAAAGCGATATGGAAAACAAGAGCTTTATTGTGCCCGGCTCATCTCTTTCAGANCTTGAAAAAATCTGTGCNGACACAGAAGAACCNGTNTTTGTAAATCTTGGAGTTAAGCACATAAGCTTTACCATTGGCGACACTGTTTTGATTTCCAGAAGACTTGAAGGCGAATTTCTGGACTATAACAAGACGGTACCCAAGGAGTTCAAGGTAAAACTCCGCTGTGAACGCACGGTGCTCCAGAGAGTTGTGGAGAGAGTATCACTTATAATTGATGATAAAATAAAAAATCCGATTCGCTGCAATTTCGGTCTTGACACAGTTGTCATGACTTGTGTTACTCCCTTGGGAAAAGCCGAGGATGTATGCCCCCTCGAGGGAGACGGCGAAGAAATTGAGATTGGATTCAATAATAGGTATATTCTGGATGTTTTAAAGGCAGCACCTGCCGAAAAAGTAAATATATGCTTAAATAACGGGGCTTCTCCCTGCGTTATTATGCCGGAAGACGGAAGCGACAGCTTCTTGTATATGATTTTGCCGGTCAGACTAAAAGCCAAGGATTGAGATAATGGAAAAAATTGAGATAACTACCGAATTTATTAAGCTGGATTCTCTGCTGAAATTTGCAGCCCTCGTCGGAACCGGAGGCGAGGCTAAAACTGTTATACAGGATGGTCTTGTCCTTGTTAACGGCGGGGTTTGCATACAGAGAGGGAAGAAAATTTTCGCAGGTGACAAGGTGTCTCTGGGCGGAGAAGAAGTTGAAGTTGTATGCGTGTAGACCGTATTTTTCTGAATGGTTTTCGCAATTATGATATGGATACCGCGGAATTTTCTCCGGGGATAAATATAATTTCCGGAAAAAACGCACAGGGAAAGACCAATCTGCTGGAAGCCGTGTACATGCTGACCGGCGGAAAGAGCTTTCGTACAAGATTTGACAGAGAGCTAATTGGCTTTGGCTGTGACTTTGCGGAAATTCTTGCGGATATAAATGCCCATCAGCGGGATCAGACTATAAAAATTCTGCTGAAAACAGGGTACCGCAAACAAATATTACAGAACGGCGTCAAAAAGACCGGCGCGGAGTTGTCGGACTCTCTGACCGCCGTGCTGTTTTGTCCGGATGATTTGGGAATAGTTAAAGACGGCGCAGCGGCACGGAGGCGGCTTATGGATATGGCTATCTGTCAGCTGAGACCGGGATACGCAAAGCTCCTGTCGGACTATAACAAGCTATATGAAAATAAGCTCAGGATCCTGAAAGACTGGCGGGAAAAACAAGACCTTTTAACCGCACTTGATGATTTTTCCCAGAGTATGTGCCGTGTTTCTGCCCAGATAATACGCTACAGGGCAAGCTTTTCCAAGCGTCTTTGTGAGAAGGCTGTCCCCATACACAGGGATTTTTCCGGCGGCGGAGAGGTGCTGGATATCCGGTATAAAACCGTCAGCACCGTAACTGATCCCACAGGGGGATTTAATGAGATATGTAATGAGATTTACAGCCATCAGGCATCACACAGACAGGCGGAGCTGGACAGTCAAAGCTGCCTAACCGGTGCGCATAAAGATGATCTGGAAATTTTCATTGACGGAAAGCCGGCGCGAAGCTTTGCCTCTCAAGGCCAGACAAGAACAGCGGCGCTGTCAATAAAGCTGGCTGAGCGGGAGATTCATTTAGACGAAACCGGAGAGTATCCGGTACTCTTGCTGGATGATGTTTTGTCCGAACTTGACGCAAAGCGTCAGGATTTTGTATTAAACCGCATTGGACAGGGTCAGACCTTGATTACCTGCTGCGAGGATGAAAAAATCATGGAGCGCACGGGAGGAAGAGTTCTGAGTGTTGAAAAAGGGCGGATAACTAAACGCTGAGAAAGAGTTTGGAGAAAAAAATGTATCTGCATATAGGAAAAAACATGGTTTTGCGTGAAGCCGATATAATTGGGATTCTGGATCTCGACAACTCTTCCCAGTCGCGGATAACAAGGGACTATCTTGCAAAAGCAGAAAAATCCGGAATAGTTGTGAATGTGGCGGATGATCTGCCGAAATCAGTTGTAATCTGTGACGACAGGATATACCTGTCCCAACTGGCAAGCTCAACGCTGTTAAGGCGCACATCGGAAAATTTGCAGTCCTTTATCGAAAAGTATCAAAGCCCTGATTCTTCGAGTCGGGAAGGAAAGGAATATACACAGTATGTCTGATATTACCGAGAAAATAACACAGGAATATGACGCGTCGCAAATCCAGGTCCTTGAGGGTCTTGAAGCGGTGCGGAAGCGTCCGGGTATGTATATTGGATCGACTTCAGCAAGTGGACTTCACCATCTGGTGTATGAAATTGTTGATAATGCAATTGACGAGGCACTTGCCGGATATTGCGACAGAATAGAAGTGATAATTGAAGAGGGAAACATTATCTGCGTTAAGGACAACGGACGCGGAATACCTGTCGATATTCAGGAACAGACGGGAAAAAGCGCCCTCGAGGTTGTTTTTACCGTTCTGCATGCCGGAGGAAAGTTCGGCGGCGGCGGATATAAGGTATCCGGCGGTCTACACGGCGTGGGCGCATCTGTTGTAAATGCCCTGGCGGAGTGGCTTGAGGTTGATGTTCACAAAAACGGTGAAATTCACCATATGGCATTCGAGAGAGGCGATATAACAATTCCTGTCACAGTCACCGGAAAAACCGACTATACAGGCACAGTTGTCCGCTTCAAGCCGGATTCGGAAATGTTTGATGATATAGAGTATAATTACGAAACCCTCCACACCCGCATGAGAGAGCAGGCATTTCTGAATGCCGGGCTTAAAATTTCCACTGAGGACAAGAGAGCCGGGCAGGAAACGCTGGATGAAATGTGCTATGAAGGCGGAATCCGGGAATTTGTATCATACATCAATCACAATAAAAGCCCTCTCCATGAAGAGGTAATCTACATGTCCGGCGACAGGGAGACATCCGCCGCCGAAATTGCACTTCAATACAATGAGGACAGCTACAGTGACATTATTTTGTCCTTTGCAAATAACATCCATACCCCCGAGGGCGGAATGCATGAGGAAGGTTTCAGACGTGCAATTACAAACACACTGAACAATTATGCCAAGCGAGCGGGAATCTTCAAAAACGACGAAAAACTCAGCGGTGAGGACTGCCGTGAAGGTCTTACGGCTATTATCTCCGTTAAACTCATGGATGCCCAGTTCGAGGGGCAGACAAAGGCTAAGCTGGGCAACTCCGAGATGCGCACGCTGGTGAACGCCATAGTGTCCGAGGGGCTTGACCGCTACCTTGAAGAACATCCGGCTGTGGGAAAATCCATTATTGAAAAGGCCATGACGGCGAGCAGGGCAAGAGAAGCCGCCAGAAAAGCCAGAGAGAATATCCGCCGGAAAAATGCCCTAGAGGGCTCCACCCTCCCCGGAAAGCTATCAGACTGCAACGAAAGGGACCCGTCGCTTACAGAAATATATATCGTCGAGGGTGACTCCGCGGGAGGCTCTGCAAAGCAGGGCAGAGACAGCCGTTTTCAGGCTATTCTTCCCCTCTGGGGAAAGATGCTCAACGTTGAAAAAGCCCGTGTTGACAAGGTGTACGGCAACGACAAGCTGACACCCGTTATAACTGCTCTGGGCGCCGGACTTGGAAGCGATTTTGATCCGGAAAGACTGCGTTACCACAAAGTTGTTATTATGGCCGATGCCGACGTTGACGGAAGCCATATCAGAACGCTTCTTCTGACATTCTTTTTCCGCTTTATGCGCCCCCTTGTTGAAGGCGGATATGTATATGCCGCCATGCCGCCGCTTTTCAAGCTGGTTCGGGGCAAAACCACGAGATACGCGTTTTCCGAAGCGGAGAGGGATATAATTTCCGCAGAGATGCGCGGAGACAATGCCAGTGCCAAGGTTGATATCAGCCGCAACAAAGGTCTTGGTGAGATGGACTACGAAGAGCTGTGGGATACGACCATGAATCCCGAGACAAGAACGCTCAAACGTATAACAATGGAAGACGCAGTGCGTGCAGACGAAGTTTTCACCCTTCTCATGGGTGAAAAAGTTGAACCGCGCCGTGAATATATCGAGAAGAATGCCGGTAAGGTATCAAATCTCGATATATAACAGGGAAAGGAGATAAAAAATGAGCAAAGAAAATGAAAAACAGGATATTTCCTTTCCTGAACAGAAGATAATTGATATCCATCTTGAAAAGGAGATGCAGGACGCGTATATCGAATACGCCATGTCGGTCATAGTGGGCCGCGCCCTGCCGGATGTGCGAGACGGTCTAAAACCCGTTCACCGCCGCATACTCTATTCCATGTACGAAAGCGGACTTACCAGCGACAAGGCATTCAAGAAATCCGCCACATGTGTGGGTGATGTTCTTGGTAAATACCATCCCCACGGCGACCAGAGCGTATATGATGCTCTTGTCCGCATGGCGCAGACATTTTCTCTGAGATATCCGCTGGTTGACGGACACGGAAACTTCGGCTCCATTGACGGCGACCCCCCTGCTGCCTACCGTTACACCGAAGCCCGCATGTCAAAGCTCACAAGTGAAATGATGCGGGATATCGACAAAGAAACTGTTGACTGGGACCCCAACTTTGATGAATCCACAAAAGAACCTCGAGTTGTGCCCTCCCGCTTCCCTAACCTGCTGGTAAACGGCAGTTCAGGTATCGCCGTGGGTATGACCACGAATATTCCCCCGCACAACCTCACAGAGGTTATTGACGCCACAATATGCGTAATTCAGAATCCGGAAGCGGAGCTGGATGACCTTATGGAGCACATAAAAGGTCCCGACTTCCCCACCAAGGGAATTATAATGGGACGTGCGGGAATCCGGGCGGCATACGCCACGGGCAAAGGCAGGATTAAGGTAAGAGCCAAAACAGAGCTTGAAGAATTCGGGAACGGACGCACCCAGATTATAGTCACGGAGCTTCCCTATCAGGTTAATAAATCCCGCCTTGTGGAGAACATTGCAGATCAGGTTAAGGAAAAGCGCCTTGAGGGAATTTCCGGCTTGCGTGATGAGTCCGACGGCAAAAAGGGCATGCGCATAGTCATAGAGCTGAAAAAAGACGCTAACCCACAGGTTGTTCTGAACCGCCTGTTCGCACAGACGCAGATGCAGACCACCTTCGGCATTATTCTGCTGGCGCTGGTGAACAACCAGAAACAGCCGAAAACGCTGACACTAAAGGAAATTATTCAAGAATATATCGCCCATCAGGAAGAAATCATAACCAGAAGGACGATTTACGACCGGAAAAAGGCACAGGAGCGAGCCCACATATTAGAAGGACTTCTGATTGCTCAGGATAATATTGACGAAGTTATAAGAATCATCCGTTCCAGCTACGACAACGCAAAACAGCGTCTGATGGAGAGATTTGATTTATCCGACTTGCAGTCACAGGCAATCTGCGATATGCGCCTTATTTCGCTTCAGGGTTTAAACAGGGAAAAGCTTGTGGCGGAACATGAGGAACTCAAGGAAAAAATCGCATATTTCGACAAGTTCCTCGAAGACAAGGAGATGCTCCGCGCTCTGCTTATTGAAGAGCTCATCGAAATCCGTGAAAAATTCGGTGATGAGCGCCTTACCGAGATAGCCTTTGTGGAAGATGAGATCGACATTGAGGACCTCATAGACGAGGTAGAATGCGTGTATACCCTCACTCACAGCGGGTATATCAAGAGGATGCCGGCGGACACATATCGCGCCCAGCGGCGCGGAGGACGCGGTATAACCGCTATGTCCACAAGGGACGAGGATTATGTTGAAACAGTGTTCACAGCTTCAACCCACGACTATATCATGTTCTTCACCTCAGCCGGACGCTGCTACAGGAAGAAGGGGTACCTGATTCCCGAGGCGGGCAGAACTGCCAAGGGCACAAATATCATCAACTTTATCCAGATAGAGCCGGGCGAGCGCGTAAACGCCATGATCCACATGCGGGAGTCCGAGGAAGAAAATGACTTCCTCGTGATGGTGACAAAAAAAGGAACGGTAAAGCGTCTGCGCCTGAACGCGCTGAAGAATATCAGAGTTTCAGGAATACGCGCGCTGAATCTGACAGAGGGCGATGAGCTGATTTCCGTGCGCAGAACAGACGGAAAGCAGAATATCCTGATTGCCACCCACGACGGAATGGCAATATGCTTTGATGAAAATGACGCAAGACCCATGGGACGTGACGCTGTCGGCGTGCGGGGAATCAAGCTCCGCAAGGGTGACTACTGCGTCGGCGCGGCGAGAGCCAGGAAAGACGGAGCACTGCTGTCTGTCACCAAAAACGGATATGGCAAGCGCACAGCGATTGAAGAGTATCTCCGCGGTGAGGACAATACACCTCAGCGCCGCGGCGGCATGGGACTCAGAAACTATAATATCACTGAAAAGACAGGGAAAATCGCAGATGTCAAGGTCGTTGATGACGACGATGATATCCTGATAATCTCAGACGACGGCACCATAATCCGTATGGCGGCGGACAGTATATCCATGTACGGAAGGTCAACTCAGGGCGTCAGGCTTATGCGTGTCACAGACGGAAGCAAGGTCATCTCCCTTGCCAGAACGGAGAAGGAAGAGGAAACTGAGGACGGCGAGTCGGCAGATCTCGAAGAAGAAACCGGCATCGAAGAAGCTCCGGAAGAGAACTAAGAGCTTTTTATAAGCGGTATTCTGACTTAGTTATTGGAAAGACTATTTCCCAGCCCTCTAAGAATGGAGAAAACATGAAAGAAATAGTGATATATACAGACGGAGCGTGTTCCGGCAATCCCGGTCCCGGGGGCTGGGGTGCCATACTCGAATACAACGGAAAGCGGCGGGAGCTGTCCGGCGGCGAGGCTCAGACGACAAACAACCGCATGGAACTTTTAGGGGTTATAAACGCACTTGAAGCCCTGAAAGAG
>JGI994J12354_10003558_pt1 | contig 14459 bp, 19 predicted proteins | sample IntmicLarv3ML3BL_FD_12354 | JGI IMG/M metagenome (IMG submission 12354)
GTAATCATTTTAAGTACGCTTGCAGTAATCTTAAGCGGTTACGGACAAGGCAATGTGAGAAACAATGCAGAAACTCAATCAAAAAATCCTAAAGACTTGGTGTGTTCCGACGAAACAATTCTTGAAAAAGTCTTTGGCGATTTAAATAATGACGGCGAGAACGATTGTGTAATAATCACAAAACAAACAAAAAAAGAAGCGATGTCTGTTGAAAATCAATTTGGCGAAGAAGTTGACCGCAATCGTCGTGGAATTGTAATTGCTTTCAAAGAAGGCGAATATTATAATACCATTTTGGCAATTCCCGATTGTTTTTCGTCTGAAAATGAAGACGGTGGTGTTTATTTTGCGCCCGAATTATCTGTTGCAATATTAAAAGGCAATTTGACAATTCATTATGGGCACGGTAGATATGGTTGGTGGCAATATATTTTTCGTTATCGGAGCAACAATTTTGAGTTGATTGGCTATGACGGATTTAGTCACCGTGGACCTGTTATGCAAAGTGGTGTCAGTATCAATTTTCTTACAAAAAAGAAGCAAATGTTGACTAATACAAATTGGGACGCTGAAGATGAAAGCGAAGAAGTGATAGAAAAAACTTGGCAAAATATTACTATCAACCACCTTGTAAAATTAATTGATATAAAAGATTTTGATGAATTTAGTGTAAGCGATTATTATACAGAAAAATGAAACCCTGCTCACGATTAAAAAACGAGGAAAGAGATAAATTGTAAAAAAATATACATAGAAACGTCAAGCCGCCAACCGTTGGCAGGATATGACTCTGACTAATTCTCCACCGACCACTGGCCGGTGGAGAATTTTGTTTAAAGGGTTACCAATTTTCTCCCAAAAGCTCAAAATAGTCTCTGGGATGAACGCAGGCGGGGCAGGCTTCGGGCGCCGCTGTGCCGTTGTGTAGATAGCCGCAGTTACGGCATCTCCATACTACGGAGCTTTCGCGTTTGAATACTCGTCCAGCTTCAACGTTTGCCAGTAAATCCCTAAAGCGTTTTTCATGTTGTTTCTCTGCCACGCATATGGCTCTCCACGCTTGAGCGATTACGCCGAATCCCTCTTTTTCCGCCACATCGGCGAATTCTGGATAAAGTATGGAGTGCTCTTCCAGCTCGCCATCGGCGGAGGCCAGCAGGTTCTCGGTGGTTGAGCCGATTTTTCCCGCCGGAAAAGCCGCGGTTATTTCAAGCTCTCCCCCTTCAAGAAACTTAAAAAAGCGTTCTGCATGTTCCTTTTCTTGGGCTGCTGTCTCTGTGAAAATATCCGAGATCTGTACGTAACCCTCTTTTTTGGCCACACTGGCAAAAAAGGTGTAACGGTTGCGCGCCTGGCTTTCTCCGGCAAATGATTTCAACAGATTGGACTCGGTCTTGGTTCCTTTTACACTCGGCATACACAACTCCTTTCTTGGTAATATTTCATCTCACGCGGACATGCGGGGGAAGGTAATTATCCCATACTGACACGGCGTTGTTGCTGAAGCGAACTGTTTTGTCGGATAATCCCAGACATTTGCGGCATAGATTTGTATGGTCATATTTTATTAAAAGATACATTTAGTCAAGTATCGTTTTTTGATGAAATTGTTTCTCATTTCAAGTTTTTTGCGATAACGATTTTTCTGTTGTATACACAGTTGTTCTTTCTGCTCCGATTACGCGTAATCTTTTGCGCAGAAGCAATGCGTCGCGTTGCGTTAGATGGTTTGATAAATGACTCATATCCAGTTATGATGTGCGCGGAATACCTAACAAAGGAGGAATATCCATGTTGTCGTTTACCGTTGATCAAAAGCGATGCGTCAGTTGCGGCAAGTGCGCGAAAGATTGCTTGCCCGGGATTATAACTCTTGATAGCGATTATCCGGCGATTATCGCCGGAAGAGAAGGTTTGTGTCTGGAATGCCAACATTGTCTCGCCGTTTGCCCGACCGGAGCTATATCGGTCTTTGGCAAAAATCCGGACGAAAGCCTTCCCCTTGCGGTAAACCTGCCCACGCCTGATGCAATGGAGGCTTTTATTAAGGGGCGGCGTTCGGTTCGCCAATATAAAGACGAAAATGTGAAACCCCAGACGCTGCGTCGGCTTCTTGACGTGGTCTCTCATGCGCCGACAGGATGTAATGCGCGTCGGGTTCATTTTACTGTTATTGACGACCGGGACGTCATGGCAAAATTGCGCACTGATACTATGGAAGGGCTTGCCAGTTTGTCGCGTCAGGGAAAAATGCCGCCGGATAAAGCGTTCTTTGCGGGATTTGTCAAAAAATGGGAAGAAAAAGGGATTGACAGCATTTATCGCGGCGCTCCGCATCTGGTTATTGCTTCGGCTCCGCGGGATTGTCCCACTCCCGAAGCGGATTGTTTCATCGCGCTTTCCTATTTCGAGCTCTTTGCCCAAACCTTGGGCATTGGTACGGTGTGGCTGGGGCTCGCGCAATGGGCCTTCATCATGTTAGAGCCAGATCTGCGAGACAAGGTCGGCGTACCTAAAAATCACACTATTGGCTATATTATGGCTTTTGGAACGCCGGATGTTTATTACCACCGTACAGTTCAGCGCGGACCGGCAAAGGTAACAAAGGTGGCATGGCCCGAAAAATAACCATGTAGATAAACCGCAGCCCGGAACTATCAGAAATATCCGGAACCGGATAAGGAAATGAAATGAAAAATGTACGTTCTGAAAAAGCCGCCGCCTGCCCCTTGTGCGGCGATACTCCTGACAGCGCCTCAATGGTTTGGAGCGATTTCTGCCAACATGATATATGCGGCACATGCGACATGGCGTTGCCGCTTGATCTATACGACAAAGAAAGCGCTCTTTTCACCGCGGTCGCCCGTTTTTTAAATCTGGATATCTGGGAATGTAGAAAACGTTTTCTGGCGGATAGCATAGAGAAGACCAGCCAACAACTTTCTCACGAGGTTGAAACAAACATTATTGGCTTTTTGAAGACCGGTATTATCAGATGCTCCGCTCAGATTGATGCGATTGACCGCTTTCTTGAGACGCGCGCGCGAGGGGCTGATATGGAGGAACTGGCGGCGGAGGAGAAAAAAATGGACGACGCGCTTTTCGGATCCCCATTCTGACAGTTTCTTGTTTAACAGCGCAAAATAGATTTATGACTATCTGGTTTATGCTATAATGCGTTCATATAAAAGATTGATGCACATACTCTGATTCAATAATCAGAGTAATATTAAATACATTGACGTTGCTCCTTCCGTAATGGAGGTTTATATGACGAAACGCGTCTGTGTTATCATGATAGCGCTGTCATTGTTTCTAACGGTGACTTCAAGCGCCTACGCCCATCGCGGGGGTTCTAGAGGACGCGTTGGCGTTAATGTTTGGCTTGGCCCGAGTTGGGGGCCATGGGGATTATGGCCCTATTCCCCGTATTATCCGTACTATAGAACGCCCATAGTAATTAAAGAGGAGCCGGTTGAATACATGCAAAGAGCGCCTCAGGCTGAAGAAGCTGCATATTGGTATTTTTGTAAAGACCCGGAAGGGTATTATCCGTATGTAAAAAGATGTCCAAACGGGTGGCTGAAAGTCAAGCCGCTCTTGACTCCGCCAAATTAGGAGGAATGAACGTTATGAAAAAAAGAACGCTAAAAATCGTCTCATTGTTTGCCGCGCTGGCCTTATCGGGGTGCGCCACGTTGCCCGATGGTCCTAGTGTTATGGTTTTGCCCGGAACGAGCAAGACATTTGAGGAGTTCCAGGCTGATGATTTCGTATGCCGACAGTGGGCCTCGCAGCAGGTGGGCTCACCCCAAGGGACGGCTAATCAAAACGCGGTTTCAGGCGCTGCCGTGGGTACGCTTGTCGGAGCTGGTCTTGGAGCGGCCATCGGGGCGGCCACAGGTAATCCCGCAGCCGGGGCGGCGATTGGCGCGGGCGGCGGTCTTTTTATGGGAAGCGCCAGCGGTTCGGACGCGGCCAGAAGTTCTGGCATAACAGTTCAGCGACGCTATGATAACGCATATGTCCAGTGCATGTACGCCAAAGGAAATCAAGTGCCTGGAACGGGGATACGTCCTTACAGGGGAAGAAACTCTGTCCAGCCTCCTCCTCCCTCTTCGCAGTTCGTTCCGCCTGATTATGCGCCTGGCTATTGAGGTTGGATGAATCCTGTTGACGCGTCAATGTTGGCGCTAATTAAAACAAAAAAGAGCGGTCGGAAGATCGCTCTTTTTAATTGAAACAGGGGTCGTAGGGAGCGTGCTAAGCTTCGGCAATATAACGCCAAAAGAGAGCGCGGCAATTTGTTTTACAAGTGTTTAGCAATGTGTTTTTATGTCAAAATATTTTGACTATGGGTATTAGCTTGACAGGGGAGGTTTCGTATACGTGGAAAGTATCGTTGTTAAATCTTGGGATCAGCTTTTAGACGAACTATTTACCGCTTCATGGAATGAAACTCTCCAACGTTTTCGCTCGCGTTTTGCTTTTCGGGGTCTGGAAGATTCGGAATATCGACTGGAAACCACTTTGATGCGGCTGGGTGGAAAATATGCCGAACTTGAAAGGCATATGGTAAGAAATTTTAAGAAATACGCTTACCGTAATGTGGTTGATCATGATTCAATCTGGCATTGGCTTTCCGTCGCTCAGCATTATGGCCTTCCCACCAGGGTGCTGGATTGGACATATTCGCCGTTTGTCTCCATGCATTTTGCCACCGCCGACATTGAAAAATTCGACAGGGACGGAGCTATTTGGATGGTTGATTATGTAAAGGCTCATGAATTGCTACCGCTGCATTTGAGAGCCTGGGTTGAGCGCGAAGGAGCCAACATCCTGACAGTGGGACTGCTTTCGGAAGAGATCAATTCATTACAGGAACTAAACGCTCTGATGGATGAAAAGGTGGCGATCTTTTTTGAGCCACCGCCAATTGATGACAGAATCGCGAATCAGTTCGCTTTCTGCTCGGTCATGTCGGATCCGACAGTTACCTTTGACGACTGGTTTGCGCTCCATCCTAGTATGGCCAGAAAAATCGTGATTCCGGCATCGCTGAAATGGGAAGTTCGAGATAAGCTTGACCAGTCAAATATGAACGAAAGAGTTCTTTTCCCCGGTATGGATGGTTTGTGTCGTTGGCTCAAGCGTCATTATAGTCCAAAAACGCGCTGACGTATCGGCTGAGAGGATAGAATAGTTGTACTCATAAAAGGCAAAAACGTTTTGAATCAGATCAATGATGTTTTTAATAATTCCATTACGCGTTTTTGAAGCGCCAGATCTTCCTCAAATACAGGCGTTATTTTGATTCCATGCGGCTGGGCGGAGCCTGACTGGTTCACGTGGACGAAAGTAATAAATCCTTCCATCATCAACTCGCCTTGAGAACACATTCGGATGTGCGCGTGCAGGGCCGTCCGCCCGGCCAGAACAATCCTGCTTTCAAAGGTAACTATTTCTCCCCCTTTAACTGGTCTCATGAATGTCATGCCGTGTATTTTTACGCAGACAATGCTTTCCGGGCGCGCTAGGCTTGCGGCGGCAATGAAACCGGCTTCCACGAACCATTCGGCGCTGCGTCCGGCATAGAGCGTGCGGTGATGATTCAAATCCTCATTTTTTACCAGCCTGTTTGTGACATGTATTGCGGGTGTCATATGCGCTCCGATTTTATGTGCCCTGACGAGAACAAAAAAGTTATTTTTCAGCAGCTTAACATGCGGTAATTTTTTTAGGCCTAACGTTCTATTCCAGTCCCTCTTCTGTAATTTCTATCGCCCGGCGCACCGCCATAGCTTTATTTACCGTCTCTTGCCATTCATCAACCGGGTTGGAGTCGGCCACTACTCCGCCGCCTGCCTGCAGGTACGCTATGCCATCTTTGACAACCAGAGTGCGGATGGTTATGGCCATATCCATATTACCCGAAAAGGAAAAATATCCCACCGCTCCGCCATAAATTTCGCGCCGCGCCGGTTCCAGCTCGTCAATAATCTCCATTGCCCTTATTTTGGGCGCGCCAGAGAGAGTCCCGGCGGGCAAGGTTGCGCGCACCAGATCGAATGAATCGCAGTCATTTCTCAATTCGCCCTGCACGTTGGATACAATGTGCATGACATGGGAATAACGCTCTATGATCATCAGCTCCGATACCCGCACGCTGCCGGTTTTGCAGACTCTGCCGAGGTCGTTTCTGCCCAGATCCACCAACATTACGTGCTCCGCGCGCTCTTTGGGGTCGGACAATAATTCCTCCTCCAGGCGGATATCCTCCGCATGATTCGCTCCGCGGGGCCGAGTGCCGGCTATGGGGCGCAGCTCAACGCGAGTACCTTCTTTACGCACCATGACTTCGGGCGATGCGCCGGTGATGATCGTGTTATCCAATCTGAGAAAAAACATGTAAGGGGAGGGGTTAAGCGTGCGCATCACCCGATAAATGTTAAAAGGATCGGATTCCAGTTTGCCGCTGAAACGCTGGGAAGGCACCGCTTGTATGATGTCTCCCGCCCGGATGTATTCCTTGGCTTTTTCTACCGCAGCCTCGTAATCAGTACGACTTATGTTGGAAGTCAGTTCTGTTCGTTTTTTTGGGGCAGACGCGTCCATCATTGGCAGCGGAGCTCTGAGGCGTTTTATAATTGCGTCGATGGCGGCCGTCGCTTTTTCGTAAGTTTCTTTTAGGGTTTCTTTTTCGTTCAGATGAGCATTGGAAACCACTTTAATTTTTTGTTTCGCGGCGTCGAAAATGACAATGGAACCGGTTATCAACAGGTACGAATCATACGCGCCGATAACTGCCGGTTTATCCGTTGGAAGATGTTCAAACTGACGCGCCATGTCGTAACCTATGTATCCGACCGCGCCGCCGAAAAAACGGGGGAGCCCTTCGATTTCCACCGGCGTGAAGCGAGACATGATATCGCGAACCGCGCCTAACGCATCGTCGCTGATAAAAGAGGTAGTTTCGCCATTTTCCAAAACTTCCACAGTTTTATCCCGGGATCGGACAATCATGGCGGGGTCGGATCCGATAAAACTGTAACGGGCCCATTTTTCGCCGCCTTCAATACTTTCGAACAAGAAGGAATAGCGTCCGTCATCCAGTTTGCGAAACGCGGTGACCGGCGTATCCGTATCGGCCATAATTTCTCGGTAAACCGGAATAAGGTTGCCTCTTTGTGAAAGCTCCTGAAACATTGCGAAGTCAGGATAACTCATAATCACTCCAACAGTGTGAAATTACAGGCGGATGAAGCTAGCATAGGCATAATTTAGTGTCAAGGTTGCGAAGAGATTGAAGGACGCGGGCGTAAGCTTCTGCTGTGAAGAAGCATTATAACCAAGTTTGTGAAAAAAACACCAATGAGCTAAACAATGGAATGCTAATATAAGATACATAATCACGGAGAGGACAATCAGCGATATAAAGTTTTTTCCTTGACAAACGATGTAATGTTGTGATGTCATACCCAGTATGAAAACAGGTTATTTTTCCACGGCATATTCCTTTTACTTTTGGTTTGGCTTTTATTTCAGGCGTCTGCCCGGGTAGAGGTGTAAGCTTAGGAGAAATACAACCAATTACACACCGCAAAGCCGGGGCAGACGGAAGTCTCCCCGGCTTTTTACGTTGTTGTCGCGTCAAACGCGACATCTTGGAGCCGGGAAGAAAAACTTCCCGGCTCTTTTGGTTTTACGGAAAAAGGAGAAAGGTGTGATTATAGTCATGAAGTCTGGGGCGACCAAAAAAGAAAAAGACGAAGTTCTGAAAAAAATCAGCGAATTGGGGTATAAACCCCATGTTATCTGCGGGACTACCCGCGATGTTATAGGCGCGGTCGGCGACGAACGGGGCAAGGAGGTTCTGCACAAACTGGACTCCATGAATGGCGTGGAGAGGGTCTCTCCCATTTTGCCGCCGTATAAACTTGTATCTAAAGAGGTGAAAAAAGAACCGAGCCTTGTGCGGATTACCGCGGATACCTCCATTGGAAGCGATCATCTGCTTGTTATGGCGGGTCCGTGTTCGGTGGAAAGCGAAAAGCAGATCATTGAATCGGCCGAAGCCGTCAAAAAGGCCGGAGCGCGAATGCTTCGCGGAGGGGCATACAAACCCAGGACGTCTCCCTATTCGTTCCAGGGGATGGAGGAGGAGGGCCTTAAACTTCTCTCCAAAGCGCGGGAATATACAGGTCTACCCTTCGTAACAGAGGTAATCAATCCTGAAACGGCCGAACTTGTGGCCGAATACTCCGATATGTTGCAAATTGGAGCTCGCAATTCCCAGAATTTTGCTTTGCTAAAAAAAGTTGGGCAGTTGAAAANACCGGTGTTGCTCAAGCGGGGTATGTCAATGACAATTCAGGAGTTTCTCATGAGCGCGGAATACATCATGAGCGAGGGGAACCAGGACGTTGTTCTTTGCGAACGGGGTATCCGCACTTTTGAAACGCTGACTCGCAATACTCTTGATCTGTCCGCTGTTCCGGTTTTAAAAGAAAAAACCCATCTTCCTGTTGTAATCGACCCATCTCACGGCACAGGGCATCATCAGTATGTGGCTCCCATGTGTTTCGCCGCCGTTGCGGCAGGAGCGGACGGCCTGATAGTCGAGGTTCATCCTGATCCCGAACATGCCTCCAGCGACGGAGCGCAGTCCCTTAAACCGGAAAAATTTACTTTTATGATGGAAAAGTTAAAACAGTTCGCCGAAATTGCCGGTAAAGAATTATAGTCCAACTTGTTTTAAAATATTGTGAGTTTTAAACATGTTACAGGGGTCGATTCTCTTGCGTTAAACTGTGCGGAGATAGAGAGGAAGAAAAACCGGCATGACCACTTCAAGTTTGCTGTATTTCCTGAGCGCGTCTGTCGCGCTTACCCTTGCCCCCGGTCCGGATAATATATTTGTCCTGACCCAAGGGATGGCTCGAGGCAGAAACCCCGCTATTATTACCGCGCTTGGCATGTGCTCCGGAGTCAGCATCCATACCATAGCGGCTGCGTTTGGCATATCCGCCGTGTTTTATTCCTCAATTGTGACTTTTAATGCGGTTAAGTACGCCGGAGCGGCTTATTTGCTCTATCTTGCTTGGAAAACCATGAGAGAGCGTTCTTGCGTCAAGTTCTCTCAACCCGACGACAGGAGCCCGGTAGAGCTTTTTAAACGCGGGTTCATTATGAATGTGCTTAACCCCAAAGTCGCCATGTTCTTTTTGGCGTTTTTGCCCCAGTTTGTCTCGCCGACTAGCAGACATTTCCCATTACAGATGCTGTTTTTGGGGTTCGTGTTTATGGCGCAGGCTGTAGTCATGTTTACATTGATCGGCTATTTTTCCGGGGGAATTGGGACTTTTATTTTGGCAAGACCCAAGATAGCAAAATATTTTGACTGGCTGACCGCAGGCGTACTCGTGTCTCTTGGGGTTAGGTTGGCTTTGGCGTAGAGGTAATGTGTTAAATACGGAAAGATTTTAGACGATGGAATGGATGTCTTTCTGAGAATTTCGCGGTTTTTTGATTATACGTAAATTGAAAATCCCGAGTTTTTTGTATTGGCCGGAAGTTGGCGAGCGACTTTTTCCAACATGTCAGCCACCATTGCCTGCTGCTCCAGTGCCTGTTTGAGGATAACGGTTCCAATATCCCGACGGGTCTGCGAATGTTGCGCCATGATGGCTGCGTTTGAGATTGCGCTGATATCCATGTTGATCTCTCTTTGCAAAAAGTTGAATCAATATAAACTAAGTTTTTCTACGATAGCGTAATCAGGCGAATTCAGGCAAACGTAAAATATATTACCGCGTATGTTCCAAAATCGCTTCGGCGATGGTCAGGCGTTCTGGGAAATCGGAGGAAGCCCTGGCTTGCTTGACATAAAGAGCGTTTATTGCCACCAATACCGTATTGAGTCGGTCCAGGTCAATTACGGCCGATCCGGGCAGAGTTTTTTTCTCTTTGGTAAAATTAAGAGGACAGTAATCCAGGCGTTGATTGCCATTTTCAGTAAACAGGATGGGAAATCCATGGGTGCGGCATATTATGGGGCGGGCTTTGTATAGCGAACAGAGCTTATCAAAGAGAAGAGGGCAGCGTCCATTCTCGCCCTGTTCTGCCGCGCGTTGGCGAATGGTGGTTATTTCTGTTTCAGTCAGGGATTTTAACTCTTCTGCAATCGCCGCTGCTTCCACCGGAAAAATGCTGATGGGTTTGCAGCAGTCGGCGCACCCCTCGAAGCAGGTGATCTGATTGCCGAGGATATTTCTGATACCAGCGCAGAGTTCGTCAACCCGCGAGACAAATTCGCGATAATTTTTAAGTGGGTCTTTCATAAATATTTCTAAAACAGTCTATTTAACGTCGCGGTGTTTCACGAGAGTCCGCGAAGGTTAGAAATTAATGTTTTAGTTTCTATGTATAAAATTTCTCTGCGTCCGCAAACAGCTGATACCCTTATCTGTATATCTCACCGCATGCTTTGAGCCAACTGTTTTTATGGATTCCTAGTTTGTCAGCGCCGCCCACATAAATAAAAAGTTGACATGTATAGCGTAATGGGGTGAGCATATGCGTGGGTTGTTAATTTTTAATCAAAGGGGGTCGTGTATATGGCGTTCTTAGATAAATTGGGAAACATGGCGAAAAACTTGGGCGACAAAACATCGGCCGCGATTGAAACGGTGAAGCTTAATACCAGGATCAACGTTGAAAAAGAGGCCATCCAAGATGATCTGAAAAAGGTCGGAGAGTATTTTTATCTGAAACGCCAAACCGGCGATTCGGATATTGACGAGCTTTATGCCGTTATAGACAAGCGCAATCAAATGATTGCGGATATGCAAGTTGAGATAGAACGTATCAAGGCTGATAGCGCGGCTACATCCCAGCAGTCGCAAACTAAGGCGCCGAACCCACAGAACGAGGGATCGGAAAGCGTCATATGTCCCGAGTGCGGTAAACAAAATCCATCGGATACGAAATTTTGCCCCGAATGCGGCGGCAGGATGGAATCGTTTGCTTCAGAGGTTTCCGTATGTCCTTCCTGTAATGCCGCTCCACCGCCCGGAGTAAAGTTTTGCGAAAAGTGCGGACATAGCTTTTCATAGCGCTTACGCAAGTGAGAAGGGTAAAGGGTTGGTATAGATTGCAGGTTGCGCTGGAGATTTTTCCGTTCCGGATTATTTAAAATCTGAATCATTTCGAAAACAAATGCGCCTTTACATTTTGTTGCAAAAAGCGCTGGCTCCAATTATTCCTCCAAAACTTGACAGACGAGGTTCTGTCTGATATCTGAGAGCTGCAATGGGCGCTTAGCTCAGCGGGAGAGCGCTGCCTTCACACGGCAGAAGTCACTGGTTCAATCCCAGTAGCGCCCACCATATAGCAACATCCAATAAAGTCTCGTAAAACCCATAAAGGTTAAGCGAGACTTAGTTTTTTTCTGCAGTGTTTTTACAAAATAACAGTGCGTGGCGCGGCGCAATCCAAGGGAGCTTTGAATGAAAAATGACGATGCGAAGAGAAATGTCGGACGCGTTCTGCTTCCCGCNTTTGAGTGGATTTTAACCATCGGTCTGTGCCTTGCGAACAAATAAAACCTACCCCCAATAGAGGAGAATGTTTATTCATTTTTACTCTATTTAGGTATCAAAAAAAATGACGCCAAAATAAAAACATATTGAAATAAAAGATATTTTTGTGTTTGATGCCGTTTTTTAAGGTTGAAACCTAAATAAAAATTACACCCACCCAAATAAAGAAACCACAAGGGTTCACCTTACGGCCTCTTTTCTATTATCCCCTTTGTTTGTTTTCGACGGCTTCGTATTGAAGAACTGTCAGGCTCAGCGTTGGTTTTTGATTATGTAAAATAAAGCGGACTTTATCTGTGATTATACTTTTATGTTCGGGCTATTAGCGGAGAGTAAAATCTCTCAAGGACCAGTTGATAAACCACAGCGAAAGAAAGATACCTAACAGCACAAAGGCGCATACCGCCACACGGGCGCATAGCTTTTTTCTGTCTTGCCTTCTTTGCGCCTTTTCCAACCAAGCCGCCCTGTTTTCAAGATCAGATAGCGCTGTTTTTAGGTCGTTAGGATATGTTTCCATGTATTATTCTGCCTTTTGATGGGGTTTGGTTTTTACGATTTTTTATGTGGCCTTTTATCTGGGAGCTATAAGGGCTGCAAAGGCGAAGAACATAAAAAACGCCGTCATAACAGTACCTAAGAACACAAAGACGCTTAGCGCCACAAGTGCGCCTAGCTTTTTTAGTACGTTAACGCAGGTCATCTCCTGCTTTCTTTGCGTTATGCGGTAGTCCCCTTCCAACACGGACAACCTGTTTTCAAGATCAGATAGCGTTGTTTTTAGGTCGTTAGGGTTTGTGTCCATTTTGCCCTGCTTTTATTTGAGATTGGCTTTTACGGCTTTTTTGTGGCCTTTGTTTAAGTGGGTCAAAAAGGTAGTGCGAACCGACAACTAGCAAATAGCCAAATAATAGTGCCTAAGAACACAAGGACGCATAGCCTCACTATATCCTTAGGCCAGTCTATGCCCTGCCTTTTTCGTGCCTCTTCCAGCTGGGACACCCTTTTTTGAAGGTCAGATATCCTTATTTTTGTGTAGATAGGGTTTTCTTCCATATCTCTCCGCCTCTATTCGGGGGTGGGGGTTGGTGTGCCATGCACGCTAGTATGCAGCGCCTCCAAATACTTTGATGCTTTTTCCACGCGAGCGATGTCTGTATATTGTCTTTTTCTCCTCAAAAGGCCGCAATACCAATGTACTGGGATGCCAGTTTCTCTTGCTATCCTATTTAAGGAATAACTAGCGGGTTTCGTCCGTAAAAGACGTATGGTTTTATCCAGTAAGCTTTCTTCTGATTCCATTTCACTCCGCCTTTATTCGGGGGTGAGGTTAAAGCCTTTCCAAATACTCCGTAACAAAACCTGCCGCCAGAATGAAGCCAATCACTGCAAGGCTAGCTAAAATCACAAGAAAACACAGTTTTTTTATAACCTCAGACCCAGGTATCTCCTGCTTTTTTTGAGATCGGCGCAGTTCCTTTTCCATCAGGGAAAACTTGTTTTCAAGATCATATAGCCTTGTTTTTAGATCATTGAGGTCTTTTTCCATTTTACCCTGCCTTTTTTGTGGTTTTTGTTAGACGCCTAAAGCTTTTCCCGCGAGCCACCCAAGAAAAAAAACGAAAGCAAGATGGATAACAGCACATAGGCGCTTAGCGCCATATAGGCGTATATTTTTTTCATATCTTGTTTTTGTTGCGCCTCTTCCAACCGAGACGCCCTGTTTTCAAGATCAGATAGCGCTGTTTTTAGGTCGTTGAGGTCTATGTCCATTTCACTCCGCCTTTATTCGGGTTTGGCGTTTACGGCTTTTTTATGTGGCCTTTTATTTTTTGGGAATTCAAATACCTAAAAAGAGGTTCAAAAGAAAACGCATCGTTATAAGGGTACCTAAAAACACAAGGATACCTATCACTACAAGGTCATATATCTTTTTTAGCACGTTAACGCAGGTCATCTCCTGCTTTCTTTGNGTTATGCGGTAGCCCTCTTCCAACGCGGATAACCTGTTTTCAAGGTCACGTAGCGTTGTTTTTAGGTCGTTAGGAGTTGTATCTATTTTACCCGGCCTTTTTTGCGCATCTTCCAGCAGGGACACCCTTACTTTAAGATCAAATAGCCTTGTTTTTATGTTGTTGAGGTCAGTGTCCATTTTATCCTGTTTTTTGGTCGGAGGGCTGAGTTTTCTTTATAGTCCTTTTCTCTCCCTGCTGTCCACCAGCATCGTCCGGAGTGGCTTCTAGTACGTTCAGCGCTTCTTTTCGCATCTCTAGTAGATATAAATATAAGGGAAGGAAAGAGCCAGCTACGGTTGTTGTTTTTTGCCCTCTCCAAAAGTCCAAAAGCCAGGACAAAGTACTTCTGGTCTCTTCGGCTATGCGTTTCAGCGCGTCAGGTTTCTAACGCTCCGATAATATCCGTTACGCGGGCAACGTTGTTTTCCGCAAGCCAGGCTTCCATTCCGCATGCGATGTCTTGCGCCGCCGAAGGATTGACAAAGTTGGCCGTTCCCACCTGAACTGCGGTGGCGCCAACCAGAAGAAACTCCAAGGCGTCGGCGGCGTTCATGATTCCGCCGATGCCGATGATCGGCACATCGACGGCTCGCGCAACTTGCCAGACCATTCTCAGGGCAACGGGCTTAATGGCTGGCCCCGATAATCCGCCGGTTATATTTGCCAGCGTTGGGCGGCGGCGTTTAAGGTCAACCGCCATGCCAGTCAGGGTATTTATCAATGACAGCGCGTCGGCTCCGGCATTGACGCAAGACCGCGCCATTGTCGTTATATCGGTCACATTGGGAGATAGTTTGGCGATGAGCGGTTTGGAAGCGGCGGCGCGACATGCCGATATGACTTG
>JGI994J12354_10003559_pt1 | contig 14458 bp, 13 predicted proteins | sample IntmicLarv3ML3BL_FD_12354 | JGI IMG/M metagenome (IMG submission 12354)
ATACATTATTTAGGCTTGAGCCGTATTGTTTCCAAACGACATAGGAATTGCCATTCCATTATCATTTGATTTAATTTTTCCGTGCGACGATTCGTATTTCGATACGTTGTCTTGCAAAGCGGCTAATAGTCGTTTCGCGTGTTCGGGCGTAAGTATAATTCTGTTTTTTACCTGCGCTTTCGGCATTCCGGGGAGAATAGCTACAAAGTCGAGCACAAATTCGCTTTGCGAATGAGCGATTACTACAAAATTAGCATACGTGCCTTGAGCTACTTCGGGAGTAAGCTCCACATTGATTTCAGTTTTTTGTTCCATAAAAAATTTTATTTTTAACTTACAAAGATAGTCATTTTCTCGGAGAGAATAAAAAACAAGTGCTGAGGGAAGGCTAACTGCTTAATGATTAGAGAGAATTAGATAGATTTTATTAATTCGTCGTAGTTCGGTAATTCTTCCTCGAAACAAAAATTATTTTTTTCGGCATCGAAGCGACAGAAAAAATGTTGTTGCCCGTTGGTTATTAGCAAGAAAGGAACTTTTAATACCAAATTATAACGCGCGATTTGTTCAAATGTTTTTTGCGAAATTTCTACTTCCGGCGCTTTACATTCGGCTATCATCAAAGGTTTTCCCGTACGGTCGTTCGCAATAATATCTGCGCGATAATTTTTATTGTTGTATTGTAGCGCCGTTTCTACTTGTAGTAAGGCAATCGGAAATTTTTTATGGGTGGTGAGAAAATGCAATAATTGTTGGCGCACCAATTCTTCCGGCGTGAGCGCTACAAATTTTTTTCGCACTATGTCGAAAATTTTTTGAACGCCATCGCTTATTTGTAACCTCGGTGTGAAATCTGTCATTTTGTGTAAGAAAAAGATAGGCAAAAATACATAAATTTGAACAATATTGAAATAACATCCGCAATTATGCCTAATTTTTTCATTTTCAAAAGTTTTCTTATATTTGCGAAGTAGTAACAATCTAAAATATAAATAACATGAAAAATATATTTAAATATATAACATTTTCAGCTATTTTGCTGATGTTGGCAGGAGGATTTACTTCTTGTAATGATAAAAAAGAAGAGCCGTTTTTAACGGTTGATGAAGCTTTTACAATTGAAAAAGCGGAAGCAGGAACATACTCTATTGCTGTGAATAGCAATGGCACGTGGACTGCTGTTGTGGAAAATGCCGACTGGTGCACATTAAACAAAAATACCGGCAACGGCGACGCTGTGATTATTGTAACTATTGCCGAAAACACGCTCTACACACCACGAGGCGCGACAGTAAAAATTACTTCGGGAAGTTTAATAAAATCTGTAGTTGTTAATCAAAATGCCGCTACCGAAAGTGATGATTGTGAATGGGCAGAATTAAGCCCTGTTGTTTTGGCAGAACAATTAAAAAACAGTTTAGATATTATTTTTTCCGAAAACAACGAGCTTGTTAAAAACATAAAAGGAGATACCTTACTGTATATTATTAATAGCAAAGAAGAATTGTTGGAAATAAGCAATAATGCAAATGAAATAGATGTAGACTTTGAAAATCAAAGTATTATTTGGGGGAGACTTTTAACTTCTTCCATTTCAAATAGTATTGCATCAAAATCGTTATTTGTGTGCCATTCATCTTCTAATTTTAAATATGAAATTTCAGTAAAGCTATGTACAGAGTGTTGGACAGCATTGGGCTTTCTTTACTATTGGGAAGTTTATCCTCAAAAAATAAATATCAATAATGTTACACTTATTGTAAACTAGTTAAAGATTGAATGCGAAAATAAAGGTGGCTAACTTGCCACCTTTATTTTTTTTCGAGATAAAAAAGATATGGGAAAATACATAAATTTGAACAATCTCGAAAAGAACATTTTTTGTATCTTTGTAACTTGTGAAAATTTTTGATTGTAGATAATCGCCTTATAGAGATTTATAGACTATGAAAGTAAATAAAATAATTATTCTTGTGGTAACTGCCGCAGTTGTTTGTTTGGTAGGCGCTTTTTGGTTATTACGTACACAACCGTACAAATCGCCTTCTAATATGGAAATAGTGAAAGCTGTGCCCTTAGATGTAATTTATTTTTGCTATTTCGAACGAGCCGATATTTTGAACGAAACGGTCAATAATCCTTCGTCGGGTTGGAGTCGATTTATGTCGCAAGATATGCCGATGTTGCAAATATTACGAAATTTGCAAGATAAAGCTTCGCGCAATAATACGGCAAGTGAAGTATTGCAATCGAGAATGATTTACTCGGTGCATCCTCAAGGAAAAAACGATGTGGCTCTGTTATTTTCTATCGCTTTGCCGCAAAATGCTTCTTCTGTCGAACTCGAAAATTTGTTTCAAACAAGCGGGAAGTCAATAAATGTACAAGCTTATCACGGTTCGTATATTACTACGCTTGGCAGCGGCGATTCGTTGTTGCATTTATCTTTGGTAAATAATGTCGCGTTGTTCAGTTCGTCGTTAATAACTTTGCAAAATGCCATACGCCACGTCAATAGCGATATTTCGTTGAGCGATAATGAAATTTTCCGTCCGGTGTTAGAAACTGTGGGATCGTATTCCGATGTGCGTTTGTTTATTAATCATAAAGCGTTAAATACTTTGATGCTTGCAAAAGGAAGCGAAAAATGGAAAAAATATTCGTCGGTAATTCCTCATCTTGCAGATTGGACAGTCTTAGATGGACAAGCGTCTCCCAATATCGTTCATCTGAATGGTTTTGTATTTCCGTCACTTTCCGACAATAATTATTTGTCATTATTATTGTCGCAAACCGGCGCCGAAACTTCGGCTTGGGCGGTATTGCCGGTCGGGACTTCTATGGTTTTGAATTTAGGTTTAGAAAACGCGCCGAAATATTTGAACGATTATAAACGATTTTTAGAAAAACGAAATTTGTCGGGAAATTATAAACGAAATATAGCGGAATTGGACGACCGCATACAGCGCAGCGCCGAAGAATTATTTTTGTCGTTTTATCCCGAAGAAATTGCATCGGCATATATTTCCGGTAGCCAAGCAGGATGGGTTACGATGTTTAAAACGGCGAATCAAAAATATGTGTTGGAAGAACTGAAAAACTTGGCGGCAGAATTGAAAACGCCTTTCGCTTTAAGCAAGAAAAACGAAAATAATTTCTATCATAATCCAATGTCGGGAATGTTGTCGGCATTGTTTGGCGATGTTTATACCGGAACGGGCGACACCTATTTTACCGTACAAGATAATTGGATTATTTTTGCTGACAATATCGCTTTACTATCAACGATTGACGCGAAATCTTCTTCGTTGAAAAAATATATTCAATCTACACAAGCCTCGCAATATTTAAGCAGCAGCAGTATTTTTTCCGCGCTTATTGTGCCTTCGGCAAATAATAACGAAGAATTGCTGTCGTATCTTCATCCGTCGTTGCAAAAAGATTTCGCGGCGGCTTTGCAAGGCGATGCGCTTAAAATGACTTGTTTGCAAATGCGTGCAGCCGGAAATAAACTTTATACGGCTTTCTTATCTATATACGATGTCGATGAAAAAAGCGTAGAGTCTTCGCTTGGAAATAATAATAACGTAATTGCGCAGATAGAAGAAAAACCACAATCGTTAACCGAAACACAATCGTCGAAACAAGGAGCGGAAGTAGTAACAGATGCTACAATCAAAAGAAAATTTGTAGTAACAAACCATACCAACAGACAAAAAGAATCGTTGGTGCAATATGCCGACCATACCATTGCTTTGGTAGATAAGAGCGACAAAGTGCTTTGGACGAAAAAAATGGGAAGCGCGATTTTAGATACTTTGTATCAAATAGATTATTATAAAAACGGAAAACTGCAAATGCTGTTTATTACTGCCGATAACAAGATGCATTTAATCGATCGCAAAGGACAAACGGTTGTGCCTTATCCGTTGACACTCACGACCGGCGCAAAATATATGTCGGTTTTCGATTATGATAAAAATCGTGAATATCGCGTATTTGTTGCGTTTGCAAATAATGTGGTGCGATTGTACGATAAAAAAGGACGCGCAGTTGATGGCTGGAATCCGTTTACAGCAAAAGCGGCTATTACACACGCACCTTTGTTTGTTCGTGCCGGTCGCGATTTTATTGTGGTTTGCGACGAACAAGCAACTTATTTGTTGGATAGGAGAGGCAATATCCGGTTAAACTTATCATCGGAAGTTGTGGTGAAGCCGGGAACGCCTATCGAAGTCCAACAACACCCGCCATTGCTGAAAGTAACAACAACTAACGGTAAAAAAGTTTCTATTAATTTAAAAGATGGTAAAGTAAACTGATAGCTATGAAATTTGCTCTAATACTTTTAATTATTTTTTGTGCAATATACTATTTGCCTCGCGTTTTACTTCCGTTTATTCTGCGAATGCTTAGTCGGAAAATGCAACGCCGTTATGCCAATATGCAAAATGAAGCGATGAAAAAACAATCGTCGAAAGAAAATGTGAAGCAACCGCCTGTCGATAAAAAAGTGGACGAAAGCATTGGTGAATATATAGATTACGAAGAAATAAAATAATGAACGAAATGTTTTCTAATACAAAATTGAATGTAGATAAGGTTTTTGTACTTCACGTAAAGCACGGATACGAAAGCCGTGCCGAGCATATTGAGGCGCAGATGAAACAACACGGCATAGATTTTACCTACATACTCGATGGCGATATCCCCGATATCAATGACGCAATTCTTGATAAATATTTTATAGATTCAATGCATAATGCAACACCGGCTACTTCGTGTACATTAAAACACATATTGGCTTATGAGGCGTTGCTGTTGGAGAATTATAAAGATGCGTTAATTTTTGAAGATGATATTTTTTTGAATTCAAATTTTAACGAAATTTTTAATGCTTGTATGCATGAAATAGAAAGGCGAGAAGATATCAATAGCGATAAACTTTTTATTTCATTCGAAAATTCGGAGTTGAATTTTGTTCCCAGTAGCAAATTAATTTCCGGTCAATTCTTGTATAAGCAAGAAACAGGACGTTGTGCAGGCGCTTATTATATTACAAAAGGAAGCGCGGAGAAAATGATCTCGTCTTTGCAGCAACACAAATGCAATAAAATAAGTGATATTTGGCATAACGATTTATTCAAAAATGGTTTGTTAGATATATTTTGGTGTCATCCGACGATAGCAGAACAAGGCAGCCATAGTGGGCAGTTTGATTCGGCATTAAGTCATCGTCGCAAAGATATTATACGAGCAATTGCTTGGTGGTTCAGAAAAAAAATACAAAAAACAAAATTTAAAATACGCTAACCTGCAATTTTTAATGAAAACACTTCGTCGTCTTCTTTCCTATGCTCCGCCATTAACGCCTATTGCTATACGTTATATTATTCTTGTATTGTTGGGCGTGGTGTTTAGCGTATTAAATTTTTCTTTGTTGATTCCTGTATTGGATTTACTTTTTAATACTGATAATATTTCGGCAGCTCCAACTGTTTTGCCCGAATTTTCTTTCAGTATAGATTATGCGAAAACAGCGTTTTATTATTACCTCAATACTTTTACTGCGGAGCGTGGTCCAATGGCTGCGTTGCAATTTACTTGTATCGTAATTTTGATTTCGGTATTTCTCGCGAATGTTTTCAAATATGCTGCACAGCGCACCATTACTCGTATGCAGAGTTTGCTTATTCGTAATTTGCGTCAAGCGGTTTTTGAAAAACTGATGAATTTACACATTGGATTTTTTCGCACAACAAAGAAAGGACATTTATTGTCGGTGTCGTCCAACGATATCAACGAAATACAAAGCGTGGCGGGAAATTCTTTGCAAATAGTTTTTAGAGAGCCTGTGTTTATTATCGCTTACGCGGCTGTATTGTTTTATCAATCGCCACAACTTACTTTATTTTCGTTGCTAGTGATACCTATTGCGGGCATACTAATATCGGGTATTGCGAATTTATTGAAACGAAATGCCAAACAATCGCAAACTTTATTGAGCGGCTTATTGGGCTTGTTGGAAGAGGCAATTTCGGGAATTCGTATTGTCAAAATTTTTAATGCCGAAAAATATATCAATAAAAAATTTGATGAACAAAATAACGCGCAACGTAGAGTATTTAAAAAAATGTGGAATCGCATTGATATTGCTTCTCCGTTGTCCGAAGTATTGGGCTTTGCTGCGGTGGCGTTTATTGTGATGTATGGCGGCTATTTGATTTTTAATAATTCGGAAAACGCGCTTTCGGGAAGTGAATTTATCGCTTATATTGTTATATTTTCTCAAATTCTTACACCTGCAAAATCGTTGGCGCAAGCAACTGCAAACTTTCAACGAGGCTTGGCGTCTGCCGAGCGCGTGTTTACAGTTTTAGATACAAAACCCGAAATTGTAGAGCCGGAAAACGCGGTAGTTGTAAAATCGTTTAACAATGCGATAGATGTGCAAAACGTGAGTTTCTTTTACAATCCCGATTATTTGGTATTGAAAAATATCAATCTTACCATTAAAAAAGGAATGACTGTCGCGCTTGTTGGGCAATCCGGTTCGGGAAAAACAACTTTGATAAATCTTATTCCGCGCCTTTACGATGTAGCCGATGGCGCTATTTTAATTGATGGTGTAGATGTGCGAAAATGTAATTTACATTCGTTGTATAATCAAATGAGTATGGTTACGCAAGAGCCGATTTTGTTTAACGATACCATTTTTAATAACATTGTGTTTGGTAAAGAAAATGTAACGGAAGAAGACGTAATAAACGCGGCAAAAATTGCGAACGCGCACGAATTTATTATGCAAACCGAAGACGGTTATCAAACAAATATTGGCGACCAAGGCGCGCGCTTGTCGGGCGGACAAAAGCAACGACTTTCAATTGCTCGCGCGGTGCTTAAAAATCCGCCGATTTTAATTTTAGACGAAGCTACTTCTGCGTTAGATACCGAGAGCGAACGCTTGGTACAAGACGCTTTATATAAACTGATGGAAAATCGTACTTCTGTGGTTATCGCGCACCGCTTGTCCACCATTCAACACGCCGATTTGATTGTGGTAATGGACAAAGGACAAATTGTAGAAACAGGAACTCACGCGGAACTTATTGCGATGCAAGGAATTTACAGACGTTTAACCGATTTACAAACTTTTGAATAGCTACTACTACTTAAAATCTAAATAAACACAAAATTTATGGAACAAAGCTTTATTGCTTATTTTGAAAAAAGTTTTCAAGAAAACTGGGACAGACCGGCTCTTTCCGACTATAATGGTCAAACATTACATTATAAAGATGTGGCGCGGCGTATTGCGAAAATGCACATTATTTTTGAACAATGCGGCTTAAAAAAAGGCGACAAAGTTGCTCTTTGCGCCCGCAATCAAGCGAATTGGGGAGTAATGTTTTTTGCTACTTTAACTTATGGCGCTGTGGTTGTACCAATTTTACACGAATTTAAACCCGATAACATTCACCATATTGTAAACCATTCCGAAGCGCGCATTTTATTTGTCGGCGATATGGTTTGGGAAAACCTTAGCGAACACGCTATGCCGGGTTTGGAAGCAATTATTTCGTTACTCGATTTTTCGATTCCGTATTGCAAAGACGAATCGATTCGTGAAGCTCGCGAACATTTGAACGAGCATTTTGGTCGGAGATATCCGAAAAATTTTCGTCCCGAAAATGTTGTTTACCACCGCGACGAACCGGAAGAATTAGCCTTAATAAGTTACACTTCGGGAACTACCGGAATGTCGAAAGGCGTAATGTTGCCTTATCGCAGTTTGTGGTCGAACTTGATGTTCGCGCAAGAAGCCTTGCCCGAAGTCTGCAACACTTCTACCATAGTGTCTATGCTTCCTATGGCTCATATGTATGGTTTAATGTTTGAGTTTATATATGAAATGTCGGCAGGCGCGCACGTGCATTTTTTAACACGAATGCCAACTCCGAAAATTATTATGGAGGCATTTGATAAAATAAAACCTTCGTTGATTATTTCTGTGCCAATGATTATCGAGAAAATTTACAAAAAACAGTTGCAGCCGATATTAGAAAAAACTTCCGTGAAAATGCTTTTGAAATTGCCGATTATAGAGCAACAGATAAAGAAAAAAATTCTCACGGAACTCAATAAAACATTTGGCGATAGTTTTTATGAAGTAATTATTGGTGGCGCGGCGTTTAATCACGAAGCGGAAGAATTTTTTAGAAAAATCGGATTTCGTTATACAGTAGGTTATGGTATGACGGAATGCGCTCCGATTATCACTTATGCCGATTGGAAAGATGCGCGACTTTATTCTTGCGGAAAGGTAGTGCGAGGTATGCAAATCAAAATTGATTCGCCTGATCCGAAAAATATTACAGGCGAAATTTTAGTCAAAGGCACTAATGTTTTCCTTGGATATTATAAAAACGAAAAAGCGACTGCCGAAATTTTCACAGACGATGGTTGGATGCGCACCGGCGATATGGGCGTAGTCGATAGCGATGGTTTTCTCTTTATTCGCGGACGATGCAAAAATATGATTTTAAGCTCTTCGGGGCAAAATATTTATCCCGAAGAAATAGAAGATGCGATAAATAATAAGCCTTATGTAATGGAATCGTTAGTGGTGGAACAAAACGATAAATTAGTCGCATTGGTATATCCTGATTATACGGCTGCCGATGCCGCCGGACTTGTAAATGGTGATTTGGAAAAAGCGTTGGAAGAAATGCGCATAAAAGTAAACGAAGAACTTCCGTCGTATTCACAAATTGTGAAAATTAAAATTTATCCCGAAGAGTTTGAAAAAACGCCGAAGAAAAGTATTAAACGTTTCTTATATCAACTGCCGAAAGCCTAAAATTAAAACGTAAAAAATTTGCAAAAGTGGATTATAATAACGAAAAACAAATTCGATTAGATAAGCGTTATTTGGAAATGGCGCAGGTATGGGCGCAAAATTCCTATTGCCAACGCCGTCAAGTGGGCGCGCTTATTGTGAAAGAAAAAATGATTATTTCCGATGGCTACAACGGCACGCCTTCTGGTTTCGAAAATGTGTGTGAAGACGAGTGCGGAAAAACCAAAGCTTATGTTTTGCACGCCGAAGCAAACGCGATTACGAAAGTTGCAAAATCGAATAACAGCAGCGCCGGAGCAACACTTTATGTTACTTCGTCGCCTTGCGTAGAATGCGCCAAACTCATTATTCAAGCCGGAATCAAGCGAGTAGTTTATTCCGACGAATATCACACGCTCGATGGAGTAGAATTATTGAAACGCGCCAATATTGAAGTTTTATTTATTGAACCTGATATAAATTAATTTATGGACGAACAACAAAACCGCCAACGACCGCCGATTTCAAGGTGGATTATGCTTTTTCTCTTTTTATTGGCAGGCGTTTTCTTGGGAAAACGTATTGAGCAACGCCAGCAAAATGTAATGAAAATAGATGCGGAGCGAAAGTTGAGCAAGTTGGAATTAATCGTTGAACAAGTGCAGGAAAACTATGTGGACACAGTTGATGTGTACGAATTAATTGAAAACACTTTGCCATTATTTATGGCAGAGTTAGATCCGCATTCTGTTTATATTTCTGCCGAAGATATGTCGAAAGCCAACGAATCGATTGAAGGAAAATTTGACGGAATTGGCGTTTCATTTAATATGTCCAACGATACGGTAATTGTAATGAGTGTTACGGCAGGCGGTCCGTCCGAGAAAGTGGGAATTGTTGCCGGCGACCGAATTATAAAAGTGGACGATTCGATTATTGCCGGACAAAAAATAAATCAAAACGATATTGTGAAAATGTTGCGCGGCAAGCGCGGAACGAAAGTAAATGTGGCGGTGGCTCGTGCCGGAGAAAAAAACTTATTGTCTTTTGTAATTACTCGCGATAAAATTCCTGTGAAAAGTGTCGATGCTGCTTTTATGCTGACACCTTCGACCGCTTTTTTGAAATTATCGAAATTTTCAAAAACCACTCACGACGAATTTGTAGAAGCAATTGAAAAACTACGGAAAGATGGAATGAAAAATCTTATTCTCGATTTGCGCGGAAATGGTGGCGGTTTGTTGGAACAATCGTTTGAAATATCGAATGAATTTTTGGAAGCCGGCGATCTTATTGTATATACCGAAGGACGCGCTCGTGGGCGATATAATTTTATTGCCAACGGAAAAGGAATTTGTCGCGATATTCAACTTGCCGTATTGATTGATGAAGAATCGGCGTCGGCAAGCGAAATTGTGTCGGGTGCTATTCAGGATAACGACAGAGGAACGGTTATTGGTCGTCGCTCGTACGGAAAAGGTTTGGTGCAAGAACCGATTATGTTTAGCGACAATTCGGGAATACGCCTTACAGTGTCGCGTTATTATACGCCAACCGGACGTTGTATTCAAAAACCTTATACGAAAGACAATCGCCGAGCATACGAATATGAATTGTATGAACGTTATTTGCACGGAGAGATGAACGAGGTTGACAGTATTAAGTTGGCAGGCGAAAAATTTGTAACGCCCGAAGGAAAGGTTGTTTATGGTGGTGGCGGAATTATGCCCGATTTGTTTATTCCGATTGATACGGTAGGAGTGAACGATTATTTTACCAAAGCGTCGAGGCGAAATTTAATTTATCGTTTTGCCTTGCAATTTACGGATAGACACCGCGCTGAACTCAACGCCATTAAATCTATCGACAAACTAAACGCTTATTTTGCCAATTATAAATTTGCCGAACTATTTCGCAATTATGCCGCCGAAGCCGGACTCACAACTTCGAACGCGGAGTTTGCAGAATGTAGGCATATTATCGAAGCGCAATCGCGTGCTTCTATTGGGCGCAACACGCCACTCGATTCCGACGCTTTTTATTCTATGATTTCGGTTATTGATAACACAATGCAAGCAGCAATAAACAATTTAGAAAACTAAAAATTATGAAAAAAATATTTCTTTGTACTCTTCTTTTTGCTTTCACATACTGTGCCTACGCACAAACAGACACAGATAAAACAGTTGTTATTTCAGCAAAAAATCTTTACGAAGGGCTGAAAAATAAAACATTAAAGTTCGATTACAATCAGAAAATTATAATAACAGGCGTATTGAAAGACGTTGGAAGCAGTTTTATCTATAACTCGTCCTACCTTCTTATTTCGGACAAAGAAACCGGTACTATTTATGTAAAGGCTGTGCTTGCCGATAAAAAGAAGAAAAGTGAATATAAAAAAGGGCAAGAGATAAAAGTTCAATGTCGTTTTTATGAAGAAAGAAATAGCGTTGTTGTCGTAAAAGACACTAAAAAATAAATAGCTTTCCGCTGTCACGGATTTATAATCCGTGATAAACATGCAAACAAAAAAAGCACGAGTTGCAAACTCGCGCCAGCGTGAATGAAAAAGAGGGCGGCGCAAAACGCCGCCCTCACTCACTTTCAAATACCACAACGCACGTCATTCCGAGCGTAGTCGAGGAATCTCGTGCGAAATGGGAAATAATTAAAGGGCGAATATTTATTCTCCCTTTGTTTTTTCGCTGGCACGATTTTTTAAAATCGCAAAACTTTGTAAAAATGTTAGTTGGTTAATTTTGTAACAGCTTCGTAAACTGTTTGATAATCGTAGCCGCGACTTAATGCAAAACGAATAAGTTTGGCTTTTTGTTCGGAGGGCGAATTTGCTTTTAATAGCGCGTTTTTGCGAATTAATATTTGTTGTAAATCTTTTTTGTAACACTCTAAATCGATTTCTTGCAAAGCTGTTGAAATAATTATTGCGCTAATTTTTTTTGCTTGCAATCCTTGCTTTATTTTCAAAATTCCCCAATGCGAAATGCGACTTTTGTCGCGAACAAATGCTTGTGCGTAGCGTTGTTCATCTATAAATTTTTGTTCTTGCAATTTGGCGATTATTTTTTTTGCATCGGTGGGCGAAATATTCCAATCACGCAATTTTTGCGAAACATCGAAAATACATTTTTCGCAACGACTGCAAAGACTTTGAAGACGAGAAAGAGCTTGTTCGGCAGTCATTTTAAAAGGTTATTTTTGAAGAAATTTCGTTTACATCCAACATTATTTCTCGTCCGAAATATAACGCGTAATTCGGTTCTTCGTGTCCGGCAGGAAAGCCAAAACACACAGGAATATTCAGTTTCTCGACGTAGTTGAAAATAATTTCGTAAGCTGTTTTATCAAATATGAAACTATCGTTTTTTGTGTTTGAGAAATCGCCAACAATAAGTCCTTTCAATTTGTTTAGTTTTCCGCTGCGTTGCAAATTGTTTAGCATACGGTCAATGTTGTACAAAAATTCGCCCACATCTTCAATAAACAAAATTGCGTCAGTCGGCTCTATGTCGTCGGGTGTGGCAGCAAGGTTGGCGATTAACGATAAATTTCCACCAACAAGTTTTCCTTTTGCTTGTCCGTTTTTATTGAGTTTGTGAGAATCAATTTCGTATTCGCCGAGTTCTCCGAAAAGCGCTAGATACAAGGTTTTCAAACTTTCATTATTGTCCAGATAATTTGGAAAATTTTTTGGCATAGCACCGTGAATACTTTGTATTCCGAGACGAAAAAGTCGTGCGTGCAAAACTGTGATATCGCTGAAACCAACCAACCACTTTGGATTTTTTTGTAACGGAGTAAAATCAATTTCGTCAATAATTCGTCCGCAACCATAACCGCCGCGCGAACAAATAATCGCTTTCGTGTCGGGATTGTTTATTGCTGCTTGCAAATCGGTGCGGCGTTGCTTGTCGCTGCCGGCAAAGCCCATAAAACTTTCACAAACACATTGTGCGATTTCTATTTGCAAACCCCATTCTTGCAAAATTTTTGTAGCGTTATCAATTGCTTCGCGGTCGATTTTTCCGGCAGGCGAAACAATCGAAACCAAATCATTCTTTTTTAAAAAGGGTGGTTGAATATATTTCGACAATTGATTATTTGATAGCATTGCTTTGGTTTTTCTTTTAAATACAAAGATAATTTTTTTTGCGTTCTAATAAAAATTTCCTATTTTTACGAAATCATTATGGAAATTGAGCATTTTTTATTAGTCGCGTCGTTATTGCTTTTCGGAAGCATTATTGCCGGCAAAACAGGTTATCGTTTTGGCGTTCCGGTTTTGTTGCTTTTCCTTATTCTTGGTATGGTTGCCGGAAGCGATGGGCTTGATGTTCTAACCCTTAATAATGTTAGTATAGCGCAAAATATTGGTGTAATCGCTTTAGCTTGTATTCTGTTTTCGGGCGGTATGGACACCAAATACAGCGAAATAAAACCGATAGCAAAACAAGGAGTAGTATTGGCTACAGTAGGAGTTTTGCTGACAGCTTTAATCACCGGAGCTTTTATTTTTTATATTACCAAGTGGTTTTTCCCAACTTGGGGATTTACATTTTTAGAAGCTTTACTTCTTGCTGCGGTTATGTCGTCAACCGATTCGGCTTCGGTGTTCGCGATTTTGCGTTCGCAAGGTTTATCGTTGCGCCACCGCTTGCGTCCTTTGTTGGAGTTGGAAAGTGGTAGTAACGACCCGATGGCATATATGCTTACCATTACTTTAATTTCTGTTATTACGGCGCAGCAAGCTTCGTCGTGGGGAATGGTGGTTGCAATGTTTTTTGCTCAGTTGATTATTGGCGCAGTTGCCGGTTATTTCTTAGGAAAATTTACGGTACGCGTGATTAATAAAATTGATATTGATAACGACTCTTTATATCCGATACTTCTGATTGCCGCGATGTTGTTTATTTTTGCTGCGACTTATTTTATCAAAGGAAATGGTTATTTGGCGGTATATATTGGCGGATTGGTGCTTGGAAACAGTAAATTTGTGCACAAACGCACTACTCGTAAATTCTTCGATGGGTTGGCTTGGCTTTTCCAAATTGTGATGTTCCTTACTTTGGGATTATTGGTAAACCCGACAGAACTATTGCCCATTGCGGGAATTGGTATCGCGGTAGGATTGTTTATGATTTTCTTTTCTCGTCCTTTGGCGGTATTTACAAGTTTGATCCCTTTCCGTAAAAAAATGCCTTTCAAAGACCAATTGTATGTGTCGTGGATTGGTTTGCGTGGCGCTGTGCCGATTATTTTTGCTACTTATCCTCTCATTCACGATGTGCCGCACGCGCGGATGATGTTCAATATCGTATTTTTTATTACCATTCTTTCGTTGATGGTGCAAGGTACAACAGTGTCGTGGTTTGCCAAAGTGTTGGGCTTATCGAAACCAAATATGGCTGCGCGTAAATTGGAAGATTTCGATGTAGAATTTGCCGAAGATATTAAATCGTCGATGATGCAAGTAACGCTTACCGATGCGATGTTGCAACGCGGAGATAGGTTAATGGATATGCCTTTGCACGAAAAAGCATTGGCAGTAATGGTAAAGCGGAGCGATAATTATTTTATTCCGAAAGGACATACCGAACTTAG
>JGI994J12354_10003560_pt1 | contig 14456 bp, 15 predicted proteins | sample IntmicLarv3ML3BL_FD_12354 | JGI IMG/M metagenome (IMG submission 12354)
TGGTGGGAATCAATGGATACGGCGGGGTGCATACCCGCGCGGCGCTGGATTATACAGGCGATGCGGCGTTGGTAATCGCCGGGCTTGTGGATCCGGCATATGAGTCGTTCCATCGTTTAGACGAAGCGGTGGCGCGCGGCATACCGTGCTTTGCGTCATTGGAGGCATTTTTCGCGGCCGGGCACAAGGCCGATCTTGCCTTCATCGCCACCCCGATTCACACACATCTGCCGCTGACGGAGTTGGCCATGCAAAACGGCTGCCATGTCTATTGCGAAAAACCTGTGGCGGGAAGCTTGACCGAGGCTTTGGAGATGCAGGCGTTGGCAAAGAAGTACGGGCGCAAACTGGAAATCGGATTCCAGCTTTCCCATAACCCGGCAATTTTGGCCATGAAGCGCGACATATTGGAGGGTGTGTGGGGCAAGCCTTTACGCATGAAGACCATTGTGCTGTGGCCGCGCAACTCCCGCTATTACCGCCGCGGCTGGGCGGGCAAACGGCATGCTGCAAATGGCAAACCGATTATGGACAGCATCGCGTCAAACGCCACGGCGCACTATATACAAAACATGCTGTTTTTGCTGGGCGGACAAATGGACGCTTGCGCAAACCCCGCAAATGTAAACGCGCGCTTGTTTCGCGCCAATGACATCGAAACCTTTGACGCATGTATGCTTGATATTCAAACAGAGGGTGGCGTACAGTTGTTGTACTACGCGGCGCACTGCACCGACAAACTGCGCCATCCCGAGGTGGTGTACGAGTTTGAGAAGGGCGTGATTGCCTTCCATACCGTAAGCGGCAGGGTGACGGGTGCTTTGGCGGATGGCGGCATTATTGAGTATGGCGATATTGAAGATCAGTTGCCTCCGATTGCCACTATGGCGGAGGCGATAGCTTTCTCGAACGACGCGCTTTTAACCTGCCCTATCGGCGCGGCGCTTGGGCATATCCGCGTGATGGAAGCGGTCAATCAAATGCTGGATACAGTTGCCGTTTGCCCGCCCGAGGCACGGTATGTGGTGCCGGATGCCAACGAAAGCGGCGAAACAATCGTGATATACGAGGGGCTTGCGGTGCGGCTGGAGAAGGCGTATGAAGAATGGGGCGTCGTGGCAGAGTAAGGGATTTTGCGCGGGCCACTTGCCAAAGCGGCGAAAGATGGGTATAATGAACTATTATACATGCGGCAGGCGGACAGATATTTATGGGAAGGACGGGGGATTGTATGGAAGGCAAGGCATTGTTTGAACAGCTTATGACCAATTTGAAACGATACCATCCGTCCGATGATTTTTCGGTTGTGAAGAAGGCGTATGAAATCGCAATAGCGGCGCACGGCGACCAGTTGCGCGTGTCGGGTGAGCCGTATATTGCCCATCCGCTGTCAGTGGCGGTCATATTGTCGGAATTGGAGCTTGACCGGGAAACCATAGCGGCGGGGATTTTGCATGATGTGGTGGAGGACACGCTTTATACCCACGAGGATATAGTGCGCATGTTCGGCGAGGACATCGCCCATTTGGTGGACGGGGTAACGAAGCTTGAGAAGCTGCAATACTCCAGCATCGAGGAGCAGCAGGCGGAGAACTACCGCAAAATGTTTCTTGCCATGTCCTCCGACATTCGCGTGATTTTGATTAAGATTGCCGATCGGCTGCACAATCTGCGCACCATGAAGGTCATGCCGCCGGAGAGCCAGAAGAAAAAGGCGCAGGAAACCATGGATATTTACGCGCCGCTGTCGCACCGCTTAGGCATATCGAAAATACGGTATGAGCTGGAGGATTTGGCGTTTCGCTACCTAAACCCCGAAGCGTATTACGATTTGAAAGAGAAGATACAGCTCAAGCAATCCGAGCGTGAGGCGTTTGTCGGGCGGATTGTGGCGGATTTGCAGGGCAAGGTGAAGGCGGCGGGGATCGACGGCTTTGTGGAAGGCCGCCCCAAGCATTTTTTCAGCATATACAAAAAGATGGTGAGCCAGGACAAGACGCTTGACCAGATATATGATTTGTTTGCGGTGCGTGCCGTGGTGGCAAGCTTGCGCGATTGCTATGAGATTTTGGGCATTGTGCATGAGATGTATAAACCCATTCCGGGGCGGTTTAAGGACTATATTGCCATGCCGAAATCGAACATGTATCAATCCCTGCACAACACGCTTATCGGCCCCGGAGGGGAGCCGTTTGAAGTGCAAATTCGGACATATGATATGCATCGCACCGCTGAATACGGCATCGCCGCGCACTGGCGCTATAAAGAGGGCGGCGGCCCAGAGGACACCTCGCAGATGACGGATGAGGACCGCGCGGAGGCGAAATTGTCTTGGCTGCGGCAGATTTTGGAATGGCAGCGCGAGATGTCTGACAATAAGGAATATCTGGATGCGTTGAAGTTTGACTTGAATGTGTATAAAGATCATGTGTACTGTTTCAGCCCCAAGGGCGAGGTTATCAGCCTCATTAACGGGGCAACGTCGATTGACTTTGCTTACGCCATACACAGCGCCGTTGGCAACAAGATGGTAGGCGCAAAAGTAAACAACAAGATTGAGCCGATTGAGTATGCCCTGCAAACGGGCGACCGTGTGGAGATACTGACAAGCCAGAATTCCAAGGGGCCGAGCCGTGACTGGCTTAAAATCGTAAAAACCAGCCAGGCGCGGAACAAGATACAGCAATGGTTTAAGCGCGAAAACAAAGATGAAAATGCCGCCCGCGGCAAAGAAATGCTGGAGAAGGGCGCGAAGAAAAAGGGTCTTGTGCTGTCCGAGCTTTTGACACCCGACCGTGTAAAAAGTGTTTTGAACCGTTTCAGCCTAACGGATTGGGAATCAATTTGCGCGGCGGTCGGCCATGGCGGCATTAAGGAAGGGCAAGTCATCAACCGCCTGTATGAGGAGTACCTTAGGCAGGAAGGCAAGGCTGTTGCTGAGGACGAGGCGGTCAAACGCCTGGTCAATTTGAATGAGCAAACCGTACCCGCACAAGCCAAACGCAGCAAGGGCAACAGCGGCATTACGGTGAAGGGCGTCGGGGATATCAACGTGCGTTTCTCGAAGTGTTGCAGCCCTGTGCCCGGCGATGAGATTGTCGGCTTTGTCACCCGCGGACGAGGGGTGTCCGTGCATCGGACGGATTGTGTGAACATCATCCATTTGGATGATCTTGACCGACATCGTTTGATTGAAGCGGAGTGGCAGATCCCTGAGAAAAGTGGGGACAATGCGCTGTTCCGTGCGGACATTTGCATCACTTGCGATGAGCAGATGGGGCTTTTGGTGGATATATCACGGATATTCAATGACGAGAAGATTGATGTGAAATCCCTAAACGCGCGCACTGCGAAAAATGAGGCGGTGTTTAATGTCACCATCAATATAGCGAGTAAGGAACAGCTTGAGAAAGTGCGCCAGAGGCTTATGGCCACGGCCGGCGTTAATAATGTGGAGCGGGTGACCTCATGAGGCTGGTGATGCAGCGTGTGACGTATGCCAAAATCGATATAAACGGCGTGCCGCACGCGGAAATCGGGCAGGGGATACTGGCACTTGTCGGCTTTTTGCCCTCGGATACGGCGCGTGATGCGGCGTATTTGGCGGATAAGCTTTGCAAGCTGCGGATTTTTGAGGATGCAGACGGAAAGATGAACAAATCGGCGGCGGATATCGGTGGGGCGCTGATGCTGGTGCCGAATTTCACTCTGTATGCCGACGCATCAGCGGGTACTCGCCCGAGTTTTTCGGCGGCAGCGCCCGCGGCGGTGGCAAGCGGCATGTTTGACGCATTTGTGCGGCGCGTATGGGAGGGCTTCGCAGGGCAGGTGGCCTGCGGCGTGTTTCAGGCGGACATGAAAGTTGAGTTATGTAACGACGGGCCGGTAACGATTTTGCTTGACAGCAGCCAGAACAAGGCAAAATGAGCGGGGGTTTAGCAGGTGGAGTTGATAAGGGTGCCGGTTGGCGTGATACAAACAAACGCGTATATATACTATGACGCGGACACTTTGGAGGGCATTGTGATTGACCCGGGCGCCGATGCGCTGCGCATATGGGGTAAAGTGCAGGCGGCGGGCGTTGCCGTTAAAGCCATTGTGCTGACGCATGGGCATTGTGACCATATCGGGGCGGTGCATGGGCTTGGCGGGCAAACCAACGCGCCTGTGTATGCAGCGAGTGCGGAACGCGGCATCTTGCATGATGCCGCGCTGAATATGTCGCAGGCCCTAACGCGGCACGCCGTGACTGTAACGGGATTTGTGCCCTTGGCGGAAAACGATGTGGTTCAAGCGGGCGCGGCCGCTTTGCGGGTGATAGAAACCCCGGGGCACACCGCCGGATCAATATGCCTGTATGACGAGGCGGCGGGTGTTTTGTTCTCCGGCGATACCCTGTTTCGCGAGTCCGTCGGGCGGACGGACTTCCCGACGGGGGATGCGGCGGCGCTGACGGCCTCCATACAAAAGAAATTGTATGCGTTGCCGGAGGATGTGGCGGTGTATCCGGGGCACGGCCCCGAAACCGATATAGGGCACGAGAAGCGGCGCAACCCCTATGTGCCGATGGTTGCCAAATGATACCATTTGTGATGCGAAACCATAACCGGGTCTATGACACACAAACCATGATACAGGTGTTTTATCCCAACGAAACCTATGCCTCCGTGACGGATGTGCCGGAGCGGGGCCTTTGCGTGGAAAGCCTGCTTTGCGCGGACTGTGCGGAGGCTGTTTTGTGGCGCGATGGGGTGCGCGTGCGCAGCGTAGTTGAACCGTTTGGCGGGCGCGAAGCGCGGTGGGCGGCAAAGCGCGCCGTGTATGCCCTTTTGTGTGCGGAAACGGGTTTGCGCCCTGCGTGGGGCATGACCACAGGCGTGCGCCCCGCGAAGCTTGCGCGGGAAAAACTGGACGCGGGCGTTGCAGATGCGGCGATTTTGGCCGCCATGACGGAGGAGTACTTGATGCAGGCCGATAAGGCGCAGCTTGCCTTGGCCGTGGCGCACGCGGAATGGGAGATTTTGCGCACCAACAACGGGGCGGACTGCGCACTGTACATAGGCATCCCGTTTTGCCCGACCCGCTGTGCCTACTGCTCTTTTGCGGCAACGACTTTGACTGCGAAAACGGATGTGGACGGATATCTGGATGCGCTTGAAAAAGAGCTTGATTTGCGTGCCGCGCAAATGGCGGGGCGGCGGCTGGAGTCGGTGTATATCGGCGGCGGCACGCCCACGGCGTTGGATGAGCGGCAGCTAGCGCGCTTGCTTGGCTTTGTACGGGGGCGGTTTGCGTTTGATGCGGTGAAGGAGTTTACGGTGGAGGCGGGGCGACCCGATACCATTACAGCGGAAAAACTCGGTATCATGAAAGCATATGGGGTAAGCCGCATTTCGGTAAACCCGCAAACTTTGCATGACGATACGCTTGCAATCATTGGGCGGCGGCACACGGCCAAGCAATTTTTTACAGCCTACGAGCGGGCGGTTTGCGCCGGCTTTGAGAATATCAATATCGATTTGATTGCGGGCCTGCCGGGGGAGGACGCGCGGCATATGGCGGCGACCTTCGATGGAATAGCCGCTTTGCGCCCCAATGCTGTTACCGTGCATACCTTAGCGGTAAAGCGTGCCTCTGTGCTGAAAGAAACGCTTGCAGCACAGCGATTGACGCCCCCCGATGTGGTGGAGGACATGCTTCGTGTGACCCGAGAGCGCTGTGCAGTGATGAATTTGCGACCTTACTATATGTATCGGCAAAAGAATATGCTTGGCAATTTTGAAAATGTCGGATACGCACGGACGGGTTTTGAAGGTGTGTACAATGTACAAATGATGGAAGAAAACCAGACTGTTTTTGCGGCTGGCGCGGGCGCTGTGGGCAAACGCTTTACCCCAAGCGAGAACCGGATTGAAAGGCTGCCGAACTGCAAGGACTATCGGGATTACATCAAACGGATGGGGGCGGAGGTATGACAAACACATTCTTGGCGCTGATCTTCCGTATGCGCCATATCAACCGCTGGGGCTTGATGCACAACACGCAAACGGAAAGCCTGATGCAGCACACCACGGAATGCGCATTGATCGCGCACACGTTGGCCTTAACGGGCAACCGCTTGTACGGCAAGGCTTATGATGCGGACAAGCTGGCGGTGTACGCCCTGTTTCATGATGTGACCGAGGTTTTGACGGGAGATTTGCCGACCCCGGTCAAATATTATAACGAGGATATGCGAAAGACATATAAAGATATAGAGCAAACCGCTGCCGAGGCGCTTTTGGCGCATCTGCCCGATTTTTTGAAGGACGATTATACTGCATATTTGCATGGGGACGGGCTTGAGGCGGAGGAGAAGAAGCTTCTGAAAGCGGCGGATAAGCTGTGCGCGTATATCAAGTGCGTGACGGAGCTGCAAGCGGGCAACCGTGAATTTGCCGCGGCGCACGAGGCAATAGGGCGGGAGCTTGCAAAGGCGGATGCCCCCGAAGTTACTTATTTTATGGCGCACTGCATGGAGGCGTTTGCGCGTTCGTTGGATGAGTTGAAGGGGACGTTGTAGGGTCGGCATTTGATGGGCTTTACCGCCGCTTCGTTTGATGTGGGGTGCGCGGCCACGGTTTTGTTTTGTGAGTTGCGGCAGCCGAGAGGAAAGGCGTAGGGGGTCAGACATGGAAATTGTTTTCAGCGGAATTATCGGAGCGGTTGTGTTTTTCATTATTTTGTACTTCGTTGTCAAAGAGGCCGTGCGAAATGCTCTTGCGGAATCGCAAGGGGTAGACGGCACGAAGCCCTTCGCAGATGGCGCGATCAGCCAAAAGGAATGCCTGAACTGTGGGGAGGCATATGATGTGGACTATCCCAAATGCCCGCATTGCAAGCATTTGGAGGAGCAATGAAAACAGGGAGGCTTGACTGATGAAGAAACATGTATTGTATCTAGTGCTTGTGTTGCTTATGGTGTGCATATGCCTGTCGGGCTGTGTGCCCGGTGACGGCACAAATTCCGCAGGGCATCTCGCGGGTGTGTTTTCTGGGATTTGGCATGGATGGATTGCGCCGTTTTCGCTGATCTATTCACTTTTTAATAAAAGCATAAGCATTTATGAGGTGTATAACAACGGTTTTTGGTATGATTTTGGCTTTTATATGGCAATCATCAGCGGTTTCGGCGGGCTGGCTCTTTTCAGAAAAAAGAAGAAATAGTGTAATTGGGAGGAGGTGCAGACGGGATGGGCGAGTTGTTTTCTCTGGTATACGCATACGCGGTGCCGTTGCTTATCTTTGTTTTAACGCTGGTGCTTTTTTACGGCATATGGCACCAACGGAAGTTGATTGCGGCTGCCACAAGTTCAACACGCGGCTTTATCAGCGACATCATGATTGAGCGCAGCGTTTCCCTGCCGGCAAGGCATAGGCGAAAACGTTACAAGGCAAAGCGGACCTTCGTTCCCGACAACCACATACGTATCACTAAGACGATTGAGAGATCCGTGAAGTTTGCGGATGAGGAAATCTTTGAAGGCCCCAAGCGTGCGGCCGTTGAGGTAACAGTGTTTTACGAGCCGGGCAACCCGCACAGCTACTATGTGAAAGAGCTGATGACACCCGTTTGGAAGGACTATGTGATGGCGGGGTGCTGCGCCTGCTTGACCGTGTTATCCGTATGGCTGACGTTTTGCAAGGCATGAAGCGCATTTTACGCGAACCAATAAAGGAGGAACCATCTTGACATTTACCAAACCGAAAGGCACAAACGATTTTTACGGTGGCCAAATCGCCATTTGGCAGGCGGTCGAAAGCGCCATCCGCGCATTGTGCGCGGACTTCGGTGTGTCGGAAATCCGCACACCCATGTTTGAATCCACCGATTTGTTCCAACGCGGTGTGGGCGAAACCACGGACATTGTGCAGAAGGAAATGTTTACATTCCAAGACCAGGGTGGGCGCAGCTTAACCCTTCGTCCCGAAGGCACGGCCTCTGCCGCGCGTGCGTATATCGAAAACGGCCTGTATAACGAGGCACAGCCGATGAAGCTGTACTATATCTCGCCGTCCTTCCGTGCCGAACGCCCGCAGAAGGGGCGGTATCGGCAATTTCACCAGTTTGGGGTTGAGATTTTCGGCTCCTATTCCCCGGCGGCGGATGCGGAGATGGTGTCGATTGCGTATACGCTGGTGGAGCGGCTGGGTATCAAGAACACGACGGTGCATATAAACAGCCTGGGCAACAACGAAAGCCGTGCGGCCTATAACGAAACGCTGACAAAATATATCGGCGGCAACCTGGAAGCCCTGTGTCCGACTTGCCGTGAACGGTTTGAGAAGAACCCGCTGCGTGTGCTTGACTGCAAGGTAGAGGCATGCAAGGCCGTGGTGGCAGGTGCGCCGCGCTCGATTGAGTCGCTGCTGCCGGATTGCAAGAAGCATTTTGAGGATTTTCAGGCGTGTCTGACAGAAATGGGAATCCCATTTGTGGTGGATCCCGGCATTGTCCGGGGATTGGATTACTATACCCGGACGGTGTTTGAGATTATTTCTCCCGATTTGGGTTCGCAAAGCACTGTGTGCGGCGGCGGGAGGTATGACAACCTGGTGGCGGAGGTCGGCGGCCCGCAAACCGGCGCAACAGGCTTCGGTTTAGGGATGGAGCGGCTGGTGATTTTGCTTTCAGAATCGGGCGTGCTGGAGGTGCCGCACAATGCGCCTGTGCTGTATGTCGGCGCGATGGGCGAAGAGGCGTTTGTGAAGGCCCAGGGCATTGTATACAAGCTCCGTCAAGCGGGGATTTTTGCCGAGGCGGACACGGTAGGGCGCTCGGTGAAGGCGCAGTTTAAGTATGCGGACAAAATCGGCGCAAAGTATGCCGTGATGCTGGGCGGTAACGAGCTGGCCACAGGCCGCGCGAACGTGAAAAATATGGAGGACAGCTCGCAAAGCGAAGTCGTATTGGCCGATTTGGAGGCATACATTCGCGGTGTACTGTAGGGGTTGCCTGTATAGGAGGAAGCCATGATGTATCGATCTATGCTTCAAATTTACGTAAAGAACAGTGTTGAGGCCGCCGCGTTTTACCGCAAGGCATTTGGCGTGGATGCAATGGATTGCGAATACAAAAACGATGACGGAAGCTACATGCATTCGGAAATGAACATTTTCGGGCAGGCGCTGGCCATATCGGAAACCGTGCCGGAGTGGAATGGGGTTGCCCTTGGAAATACCATGCAGTTTTGTTTGCACATGAGCGAGGGCAAGGAGGATATTGTGCGGAAGGCGTATGATGTGCTGAAGGTCGATGCGATAAAGGACGAGGGGCTTGTAACCGATTGTGGGTACAGCCCGTTGCAGTTTTCGGTGAGGGATCAATATGGCGTATATTGGTGCATGTTTGTGTAGGTGTTGGGAGTGATTCTGTGATTAGACCGATAGTGCGGGTGGATTTGCCCGAATGCCTCAAGGTGTTTCACGAGGGATATGAAACAGTTGCCATTGAGTTCGGGCTGACAGAGGAAAACTGCCCGGACAGAGGGCGCGCCAGCCTACCGTTTGCCAAGCTGGAAGCCATGTTTGATGCGGGAACGTTGATGTTCGGCTATTTTTCGGAGGATACGCTGGTTGGCTATCTCGGCATGACTTCATGGGGCGAGGTGTGCAGTGTTGACGATTTGATTGTCTTGCCTACGCACAGGCAAAAGGGGTATGGCAAAGAATTGCTTGATTTCGGCAAGGAGAAGGCCAAATCACTTGGCGCAAATAAAATCCGACTGGGCATGATTGACGATAATAAGCGCCTACGGAAATGGTATGAAGACAACGGGTTTGTGACGGTTGCATACAAGCAGTATGACGGGGCACCGTTTTTGGTGGGGAAGATGGAATGCGCTCCTATATGAATCAAAGAGGATTGTTGGGGGCGCCCCTACGGTTGGCTGAGCGCCGCAGTGAGAGGAAAGGGGCATTTTATGGGAGGTTCAAATTATAACGCATGGCAGGATATCACCCCTTATGATTACGACACCCACATGTCCCACCCGAATGTGGCGCAAACACAGATGCTGAACCGCATCATAAAGGAACAGGCCGCGCTTGTGCAAGAACGGTACGCGGCCGCCCGTGTAGCCGTTTTGGGTGTCACAAACGGCAACGGTTTGGAACACATGGATGTAAGCGGCATAGCCGAGGTGATTGGAGTTGATATCAACGAGGCTTTTCTGCGGGAATGCCAAGCGCGGTATGCGCATATGCAGGCGAAGGTAAAGCTTGTACGAATGGATTTGATGAAGGAAACGGAACGGGCCATTGAGGTTCTTTCGGGCTGTGATTTACTAATCGCGGACTTGCTCATTAAGCACATCCACTTGGATAACTTTATGCGAATCATGGCCGGACTGCCCAAGCACAATCAAATCGTATCCTGCGTGATACAGGTGAATCCGGATGGCGTGGCGGTATCGCATTCGGGATGTGAGCGCGTTTTCGACGGTGTTTCCGTACAGCGGGAGGAAGAAAACGAGGATACGATTGTATCCTCCATGCATGAAAACGGGTTTGGCCTTGTCAATCGAGTTGTTTACACATTGCCAAATGGCAAGTTGTTTGTTAGAATGGATTTTATAGCGGGCTGATATCAGGACACGCCGTACAGAGGCGACAAAAATTGCCAGGCAAAAACGCCAAGAAGAGGCGTTGCTTACTTGCACTTTTAATAACGCAATTCTTGCGGTGTTTCCGCACCGTTATTTATCTTTTATTGAAAAGAGGGCATACTATGGGAGAAACACTAGTGGGATGGAAGCGCAGCCACATGTGCTGTGAGGTAAACGAGGTGATGGCCGGGCAGGAAGTCACGGTTATGGGATGGGTACACAAGCGGCGCGATTTGGGGCAACTGATTTTCATTGCGCTTCGTGACCGCACGGGGGTGCTGCAGCTTGCCTTAGACGGCAACAACGTGGATGCGGCGCTGTTTGAGAAGGTGGCAAGCGTGCGCGGGGAATATGTTGTGGCGGCGAAGGGCACCGTTGCCCTCCGTACAGAGCAGAACGTGAACAAGGACATGAAAACGGGCAAAATCGAAATCATTATAGAAGAATTTCGCATCCTTGCCGAGGCGGAGGTGCCGCCATTTCAAGTGGCGGATGTGGGTGTGAAGGACGATATGCGCCTGAAATACCGCTATATCGACTTGCGCCGCGAGGAACTGCAAAACATCATGCGTGTGCGTCACATCACCGCACAAACGGTGCGCCGCTTCTTTACGGATGAAGGTTTTTACGAAATCGAAACGCCGATGCTGGCGAACAGCTCGCCCGAGGGCGCGCGGGATTACCTCGTACCCAGCCGTGTGCATCCCGGCTCGTTTTACGCCCTGCCGCAATCCCCGCAGGTGTTTAAGCAACTTTTGATGGTGTCGGGTTTTGATAAGTATTTCCAGATTGTGCGTTGCTTCCGCGACGAGGATTTGCGCGCCAACCGCCAGCCGGAGTTTACCCAAATCGACGTGGAGATGTCTTTCATCGATATGGACGACATTATCGAAGTAAACGAGCGCTTGATGAAGCTTGTGTTTAAGGAAGTGCTGGACGTGGATTTGGCTGTGCCCTTCCGCAGAATGCCCTATGCCGAAGCAATGGAGCGGTTCGGCGTGGATAAGCCCGATTTGCGGTATGCGGTGGAATTGAAAGATATCTCTGCGTTTGTGAAGGACGGGGCGTTTGGCCTCTTTACCGATGCGATTGCATCAGGCGGCAGTGTGCGAGGCATTTGCGCCCCCGGGATGGCAAGCCTTCCCCGCAAACAGATCGACGCGCTTGTGGAATTTGCCAAGGGCTACAAGGCCAAAGGCTTGGCGTGGATTTCTGTTATGGAGGACGGAGAGCTTAAAACCTCGCTGTCGAAGTTTTTTGCCCCGGAGCAGTTAGTCGGGATTGTCAAGACATTCGATGCCCAAAACGGCGACTTGATTCTTATTTGTGCGGATGCCAAGAACGATATCGTGTTTGACGCGCTGGGGAATCTGCGCTGTGAAATCGCAAGCCGCTTAGGCCTTGCCGACAAAAAGGCGCTGGAATTTTTGTGGGTGACGGAGTTCCCGCTGCTGGAATGGTCTGAGGAGGACAACCGATTCTCTGCCAAGCACCACCCGTTTACCGCACCCATGGACGAGGATATGGCCATACTGGAGGCCGACCCCGGCCGTGTTCGCGCGAAGGCTTACGACATCGTGTTAAACGGTGTAGAAATCGGCGGTGGCAGCGTGCGGATTTTCCAGCGAGATGTGCAGGAGCGCATGTTTGCGGCGCTTGGCTTCACGATGGAGCAGGCACAGGCCAACTTCGGGCATCTGCTTGACGCGTTTAAGTACGGCGCCCCCCCGCATGGCGGTATCGCCTACGGGCTTGACCGTTTGGTGATGTCCCTAACAGGTACGGAATCCATACGCGATGTAATTGCCTTCCCTAAGGTGAAGGATGCTTCTTGCCCGCTGACAAGCGCGCCGTCCGCAGTGGCGGAGGGGCAGCTTGTGGAGCTGGGTATAGGCGTTGTTAAGGAAGTCCCGCAAGGTGAAACCGAAGATTGCTGAAAACATTGAAATTGTCGGGCAGGAACGCCCAAAAGAGGCGTTTCTTGCTTGCGTGTTCGATAACATAAGTCTTTTTCTGAATTTTGCGCGGCTTTCTTGGCCAAAATGACGAAAAATAAGCCGTATAATATTTGCTTATTGACGAAATGGATTTTTTCATATATAATGTTATCGTTAGGGCACGACAGGACTATCTCCTTCTGAATTTTCGTCTGTAGGCGAAAACGACGCAACGATTGCCGATACAATTCTCGACAATCTGAGAGTGCATCGCCGGGTATTGGTGCCCGGTTCCCCGTGTGCTTTATGGTAATAAGCCGGTCGGCTGCCGGAGGGAGGGAAATTTATGTCAGAGGTCAAGATTAAGGATAACGAAACGTTAGACAGCGCCCTTCGCCGTTTCAAAAGAACGTGTGCAAAGGCCGGGATACTGGGTGAGGTTCGTAAGAGAGAGCATTACGACAAGCCGAGTGTTAAGCGGAAAAAGAAATCCGAAGCCGCGAGAAAGCGCAAGTTTGTGTAATTTCATGTTATGATGAAACAGCCCGATGCAATCTGCATTGGGCTGTTTGGGTTACAGGCGTTTGAGCAAGATATGAGCACCGGAAGATACGGGCGCACGAAGTGCGTTGATGCCGTTTGATTGGCACACGAGCTTGAACCCAAAGTGCGGAAGCCGGCATTTTTGGTGTAGAGGATATAATGCGAGGAATCAAAGGCAGCCGCTTTAGCGGCTGCCTTTGATTGTGAAAGAATACCCCCCGGCTATGCCGTGGGTATAAAAAAGCTTTAGCTACAAGCAAGCCCCTCCTTTGATATAATAGCTGCAGGTTTGCCGACCACATAAAAATCAAAGGAGGTATCCAAAATGGATATGAATAGTTTAGCAGATACGAAGTGGGAATGTAAATACCATATTGTATTTGCGCCGAAATACAGAAGAGCGGCAGTATATGGACAATTAAAGCAGGATATAGGGAAAATGTTACGAGCGTTGTGCGAAAGAAAGGGTGTTGAAATAATTGAAGCTGAGTGCCGTCCGGACCACCTCCATATGCTTGTAAGAATATCGCCGAAGTTCAGTGTATCTGAAATAGTAGGATATTTAAAAGGCAAAAGCAGTCTGATGATTTTTGATAGACATGCGAACCTAAAATACAAGTATGGAAATCGGCATATTTGGTGTAGAGGCTATTATGTGGATACCGTTAGCAAGAATACAAAAAGGATAGTCGAATACATAAAGAATCAGATGCAAGAAGATCTCACATCTGATCAGATAACGCTTAAAGAATACATAGACCCGTTTACGGGTGAGCAAGTAAAAAAGAACAAGTAATGGTGGCGCAGCCGCCAAGCCGCTTTAGCGGCAGTTTGTGAATGAAGAGCGGTTGGCAGACCTTTCAACGCACCTTTAGGCGCAAGCTGGTATTAGTCCCTTATAGGGGCTGTGCAGGCCACCAGCTTAGCTGGTGGTCCTGACTACAATGCGGTTGGTGAACTATTCGATGTGTCTTGAAACGCCGTCGGCAGTATGCCCTTTCGGGGGGCAAGCGGCTTTGATTATTTTCGGATAATTTCGTAATACGTATGCCCGGAAACGGCAAAGCACACGCCCTCATTTGCTGTGTGTGCGGCAACCGCTTCCCTCGTGCCGTCCGCGTTAAGCGCAAAAACCGTGACATCACGCGTCTGCGCCAGCGAAACTGTGCCGACCACATCTTTAATCCAAACGGGCCCGCGCCCCGAAGAAAGCATGGTGGCGCCATCCAGCACAATATCCGTGTTTCCGCTTTCGCCCGCCATGGCCAGAAGCATATGGCGGGATCCTTCGATAGTCTGCCCGTCCAGCGCCAGAAGCGTAATGGCGGCC
>JGI994J12354_10003561_pt1 | contig 14456 bp, 14 predicted proteins | sample IntmicLarv3ML3BL_FD_12354 | JGI IMG/M metagenome (IMG submission 12354)
AGGTCCCCGCGCGGTTATCGTGTCGTCTACAAAAGGAATAAACGTCAATGAAAACGGTCTTGTCATAACCGACGACTGCGGAAGAACAAGCTACGACGGAGTATTCGCTTCGGGAGACGTTGTCACAGGGGCGAAAACCGTTGTTGAAGCCGTCTGTGTATCAAGACGCGTCGCCGACGCTATCGACGAATATGTCACGGAAAAATATCACACATAATTAAATTTAATTAATTTCTTTTTTATGATATAAAAATTAATAATAATATGATATAATAGTTATAATTCAAGAAAGGGGTAAATATTTATGGAGAGCAAATTTTTTACTATCGCGTCTAAAAGAAATCCGTTTATAACAATACAAACGGCGGCGGGTCATTTCGCCACGGGAAGTTCGCATATCAGCCATTATATCGACATAGGCGGGTTAAAATCCAGAGCGTCGCTCGCGAAAGCCGCCGCGCGTGAAATGGCTGTGCCTTATTTAAAAAATTCGGAAAGTCAGGAAAAAGCCGATGTTGACGTTATCGTTTATATGGACGGTACGGAAATTATCGCCGCTTATCTTGCGGATGAGCTCATACAAAACAATCACGGTGAAATCCACGTCTTAACGCCTATGAAAAGCTCGAGCGGTCATTTTATTTTCCACGAAAATGTACAGGGTAAAATCGCGAACAAAAATGTTGTTCTTATGGTCGCGTCTATGTCAACAGGCGCAACCGTAAACAGAGCGGCTGAATGCATATCGTATTACGGCGGAAAATTAGTCGGGATTTCGGCGGTTTTCAGCACGTCCCCCGAAATTGACGGGTGGAAAGTTCACTCTTTGTTTTCATACAAGGATATACCCGATTACAGATTTTACAGAGCATTTGAATGCGAGATGTGCAAAACGGGCGACAAAATCGAAGCTATCATAAACAGCGAAGGTTACACAAAGTTATAATATATCCCGTAAATAAAAGAAAGAAGCAGTAATTTTGGATAAAAGCAGTAAATCAAAAAATATATTTCTCTTGTTTTATAAATTTTTCAAAATAGGTTTATTCACGTTCGGCGGCGGATACGCGATGATTTCGCTTATACACGCCGAAGTTGTCAACAAGATGAAATGGCTTGACGACGAGGAAATGATAAAACTTATCGTCATAGCCGAATCAACTCCGGGGGTTCTTGCGGTGAACACCGCGACTTTCGTCGGATATAAAATAGGCGGATTCTGGGGTTCGACATTGGCGACCGTCGGAGTAACCCTGCCGTCTCTGATTATAATCTGTATTATTTCTTTATTTTTCGACGAATTTAAAAACTTAAAATATGTGGCATACGCGTTTAACGGTATACGTGCGGGAGTTGTTTTACTTATTGTAAACGCTGTTTTAAAGCTCAACAAGAAAAACAAAAAAGATATATTTTATTTTATCGTTCTGGCTTTAACAATAATCGCGTCGCTGTTCTTTAACGTAAATGTGGTATTTATTTTACTCGCGGCGATGATTTTNGGAATATTATACACATTTATATTTTTAAAAGACAAGAAGAAAAAAGAATAAAAACAAAGGGTTGAAAATCATAGAAATTTTCAACCCTTTTTATATTTATTACATAATTTAATTCAATGAACTCAAAACGGCTTTTATCGCGATAGCGCATTCCACACGTTTTTTTTCCATTTCACAGGCGGTTTCGTAAGGCGTATATATGCCGCCGCTGAATTTTTCGTTGTTCGCAGGACAGCCGCCGCCGCAGAAATATTTCGCCCAGCATTTTTTACAGGTTTCGTTTGTCGTTATATTGTTGTCGTAAAAACCCTGCATTAATTCTGTTCTAAGGACTGCTTCAGAACTGTTTACGCTGCCGAGTTTGTATTTTTCGTTGCCTACAAACTGATGGCACGGATAAACATCGCCGTTCGGCGTGACTGCCAGATATTCGCTCCCGGAGCCGCAGCCTTTTGAGCGTTTGTAAACACACGGTCCGTTTTCCAAATCTATATTGAAATGGAAAAAGTTGAACGTGTTTTCCTGTTTGCGTTCACGCTTGATTATTTCCCTTGCGAGAAGCTCATATTCCTTGAATATAACGGGTAAATCTTCTTTGGTTATAGCGTAATCGCAGGATTCTTCCGCAACAACAGGCTCGACGGAGACGTTTATAAATCCGAGTTCCCGCATGTGGATAACATCTTTCGCAAAGTTCAGATTTTTTTTCGTGAATGTTCCGCGTATATAATAATCTTTGTATTTTTTGTCTTTTCTTTGCTCTACTAATTTTTGATACAGCGGCACAATGTCGGAATAACTCCCCTGCCCGTCGTTGTATTTTCTCATGGTGTCGTTTGTCTCTTTTACTCCGTCAAGCGAGAGGACGATATTTGATATATTTTTGTTTATAAAATCCGTTTTTTCGTCGTCAAGCAAAGTCCCGTTTGTCGTTAATGTAAATCTCACGTTTTTATTATATTCTTTTTCGAGCTCACGGGTGGTTGAGAGTATATTTTTTACCGCGTCAAAATTTAAAAGAGGCTCGCCGCCGAAAAAATCAACTTCGAGGTTTTTTCGGCTTTTTGAGTTTTTCATCAAAAATTTTATCGCGTTTATCCCCGTTTCTTCGTCCATGAGTTTTTTTTCTCCGTTGTCGAGACCGAAATCACCTTTACCGGCGAAACAATATTCGCACATCATGTTACATTCGTGCGCCGCGTTGAGGCATAACGCTTTTACGGGTGTTGATTCGTTATAGTTTAATTTTATATCGTCGGGTTTTGAAAAAAGCATGTTTTCTTTGTATAATTCAAGAAGTTCCGCGTATGTGTCTTTAATCTCTGAGCTTTCATATTTCGCGAGAAAATATCTTATATCCACGGGACATTCTTCCGGCATTTCCCCGAAATTGTTTTTTTCGAGCATAGCTTCAAAAAAATCTATTATCTTCATTGCTATTTCGGATACGATATGTATTGCCCCGCTCTCAACGTCAAGTACGATATTGTATCCGAAAAGCGTGTATTTATGTATCATTTTTAATAATTTCCCCCAATAACTATTTCGGCGTCGTCGGATAATTCTTTTAATTCGCCTTTGTCAAAACGCTGTTTCGCGTCTTCTATTATGGCTATCGTAGCCGTCGCGCCGAATCTTGTACAGCCTAATTTTCTTACAGCGAGCGCACCGTTTAATGTTCTTACTCCGCCCGCCGCTTTTATTCTCGTTTCGGGTTTGGTATTCGCTCTCATTAGTTTCAAATCCTCAACCGTCGCGCCGCCTGTTCCGTAACCTGTCGATGTTTTGACAAAATCCGCTCCGGCTTCATCGCATATTTTACACGCCGCTGTTTTTTGTTCGTCTGACAAATAACAATTTTCAAATATCACTTTTACGATTACATTATTTTTATGAGCAATATCGCACACGGCTTTAACATCCTGTTGTACGTATTCGTATTCACCCGAAAGAAGTTTGCCGATGTTTAAAACCATGTCTATTTCCAGAGCCCCGTCTTCGATAGCTTTTTCAGCTTCGAAAACTTTTGTGTCCGTTCTGTTTGAGCCGTGAGGAAATCCTATAACGGTCGTCGGAAGAACGTCTGAGCCTTTCAGAAGTTCAGCCGCGAGTTTTAAATCCGTCGGGCGGACGCAGACCGTCGCAACATCGTATTTTTTGGCGATTTCACAGCCGAGTTTTATATCTTCGTCCGTAAATTTGGGATTAAGCAGTGAATGGTCAATCATTTTGGCAATATCTTTTACTTTCAGCATAAGTAAATCCTCTCGAAAAAAATATTTTAATATTTTACATCAGTCCAAAAAAGGGGAAAAGAATTCCCCTTTTTTCTTTGTTTTTATTTTTTATGTTTTATCTGTTTTCGCATGTCTGATTCGCTACGGTGCAGGAAGTTTTGCAGGCGGACTGGCAGGAAGCCTGACATTCGCCGCAGCCTATTGATTTACCCGCTTTTTTTGTGCGGAGTATATTGTTCGCGTTGAGGGTTCTCACGTATCTTGTTTTGTTAATCTGATTCATTGTTTTTTCCATTGTATTTTAAATTACCTCCAAAAATATTTTAAACATGTATTTGATTATATCACAATAAACTAAAAAAATCAACTGTTTTATTTTATTTTTTATTTATCCCCATGACGGGGTAAGAACGCGCCGTTTTTTTGCTTTTACGCGTATTCGCGGCGAATATTCCGCCGACGCAGGCGAAAACAATCTGACATATAATAATAATGACTCTAAATTTTATCTCTGTGTTTTCCGTATTTTCCAAAGAGCCTTTTCCGCTGAAAATCATAACGGCGAAAACCGCGAGGCTTATTGTAAGTCCCGTTGCAAGACCGGAGACAAACCCTTTCGTGCCGTTTTTCTTCGACGCGTAAAATCCTCCGACTGCCGCTCCCGTTGAAGCCGCGATTCCCGTGAATATATTGAGCGCGCCATCGGGGTCGCCGAACGCCGCGTTTATCACAAAAGCGAAAATTATCATCAGTACAACCGATGAAAATATTCCCGCTATTGTTCCCAAAACCACGCTTTTCGCAAGTTTTGCGTATGATTCCCCCTGAAATCCCGATTTTTTATTCCCAGATATTTCGTTATATTGATTCATATTATATCATTTCCCCCGTTTTGTTTAATACTGTTTACATAATATTTATTAAACCGAAGTCTGAAATATGATATGATTACACGAAACACCGTAAAATTTAATCTTCGTCGTCCTCTTCGTCGTCTTCTGCGCGTTTTTCAATTGCACGTATGGACCATTTCGCTATTTTGAGTTTTGTTCTGTCGTTTCCTGTTTCTATAACGACAAAATCGTCTTTTATTTGAAGAACTTTACCGAGAACACCGCCTGTGGTTGATATTTCGTCGCCGACTTTGAGACTGCCGCGCATTTCGTTGACCGCTTTTTCCTGTTTTTTCTGGGGTCTGTACAAAAGAAAATACATCATCAATCCTAAAAGGGCAATCATTATTATTGTACTAAGCAGGGAACCCATACCGGGATTTTCTGTTGCCGCTGCGTCTGTTGCCGCGCCTGCTTCCAAAAACGGAAACACTATTTTATTAAGCATTAAATTTTTTCCTCCAAAAATATTAAATTATTTTTTATATGTGTTATCTTATCCATATAATCATACATTAACTATCATTTTTTGTAAATAGCTTAGTGAAATTATTAACAATAATTTTATATTATATAATATTTCTATTGACAAAAGACAAAAATTTCAATATAATTTATAGTATTAAAATATTTTTCTAATGATGTACAATCATTAAATCAAACATAGAAGGAGTTTTTTCAGTGAATACAAAAGTCGTAAAATTCGGTGGCAGCTCATTATCTGACGCGTCACAGTTCAAAAAAGTAGCGGATATTATAAAAAGTGACCTGGAGAGAAGATTCGTCGTGCCGTCCGCACCCGGTAAAAGATTCTCCGAAGATATTAAAGTTACGGACATGCTCTTAAAAACATACGAGATAGCGTCAAAAGGTAACGATATTACCGATATATTCGAGCAGATAAAAGAACGCTACAACAATATAATAACAGAACTCGCGCTTGACATGTCGCTTGACATAGAATTCGCGAAAATAAAAAACGGTATCATAAACAAAGCCGGCAGAGATTATACCGCGAGCCGCGGGGAATATCTCAGCGGTATGATAATGTCCGAATATCTTGGTTTCCCGTTTATCGACGCTGCCGAAATTATATTTTTCAACAACAACGGCTCATTTGACGCGGAACTCACAAACAGCGTCATGAAAAAAAGACTCGAAAAATACGAAACCGCCGTTATCCCCGGCTTTTACGGCAGTATGCCCAACGGAACAATCAAAACCTTTTCAAGAGGCGGCTCCGATATAACCGGCTCTATCGTTGCAAGAGCGGCGGGCGCGGTTTTATATGAAAACTGGACGGACGTTTCGGGATTTTTGATGGCTGACCCAAGAATAATAAAAGAAGCTAAACCGATAGATATTATAACATACAGAGAACTGCGTGAATTGTCATATATGGGCGCGCAGGTTTTGCATGAAGACGCTATCTTCCCCGTAAGAATAGCCAAAATCCCGATTAATATAAAAAACACCAACAGACCTGAGGACAAAGGCACATTTATAGTAAACCACACCGACACACAGAACGAAAACACGATAACAGGTATCGCAGGCAAAAAAAGTTTCGCAGTTATAACACTCGAAAAAGATATGATGAACTCCGAAATCGGATTTGCAAAGAGAGTTCTTGAAGTATTGGAAAAATACAACGTAAATTTCGAGCATTTACCCACTGGTATCGACACATTGAGTATAATAATAAGCGAGCAGGACGGTGAAACATACAAAGACGTTTTATTTAAAGAATTACAGGAAAAAGTAAATCCCGATTCGATAGAATATCAGCAGTCGCTTTCGTTAATCGCTGTTGTCGGCAGGGGTATGATACGCGCGAAAGGCACAGCCGCGAGAGTATTCAGAGCAATCGCGGACGCGGAAGTAAACGTTCGTATGATTGACCAAGGTTCGAGCGAGCTTAATATAGTCATAGGCATAAACGACAGTGATTTTGAAAAGGCAATGCAGGCTATATATAAAGCGTTTGCATAGGAGTTATGTAGGGCGCGGTTTTCTAAACGCGCCACGAAAATTTAAATCGTTTTAAAAAGGCGCGTCAGGGATACCGCGCCCTACTGTTTATTATTTAAAATTTTAAATCGAAAAGGACAAATTATTTTGAATTGGATTAAAATAAAAATCGCAACCACAAAAAAAGGGATTGATTTTGTTTCGGACATATTCGACGAAGCAGGGATTTCAGCCCTTGAAATAGAGGATAACGAGGAGTTTCTCGAAGTTCTCGAACAGACAAAACCTCAATGGGATTTCGTTGAGGACGATTTGTATGAGGAAAAATCAAAAGCGTGCAGCGTTTCGGCTTATATCGCCGACAGTTTGAGCGGTAAAAAGACTATCGGGGTTATACAGGATAAAATAAACGAAGCGAAAGCGGTTGATACATCGGGTATTTACGGAAGTCTTGAAATATTTATCGCTGTTATAAATGAGGAGGACTGGGCGGAAAACTGGAAAAAATATTTTAAGCCTATCCCCGTCGGGAAAAATATTTTGATATGCCCGGCGTGGGAGGAAGTTCCCGAAGAATATAAAACGCGGACAATTTTTAAGATAGACCCCGGAATGAGTTTCGGTACGGGTACGCATGAAACCACAAGATTATGTATCGTTGAGCTTGAAAAATATATGAAACCCGAAAGTCTGGTGCTGGATTTGGGCTGCGGAAGCGGGATTTTATCAATTATCTCCATGATGATTGGGGCGAAATCCGCAGTTGCGGCTGATATTGACGAAAACAGTGTAAGAATCGCAGGGGAAAACGCTTTATATAATAATATAGCGAAAGAAAATTATGAAGTTTATGCGGGAAATGTATTAGCCGATACAAAACTCAGGGGTAAAATATCGGGCAAAAAATATGAACTCGTTTTGATGAATATAATCCCCGATGTAATAATTCCGCTTTTGCCGTTTGTAAAAGATTTACTCGCGGATAACGGAATTGTGGTTTTGTCGGGTATTATCAGCAGATATTTGGCTGACGTTGAAACCGCCGTGGAATCATGCGGTTTAAAAATAATTGAAAAATCGAGTGAAAACGATTGGCAGTGCATTGTCGCAGGGAAATAAATTTATGAAAATTTTAAAAGAAGTCGCTTCGGTTATACTTATGCTCGCGTTTTTGTTGTCGCTTATTTTTAACGTTTTGTTTTTGTTTAATATAATCGATAAATCGTTGACATATACGGGACTTTTTATCGTTTTATTAACTGCCGCGGCGATGAGTTTAACAGGGATTATTGTAAAAAACATACGAAAAGATGAAATTATAACTATAAATATTATGACACCGGCGAAAGAAATCGGACATATTTATACATATTTACTTTCGATATGGGCTCTGACATATTTTATTGTTATATTTTTCAAATAAGAGAATAATTAAAAAGAGGCTTGTTTTATGAAAATCAAACGTATTGTTTTAATTTCGTTGTGCCTTGTAATTTTTTTCTCGCAAACCGTAACTGTCGCAACCGCGGAAGATACAAAAAATAATATTTGGAAAGAATACCTGAAAGATTTTTTGACAGACACTTTCCCGCATCTTTTTAACGAAGAAATAAAGAAGAAAAATGAAGAAATGTTTGACAAATACTTAAAAGATTTTTCTTTTTTCTCTCTTGATTTTTCAAAGGATATTGAAAATTACGGTGATGTTGCGATACCATACAATTATTTTTTTTATGATTTGGACTTTGACGGAATACCGGAAGTAATTGTCGATTACGGAGGTATCGCAAGCGGTATAGGGTGCAGATATATATGTAAACTATACGGTAATTCTTATGAAAAATCGGACACTTTATCCGGCGGTGAATATTACGAAATGATTTTTATTAACCCCGAAAATAAAATCGTAAGTATTTCACCCGACGCTACACGCGTTATTAACATACAAAACAAGAAAGTGGTATACAGCAATTATATTGATTCTTTCGGAAACGATGAATATAACGGTATTAAATATAGCGAAATAGGTTCTTATTCCACGTTTGATTTGTTTGTTTATAAAAACCATGAAGATTTTTTAACGCGTGAGATATTTTTGGCAGACCTCAGGCGAATCCCTGAATTTGACTGCTCCGACGTTTTAAACGCGATAAAATATAATACTTCTGTAAATCCCAAAACCGATGATATAAACAGCGTAATTACTGTAACAATATTTTTATGTTTAAGTGTTACGGCATTTTTTATAATAGTAATAACGGTAAAATTTAAAACCAATAAGAAAAAGAGATAAATAAAAATGTTTGAATTAATAAATACAGAAAATAAAGCGAGACGCGGACGGTTTCACACAATTCACGGAATGATTGAAACCCCCGTGTTTATGAATGTAGGCACAACCGGAGCGATACGCGGCGGTTTGTCATCGCTTGATTTACTTGACGTAAACTGTCAGGTTGAATTGTGTAATACATATCATCTGCATATCCGTCCCGGTGACGGTTTAATACGCAGTATGGGCGGATTGCATAAATTTATAAACTGGGCTAAACCTATTTTAACCGACAGCGGAGGATTTCAGGTTTTTTCTTTAACCAAACTCAGGAAAATAAAAGAAGAAGGCGTTTATTTCAATTCCCATATCGACGGTAAAAAAATATTTATGGGTCCTGAGGAAAGTATAAAAATACAGTCTAATCTGGGTTCTACTATCGCTATGGCGTTTGACGAATGCGTGGAAAATCCCGCGACTTATAAATATGTGAAAGAGAGCCACGAACGCACAGTCCGCTGGCTTATACGCTGTAAAACCGAAATGGACAGGTTGAATAAACTCGACGATACGTTAAATAAAAATCAGCTTTTGTTCGGGATAAATCAAGGCGGGATATATGATGATTTGCGTATTGAAAACATGAAACAAATCTCAGAGCTTGATTTACCGGGTTACGCAATCGGAGGTCTCGCGGTCGGTGAAACCGCCGATATTATGTATGATATAATAGATACGGTTGAACCATATATGCCCAAAGATAAACCGAGATATTTAATGGGTGTGGGAACACCGTCAAATATAATCGAAGCTGTTTACAGGGGTATTGACTTTTTTGACTGCGTTATGCCGACAAGAAACGCGAGACACGGAAATTTATTCACATGGAAAGGTTATGTTAATCTTTTAAACCAAAAATTCAAACAGGACGAAAATCCGATTGATAAAGATTGTGATTGTCATACATGCCGTAATTTTTCAAGAGGTTATATAAGACATCTTTTAAAAGTAAACGAAATGCTCGGAATGAGACTTTGCGTAATACATAATCTCTATTTTTATAACGAATTAATGCAGAAAATAAGGGATATTATAGATACAAATAAATTCGAGGATTTCAGAAAAGAATATCTGGAAATATTCGCTTTAAGAGTTTAGAACACGGGAGTATATCGAGATGAAAAAAAAGAAAAGTATTTTGAAAATATTGTTGTTATTGATATGTATAATTATTGTATCAATAATATTTTCGGGGTGTTTTCTTGACCCGAACATAAAAATATATACTGAAGCGAATGAATTATACGAATCGGGCGAATATAAAGAAGCCGCAAATATATTCGCGGAGCTCGGTGAATATAAAGATTCACCGACAAAACAAAAGCAGAGTTTATACGCTTACGCGGGGCAATGTTTCGAAAATCATAAATTTGACGAAGCGATAAATATATTCGATTCCATCAGAGATTATCTTGACAGTTCAGACAGAAAAAAAGAAGTTGAAACCGAGATTATTTATCTTTCAGCGGTTGACAACATGGACAATAGCAAATATGATACCGCAAAAAATTTATTTGAAAGTATTATAAATTATAAAAATTCTGAGTATTATGTTGTAAAAATAATATACACACAGGCAGTCGGGATAATAAATTCAAACCCTGATAACGCCGTTGAAATGCTGGTTTCTATAAAAGATTATGATAACGAAGAAATAATAAAATCGGTAAATGAAGCGTTGATAAATAAGGCTTTATCTTATATTGATGAAAATCTATATGAAAAAGCCGTCGATATTCTGGAAAAAATATCAACAGCGGAAAAAGCGGCGGAATTACTGGAACTTTATAATAAATATAATCAGGCTGTTATTGAATTTAACAAAGTTGAAGAAAAGCAATATGATTCGGTATATTTACTTTTCACCGTGCTGGGCGATTTTTCGGACAGTAAAAATTATGTGATATATATCGAAGCTGACAGAGACGCGAAAGCGGAAAGATACGGTGAAGCGGCGGAAAAATATTTTTCCGTCTGGGATTTCCTCGACAGTAAAGATTTGTTCGGTGAATACGCTTATTTATATTATGACGCTCAATATAAACTCGGAAATCATGATTTATATTCACTTTCTTTAATGCCGTTAAACGCTAAAATCGAAAATTATTTCGGTAAAAACTGGCGTAATATTCGTGTTGAAAATCTGAAAAAAATCATAGAAAACACAGAAAATCTCGCGAATTATTACAACAGAAACGATATATTATATAACCCTGTCACAACAACAGGCACAGGGATATATATAAACGAAAGTTTCAACAAATACGGTGTTGATATTTTATCACAAAAAATAATTGAAGATATGCCGATATTTTTCCTGTCGGATTCACCCGAAAACATAAGATATATCGTAAACTTTACGGGATACGCCGAGATTTACGGTATCTACGGTGTGAATGGGACAGCCGACGGCACTTTCGCTTATAAAACCACAACAACCGTGACAATAAAAGATATTGTTACATCACAAATAGTGTTCACAAAAAGTTATACCGCAGAACCTCCGACAGAAACAACTCAATCGGGCGATGTCTACGGTATGTATGATTATCTGACAAAACTCGATGAATCGGGGAAGTCTGCATATGAACGTGATATTCTGCCCGTTTTGTTGAAGTTATGTGAGTGAGTTTTTGCTCATTCGAATTTTTCTCTTTCTATAATCCCTTGAATTTCTTCTAAAAGTTCTCCCTCACTCGGTAGATAAAGCTGATATTTACTTGTTAAAATATTTTTATTATCTTCAGGTAAACTGAATTTTACTACTGTATCATTTTTATTCGCACAAAGTAAAATTCCGACAGTCGGATTTTCGTCGGGCAGTTTTTCGACTCTGTCAAAATAGTTGACATACATTTGAAGCTGTCCTATATCTTCATGTGTAATTTTATGTGTTTTTATCTCGATTATAACAAAACACCTTAATAATCTGTTATAAAAAACCAAATCTGCGAAAAATTCGTCGTCTTCCAATAAAATCCGCCGTTGACGTGCTACAAAAGAAAATCCGTTTCCCATTTCAAGCAAAAATTCCTGTAAATGCGTTATAATTGAAGATTCAAGGTCTTTTTCGTAATATGACGATTCACGTTTTAATCCGAGAAATTCAAGTATCATCGGGTCTTTTATAATCTCTGTGGGATTTTCGGGAATACGTTGTTTTCTCGCAACTGCCAAAACCGATTCTTTATCATTGCTTAATAACAAACGCTCATAAAGAGAAGAATTAATCTGCCGTTCCAACTCACGCCCTGTCCAAGCATTGTTCGCCGCTTCAAGTTCATAATATTCACGTTTATAATTGTCGTCGATACTTACAAGCAGACGATATTGAAACCAGTTCAATTGTGACCGCAGTGCGGTCACAATTGGATATGTGCGATAAAATTTTCTCGCACGAGCCAATTGCCGGTATGAAAACCCGCTTCCAAATTCATGTTCTAAATCTTTCGCAAGGTTTTTAATCAAATATTCACCGTATTTCGCTCTGTCCTCTCCGTGCTGTTCCTCTAAAAAGATGCGTTCGCCAAGCTGCCAGTACATAATCACACGCTGATAGTCAACACTACGAACGGCGGCAATCTGTGCGTTTATTATTATTTCACATACATCATTATAAAAATTTTTGCTTATGTTTAAATTTTCCAAATTCTTTTCTATCATATGTATATATTTCCTTTTAGGGCAGGGATACTTCCCTGCCCTTGTTTTGTTTTATTATATTATACGTCCATGATTATCGGAAGTACCATCGGTTTACGTTTGGTTTTCTGATACAAAAACTTCGAGAGGTCGTCTCTTACTTTTGTTTTTATCGCATTCCATTCGTTTGAATTATGGTCGAAACAATAATTTATCGCGTCTTTCGCTGTCATGCGGGTTTGCTCCATGAGTTCTTCAGATTCCCTAACGTATACAAATCCTCTGCTCACTATATCCGGTCCGGAAATCAATAGACCTTCTTCAATGTCAATCGCCGCGACTACCACTATAAGTCCGTCCTGCGCCAAATGACGTCTGTCTCTCAGCACTATATTCCCTACATCGCCTACTCCCAAGCCGTCAACAAGAATTTTACCGCTCGGCGCGGTTCCGTTGAATTTTATTGAATCTTCGTCAAGTTCAATTACTTTGCCTATATCGGGAATAAGTATATTTCCAGGTTTCATGCCCATATATCCCGCGAGTTCCGCATGAGCTTTCAAATGCCTCTGCTCTCCGTGAACGGGTATGAAAAATTTAGGCTTTACAAGTCCGTGCATAAGTTTTAATTCTTCCTGACAAGCATGTCCGGAAACGTGAACTTCGGCTATCGCGTCATGTAATACCTGCACGCCTTTTTTTGATAGTTCATTTATTATTTTACCGACTAATTTTTCGTTTCCCGGTATCGGATTAGCTGAAATAACAACTACATCGTCGGGTCCGAGACTGATTTTATCATGGTCGGAATAAGCCATTTTATATAATGCGGACATCGGTTCACCCTGTGAACCTGTGGTGATTATCGCAATCTGTTCGGGTTTATATTTTTTTATTTCGTTTATATCGATAAGTACGCCTTCGGGAACTTTAAGATAGCCGAGTTCCATTGCAACGCCTATTATGTTCAGCATACTTCTTCCGGTTATTGCGATTTTTCTGTTATATTCAGCCGCCGTTGATATTATCGATTGTATCCTGTAAACATTGGACGAGAAAGTAGCTATTTCGATACGTTTGTTTGAATATGTCTGAAATATCGTGTTAAACGAGTTTCTGACTTGTCTTTCGGAACGCGTAGTCCCCGGTCTTTCCGCGTTTGTCGAGTCGCACATTAAAAGCAGCACGCCTTTGTTGCCGTATTCACCGAATCGCGTAAGATTTATCATTCTGTTGGTTATAGGGGTTAAATCGACTTTAAAATCCCCCGTAAACATAACGACTCCGACAGGTGTTGTTATCGCGAGCGAGGTTGCGTCGGGAATTGAATGGTTTACATGTATAAATTCAACAGAAAAACAGCCGAGCTTTATTGTTTCGCCGTCTTTAACCGTTATTGTTTTGGTTTTATTTGCAAGATTATGTTCTTCGAGTTTATTTTTCAATATACCGAGAGTAAGTCTTGTCCCGTAAACGGGAACGTTTATCGTATTGAGTACATAAGGCAGTGCGCCTATATGGTCCTCATGTCCGTGGGTTAAAACAATCCCCTTGATTTTATCGAGATTTTTTTCCAAATATGATACGTCCGGAATAACCAAATCTATACCGAGCATATCGTCGTCGGGAAAAGCGAGTCCGCAGTCTGCGACGATAATATCGTCTTCATATTCAAAAACGGTTATGTTTTTGCCTATTTCCTGCAATCCTCCCAACGGTATAATTTTAAGTTTTGAATTAGAGTTTGATGTTTTTTTTGCCATATTATCTCCTTTAAGATTTTTTTATAGCCGATTACGAAACTCAGAAACAGCTGATTTCGTCGGCATTTTTTGTTTGTATAACAACTGATTTTTCTCCACTTTTTTGATATAATATT
>JGI994J12354_10003562_pt1 | contig 14455 bp, 12 predicted proteins | sample IntmicLarv3ML3BL_FD_12354 | JGI IMG/M metagenome (IMG submission 12354)
GTCTGAATGGATATTTTGAATCGCTCACGATTTAAGAGCGTTTCAAAATGTTCTTTCAGATGATTGAAAACGGAATAAGTTCTTGTGAGCGGAAGTGCTATTTTATGGGCACGTCTAAAAACTCGTTGTTGAACCGCTTTTGATTTTGAAAAAGACCGGATTCTGGGTCTTTTTCAAAATCAAAAGCAGCAAAAAAGAACCGAACCAATCGTCAATATATCTATCGATGGCGCAGACGGTATGACGGAACGTTGAAATCTCTTGCCGATCACTCGCATCGACCACACAGCCATCCCAACCAGCACACTCCCGAAGAGTTCCTATATGAGAAGACGCAATCCGGAAGCAGGTCTTGTAGTGTTTTTGGTAAAGCTAATGCAGCGAGGTTATAAACGTTCTATTCCCAGTCTATATAGAGTTCTTAAACGCCAAGGAATCATGGCAGTAAAACCACCCAATCCCAAATATATTCCGAAACCGTATGAACTGATGTATTATCCCGGACAACGAGTTCAGATAGATGTAAAGCATGTACCTACTTCTTGCATTGTAGGAGATGCTAAAGGACAAAAATTCTATCAATACACCGCCATTGACGAATATTCACGATTTCGTTTCCTCATGGCTTTTGAAGAAGCAAGCACTTATACATCCAAGGTTTTTATTGAAGAAATGCTCAAATTCTTTAAATTTCCTGTAGAATGCGTCCAAACTGACAATGAATTTGAGTTTACCAAACGATTTTCCGGCGACAAAAGCACCCTCTCTTTATTTGAGGCCAGCCTCAAACAAAGAGAGAATTGATTAGACCGTTTACGCCGCGACACAACGGGAAAGTTGAACGTTCGCACAGAAAAGATAACGAATACTTTTATGCTATACATTCCTTTTTTTCATTCAATGATTTCAAGGCTCAGATTGCGATCCACAACCGCAATTACAATAACTTCCCTATGCGTCCTCTTAAATGACAGTGTCCAAAAACGGTTCTCCATGTTTTTTTGACTATCGGTGTAACATATCCATTGACAAACCTACATTATGCGGATTTTCTGCTGTTAAAACACTGAAATAAATTTCTCTTTTTATCTTTGTCAATCCTGTATATTTAAAAATGTTCTTTTGGGAAAAGTAAATGCGGTGACCGTGTTAAAAAACAAAAAAACAGGGCGCGGAAATTAATCTCCACGCCCTAAACGGCTGCTCTTTTCACTTATTATTCTTCACAATCTTCACAGCAGCAATCATCGTCATGCTCCTCACCGTCGCAACAGCAGCAGCATTCTTCATCGTCTTCAACTTCTGCATTTTCAAAGCCTTTAACCGTGTCGTTCAACGATCTCGACAATTCTTCAACAACATGAGCAGTTTTTTCAACCACGACACGAGTCGCCTTTTTAACTTTCGGCTGCACACCATCTTTGTAGAGAGTGCTTGCCTTGCTTCCTAAATCCTTGGCGAAGGATTCGGCATTTTTAGAAAACTCCTTAACGCGTTCGTCGAAAGACGGACCTTCCTGTTTCCATTCCTTGTTGCTGCCGACCGAATCCGATTTTAATGCCTCAAAAAGCTTCGCGGCATCGGCAGCGGTGATTTTTCCTGCCTCAACCATTCTCAAAATTTGCATTCTTTCTTCTTTCATAGGATTGTCCTCCTTGTTTTTTATATTTTAAACACTATCTTAAACATATACGACAATGAATTAATAAAGTATGTTTCAACATGACAAGCTAACAATAATATTCATAACTTCGCTCACACCATCGTTGAGCGGGCTGTTTATCATGGTTTTAATATATGACTCTTTGTCCCGAAAAATTTCAAGCGTTTTAGCGATAAGCGTTTCGGGTGAAAGCTCTTCTTCAGGCAAAACGCCGCTGAAACCACGCTTTTCAAACGATTCGGCGTTTAAAATTTGGTCTCCTCTGCTCGCGTTTTTCGACAGAGGAATGAGCAAATTCGGTTTTTTCAAAGCTAAAAACTCGTTTATGGCGTTCGCACCCGCTCTTGAAACAATCATGTCTGCAAGTGCAAACAAATCGGAAAGCTTGTCAGAAACATAATCGAATTGTTTATAACCGCTTGCGGAAATATCAGCGCGAACATTGCCTTTTCCTCTTATGTGCGCGATGTCAAATGTTTTCAGCAGATCATCAAGGGCTGTGGTTACACATTCGTTTATCTTTAATGAGCCGAGACTTCCGCCGATTATTAGAAGCACGGGCTTTCTTCCGTCAAAACCGCACAGCTCCAGTCCTTTATTCCTGTCGCCGCGTAAAAGCTCGGCGCGCAGAGGCATTCCTGTCACAGTTCCTTTGTTTTTCGGGACGACACCGATTGTTTCGGGAAATGAAACACATATTTTGTCGGCAAACGGGTAGCATATTTTATTGGCTAAACCCGGTGTAATGTCGCTTTCGTGAATGACAACAGGAATTTTAAGCCTGCTTGCAGCGATTACGACAGGCACCGTGACAAACCCACCTTTTGAAAATATTATGTCCGGTTTTTCATTCTTTATTATAGTCTTCGCGTCACCAAACCCTTTAAACACGCGAAAAATATCCGTAAAATTCTTCATGCTTAAATAACGGCGCAGCTTTCCTGACGAAACCGAACGGTATTTAATATTATGTTCTTTAATCAAGTCCTTTTCCATGCCGTTATGGCTTCCGACATAAACAACATCGAATTCTTTGGCTTTCAAAGAAAGTAAAAGAGCTATATTGGGGGTGACGTGTCCGGCTGTTCCCCCACCTGTTAAAATAATTTTTTTCGCGGACATGAAAATTTACCGCCTTATCTTGTATTTTGTTCTACTTATATGATATAATAAATTTCGTCGGAATACCACATCTTTATTGAAGGAATGATGATTTATTTTTTACAGCAAGATAAAAGCGGCATTCGCCCTATTGATAATATCGTTGCTTTTGACGGGTTGTTTTAGAACCGATGAATTGCCTGCGTCTTCGGTTACGAACGGCGAAAGACCTAATTTGACCGAATCTACCAACGAAGCATGGATAAATGAATATTCAATTTATGTAGAGCTTGACCCAACATCTCGCAAGGTGTGGGGAACAGAGCGTGTTATTTTTAAAAACACGGCTTCAATCCCGCTTAATGAAATTTATTTTAATGTTTATATGAACGCCTTTGCCGAGAGCGCAGAGGTTAAGCCTTATTTTGATTCGATGAAAGATGATGTTTTTCCCAGAGGTAAAATCGATTACGGCTATATGGACATTTCAAGCGTCACTTCGCAAATCGGAGGGCTTGATTTCACGGTTTACGAAACTGTTTTGAAAATAGAATTTCACAACCCTGTTGAGGCGAACGAAAGCGTCGAGCTTAGCATAGATTTCAACGCGTATGTTCCTCTTATGAATCACCGAACCGGCGCTAATAAACACGCCATTTGGTTTGGAAACTTTTTCCCGATTTTGGCGGTCTATGATGAAAAAGACGGTTGGCACACAGAACCTTATTATCCCGCGGGCGAACCATTTTATTCATCTTTCGCCAACTACAGCGCCACTATAATTACACCCGAGGGTTATACGGTCGTCGCGTCCGCCGTGAGCGGTGACATAAGCGAGGTTGACGGCAAGCGGACGACAGAGGTTAAGGTTAAAATGGCGAGAGATTTCGCTTTTGCTGTTAGCAACGAATATGCGCTGGTTACAAAAAAGACTTCTTCAGATAAATATATAAATTTATACACTTATTCAAACATCAAAAATAAAAACGATATTTTGGACGTTGCGGCAAACAGCATGGATTATTTCACCTCACTTCTCGGCGGCTATCCCGGTTCGACTTTCAACATCGCCGAAACAGAAATGTTTTCGGCAAGCGGTGTTTCATATCCTTTTGCGGCATTTATAGACACGCGCTGCTTCAATTTCGACCCGCCGTATACAACAATTGCCAATGTTGTCGGGCGGCAATGGTTTTATGGTGTCGTCGGCGTTAACAACGCAAGGGATGCATGGTTGGATTTGGGGTTGGTGTCGTTTATCTCACAGGGGATTTTTTATACTGACACACAAATAACCGATTTGACTCTGAACCTATATGACACTTCGCAGAAACAAATTAAGTACGCGGCAAACACGTCTTTTAAAGATGATTTGAGCGGATATACCTCGCGAGATGAACATTCGCTTATAAACATCACAAAGGCTAAGCTAATGCTTTACAGTCTTAAACAAAAGTTAGGAAATGAAAAATTCAATGAACTTATAAAAACATATTTCAACAGATATTCCTATAAAATAGCGTCATCAGAAGATTTTATACGCGTTGCTGAAGAAATTTACGGCGACAGTTTGAATGATTTCTTTAAAAGATGGATGAACGGAAACACATTACCCGAATTGTTCGAGGATTGATTATGAAAATTATTGAGTTGCATTTTGAATCACAAGATAAAAACACGAACCTCGATGCGATTTTGACTGTCATCGGCGAAACGCTTGCAAAAATGAGTGAAGTCGAAATTGAAAGAGTGAATGTTAGAGGTTTCAACGAGGAAATTTCGAATGAAATAAAGTTTTCGGACGGGATAATAATAGCCGTTTCATCGGTTTTTGCGTTACCCAACTCAGTTTGCGTGGCATTTTTCGAAAATTTAATTGAAGGTAATGATGCTTTCTCATCGAAAGATTGTTTAATCATTTCGTCAGGGCGAGGTGAAAAGGAAGCGCTTGATCGATTGGCGCACATATTGAATGTGTTCGGCGCGGTTGACACTGTGAGAATAGCGGGTGACACACAAAAAGAGCTTATCGAAATACAAACCGAGAATTTTTATAGGATTATAAAAAGAAACAAAAAAGAATCACTATATAAAACGCCGTCGCACGACAACCTACATAAACGCACAGCGGCGGAATTGTTGGCAGAAAGATCCGGGAACAACGGTAAATTAAGCGTAAAACAGCTTACGATGAAAATTACCGATTGCTACAGACCTCAGTTTGCCGATGGGCTTAAAGCGGTTATACAAATAAGTGTTATGGGCGCAGAAGCATTTGATTGTTTCTTGAAGACAGATGGCGAACAATGTAGCATTTTTGAGGGGTTGACCGATGAAAGGGACATGATAGTTACGGTTGATTCAAAAGTTTGGGAAGACGTGCTGAAAGGCAAACATACCGCGCAAAAGGCGTTTATGACGGGGCGGTTGAAGGTTAAAGGGAATTTCATGCTGCTTGAGAAATTTGACAGATTGTTTGGTGCAAATTGAAGAGGTGAAATTGTGAAAAAGATTATAATTGTTTTTATTTTTGCGACTTTTTTGTTGAGCGGATGCTCCGAAAATGTTCAAACGATCGAATATATTCCTTACGAACAAATTGATTTTGACGCTATCATCATTGACGAAACAGACCCTGACTATGTTTTACTTAAAAACGCCGAGCATTTCGCTTATAGCGGTGTGGGTTTGGCTAATCAAATTTCCGAGGAAATATACGCCTATGTAAGAATTATGGAAAAAGAAAACGCAAGAGACTATTTTTATAAATTAGAACGCGAAGCGACTTAATGAAGGAAAATTGTATGCTGTTTGCGCTCTTTATTATCTGGATTATAAAAATTATGATTATTTAATTGAAAAGCATGGGGCAACAAATGAAAATGTGAGCTGTTTCGCAGGTTGCATGCTGTATTCGCAGCCGATGAGCGAATGTGTAAAACATAATGCGTCTGACGCAAAAATAATAAAAAACCTTTTTTAAAATCAGGAGGAAAACAATGTCATTCGATTGGGAAAACCCCGAACTTTTGCAAATTAACAGAGAAAAAGAACGAGCCTATTTTGTCCCGTTTCACAGCAATAAATCGGCAACAGCCTTTGAAAAAGGTGCGTCGAAATATTACAAGCTGCTCAACGGCGACTGGGCATTTCTCTATTTTGACAGATGTGTTGACGTGCCCGACGAGTTTTTAGAGGGTGAATGCGACACTTCCGACTGGGACAGCGTTCCCGTGCCGTCAAATTGGCAAATGCTGGGCTATGACAAAAATCAATATACTAACTTTAACTATCCCTACCCTGTCGACCCGCCGTATGTGCCCGATGACAATCCTGCGGGAGTTTATGCGACCGATGTTTTTATAAGCGAGGAATGGGCAAGCAGAGAAAATTTCATCGTTTTTGAGGGTGTAAACTCGTGCTTCTATGTTTATGTCAACGGCGAGTTCGCCGGTTACAGCCAAGGAACGCATTTGCCGAGCGAATTTGACATTTCACCATACATAAACGCAGGAAAGAACAGAATTACCATCCAAGTTTTGAAATGGTGTGACGGAAGCTATCTCGAGGACCAAGATTTTCTCAGACTTTCCGGAATTTTCCGAGATGTTTATATGCTGTCAAGAAGCAAAAGCCACATAAGAGACATCGACATAAAAACAAATCTTGATGCTGATTATAAAAACGCCGAAATCACGGTTACGGCAGAAACAAACGACGGAATTAAAAACCCGGTGATTATTACACTTTACAATCCCGACGGTTCGTTTTTGCTTGAAGAATCAACAATTACGGGCGTTCCTATTAGTTTGAAAATAGAAAATGCATTCAAATGGACGGCGGAAACACCGTTTTTGTATAAGGCAGTGGTCGCTTATGAGGACGAATTTATTCCGCAAAACATAGGTATTCGCAAGATTGAAACAGGAAATGATGCATCTCTTAGAATAAATGGCGTCGCGGTTAAGCTGAAAGGCGTAAACAGACACGACACAGATCCGGTTTTAGGACATTACACGCCAATTCAGCACATGCGCCGCGATTTAGAGCTTATGAAACAGCACAATATAAACACAATAAGAACCTCTCACTATCCAAACACGCCCGAATTTTTGAACCTTTGCAACGAATACGGATTTTATGTAATCGACGAAACAGACATTGAGATTCACGGTTTCGCGACGATGTTCGGTTCATATTCCTATAGCTCATATGACAGCAAATGGCTCACAGACAAGCCCGAATGGAAAGAGGCGTTTCTCGAACGCGCACGCCGAATGGTCGAACGTGACAAAAATCATGCCTGCGTCATTATGTGGTCGCTCGGAAACGAGTCGAATTATGGCGCAAACCATGACGTGATGATTGAATGGATTAAAGCACGCGACAAATCACGGCTTATTCATTTTGAGGGGGCTATGCTTGTCGATCACAAAGCAAATGTTGATGTAATTAGCCGAATGTACGCTTTTCATGATGAAGTTGAAAAATACGGCATAAACGAAGAAAATGACCCTCGTCCGTTTTTCCTTTGCGAATATGTTCACGCGATGGGAAACGGTCCCGGCGGCATGGCAGATTATTGGGAGCTTATCGAGAAATATCCGAGAAACATCGGCGGCTGTGTCTGGGAATGGGCGGATCATGCGGTTGTTCTTGAAGACAAAAACGGTGAAGCATATTATGGCTTCGGCGGCGACAACGGCGAATTTCCGCACGATTATAATTTCTGCTGTGACGGCTGTGTAATGCCGGACAGAACGCCTTATCCGGGAACAAAAGAAATTAAATCAGTTTATCAATATGTTAAGGCCGAACTTGTTGAAAACAACGGCTATTATGATGTCAGAATAAAGAATATGCACGATTTTATTGACCTTTCTCTCTATTGCATGGATTGGGAAATCAGCATGGACGGCGAAGTTATAGATGAAGGAATGTGCTGTGTTGACGCCTCGCCGCATGATTCGACGGAATTTGAACTTCCGAAAGATTTGCCAGACACAAGTTGCACAGGGCTGTATTTCAACGCTTCTTTCAAATTGAAGAAAACTGCAAAATGGGCTGAAAAAGGTTTTAAAGCGGCGCAAATTCAACTTGAAATACCGACAATACAAGCGGCTGTCATTGAAAACGAAAAAGATTATATTCACTTGGAAACAACAGAAGACGACGAATTGTTGTTGATTGAGGGCGAAAACTTCGTTTATATTTTCAACAACCACTACGGCACATTTGAATCACTCAAACTAAACGGCACTGAAATGCTTTCGGAATTTCCGCGATTGAGCGTTTGGCACGCGCCGACCGACAATGACATGAACGAGAAAAAATGGTGGTCTGAAAGCGGAATTATTGACAACAGGTTTTCTCAGAATTTTGATAAGGTTGCGTCTAAAGTTTATAAGGTTACAAGCTCGACAATCGAAAACGGCAGCATAAAAATAATCGTTGACGGAAGTCTTTGTCCTGTTTCACGAGTGCCGTTGGCAAAAACGAAAGTCGTTTACACAGTGAAACCCAACGGCGAAATTTTAGTTAATGTTCACGCCGACATAAGGGAAGACTTGAAATATATTCCTCGTTTTGGGTTTGATTTTGTTCTCGAAGCGGGAAACGAAAACATTGAATATTTCGGAATGGGTGAAGATGAAAACTATATCGACATAAACAGCAACGCAAGAATGGGACATTATAAATCAACCGTGACAGAGCAGTATTTCCCCTACATAATGCCGCAGGAACACGGAAATCACACAAACGTGAAATGGGCAGCGGTTTATGATGTTATGGGGCGCGGAATGTTGTTTAAGGCGGAGGATGGTATCGAATTTTGTGCGTTGCATTTTTCTGCTGACGATTTGACAAAGGCAACACACGTCAACGAACTTGAGGAACGTGAGGAAACCTTTGTAAGAATAGACTATAAAATCAGCGGAATCGGAACTGGAAGCTGCGGACCGCATACGCTTGACAAATATTTGCTGAGCGAGAAAGAAATTGATTATTCGTTCAGCATGATGCCCGTTAATGTTGAAGAAATGAAACTGTTTGAAAGAATAAAGAGAATGGGAGTGTAGAAAATGCCAAAAAGATTATTTACATCAGAATCGGTTACGGAGGGTCATCCCGATAAAATATGTGATGCGGTAAGCGATGCAATTCTTGATGAAATTCTTGCGCAAGATCCGATGGCGCGTGTCGCGTGCGAAACGGTTGCTTCGACGGGAATGATTTTAGTTGCGGGAGAAATTACGACGGAAGCATATGTTGATATTGCTTCTGTAGTGAGAAAAACCGTTCGGGGAATTGGTTATGACAAAGGTGAATATGGCTTTGACGGCTCGTCCTGTGCAGTTTTAGTAAGCCTGGAAGAGCAGTCGCCTGACATTGCAATGGGTGTTGACAGTGCTGCTGAAGAGAGCGGCTCAAATGATGAATTTGACAAAATTGGCGCGGGTGACCAAGGAATGATGTTTGGGTTCGCTTGCGACGAAACGGATGTTTATATGCCGATGCCTATTCATTTGGCACACAAATTGACCAAACAGCTTGCAGAGGTTCGTAAAAACGGAATGCTGCCATACCTTCGCCCCGACGGCAAAGCGCAGGTAACGGTTATGTATGACGAACTGGGGAACCCTTCAAAGGTCACGGCGGTGGTCGTTTCGACGCAACACGACGCCGAAGTCAGCCATGAAACAATAGAAAAAGACATTCTCGAAAATGTTATAAAGGTTGCTATTCCGTCAAATCTTTTGTCGGAAGAAACGAAATATTATGTCAATCCGACAGGGCGTTTCGTAATCGGCGGACCGCAGGCGGATGTCGGACTTACGGGAAGAAAAATCATTGTCGACACATACGGCGGTTATGCAAGCCACGGCGGCGGTTGTTTTTCGGGCAAAGATCCGACAAAGGTCGATCGTTCCGCCGCTTACATGGCGCGCTATGTTGCCAAAAACATTGTCGCGGCAGGACTCGCTCGTCAATGTGAAATTGAAATTGCCTATGCCATAGGCGTGGCGCACCCTGTGTCGGTTCATGTCGACACACGCGGAACAGGAAACTTGCCCGATGACAAAATCGGGGAAATTATTTTGCGTCATTTCGATTTGCGCCCTGCGGCAATCATTAAAAAGCTTGATTTGAGAAAACCCGTGTTCGCCAAAACGGCGTCATATGGGCACTTTGGGCGAGAAGACGAGGGGTTTAGCTGGGAAAAACTTGACATGGCAGAAGAATTAAAAAAAGAGTTAATATAGGGAGTTTTTTGACACCCCTTAATAAATAGGAAAGGTGGAAACAGAAATTGAAAAGGTTAATGTTGGGAAATGAAGCAATAGCACGCGGAGCATATGAGGCGGGATGTAGTGTCGTGTCGTCTTACCCGGGTACGCCAAGCACAGAAATCACAGAATATGTTTCGAAATATGATGAAATTTATTCAGAATGGGCGCCGAATGAAAAAGTTGCGCTTGAAGTTGCAGTAGGGGCTTCGGTTGCGGGCGGACGTGCGATGTCAGCAATGAAACATGTCGGCTTAAACGTGGCAGCAGACCCGTTGTTTACCGCTTCTTACACAGGCGTAAACGGTGGTTTGGTCGTTTGTGTGGCGGACGATCAGGGAATGCACAGCTCGCAAAACGAACAGGATTCGAGAAACTATGCAAAAGCAAGCAAAATTCCGATGCTTGAGCCTTCCGACAGCGGCGAGTGTAAGGATTTCGTAAAAACGGCGTTCGAACTGAGTGAACAATTCGACACGCCTGTTCTGATAAGGCTTTCCACAAGAATAGCACATTCTCAGAGCATTGTTGAAGAATGCGAAAGAAAAAATGTCGGCTGCAAAGAATACGTTAAAAATCCCGGAAAATTCGTTATGATGCCGGCAATGGCAAAGGTAAGGCATCCGATTGTCGAGGAAAGAATGTTGAAGCTCACGACATTCGGTGAAACCTCGGATATAAACAAAATTGAATATAACGACAAAAAAATAGGTGTAATTGCCGCGGGAATCGCATATCAATACGCTAAAGAAGCACTCGGCGACAAAGCGTCATATTTAAAACTCGGAATGATTCATCCTCTTCCGGACGCACTTATTAAAGAATTTGCCAAAAACGTTGATGTTTGCTATGTGATTGAGGAGCTTGACCCGTTTGTTGAGGATTATTGCAAGAAAATGGGTATTGAAGTTACTGGAAAAGATAAGCTTACTATGCTTGGCGAATATGGCGAGAATCTTCTGAAAAAAGTAGTTTTAAATGAGAATAAAGATGTGTTTAAAATAGATGAAAAACTTCCCGCAAGACCCCCTGTAATGTGCGCGGGATGCCCGCACAGAGCAGTTTTTTATGCGTTAAAGCAATTGAAGTTTAAAGTGAGTGGCGACATCGGTTGCTACACGCTTTCGGCACTTCCGCCGCTTCAAACGATGGATGCTTGCCTTTGCATGGGCGGAAGCGTAAGCATGGCGCATGGAATGGAAAAAGCGGGCGGGCGCGAATTTTCGCGCAACACGGTGGCTGTAATCGGAGACTCAACGTTTATTCACAGCGGAATAACGGGACTTATTGACATTGTTTACAACAAGGGTGCTTCAACGGTTATGATTCTTGATAATTCAACAACAGGAATGACGGGACACCAAAACAACCCTGCAAACGGCTTCACAATCAAAAACGACCCGACTTCATCTGTCGATTTGGTTAAACTTTGCGAGGCAGTCGGCGTTAAGCGAATAACGGTTATTGATCCGTTTGACAGCGGACTTAAAGACCTTATTAACAGAGAAGCGGAAGCGGACGAGCCGAGCGTTATAATCACTCGCCGTCCCTGCGCGTTGTTAAAAACCGTTAAAAACGGTCCTGCTCACTTTGTTGACCAAGACAAATGCAAAAAATGCGGCGTTTGTGCCAAAATCGGATGCCCGGCAATTACTTTCAGAGTGACAGAGGGCGGTGCTGTTATAAGCAAGGAGCAATGCACTGGTTGTTCATATTGCGCGTCGCTTTGCAAATTCAACGCGATTGTTACGGGAAAGGAAGGCGACAGATAATGAGTATTAATTCAAATATAGTAATCACGGGCGTAGGAGGGCAAGGAACTCTCCTTGCAAGCCGAATCCTCGGGCAGGTTGCGCTTAACCTCGGTTATGACGTAAAAGTGTCTGAAATTCACGGAATGTCACAGCGCGGTGGAAGCGTTGTTACATATGTAAGATATTCCGAAAATAAGGTTGATTCACCGATAATAGATGAGGGTGGTGTTAATTTCGCGCTCGCGTTTGAATTGTTGGAGGGTTACAGAGCACTTCCCTATTTGAAAAAAGAAGGAACGATTATAATCAATACGTTACAAATCAATCCTATGCCGGTTATAACAGGCGATGCGGTCTATCCCGAAAATATTATCGAAAAGATTAAAGCAATTGCTCCCGATGTTAAAGTAATAGCCTTTGACGCGTTCGCGGCGGCAAGTGAGGCAGGAAATCCAAAATCGGTGAATGTCGCATTGATTGGCGTGTTTGCCAAAATTTCGGGAATAGAAAAGGAAGTTTGGCTTGACGCGCTGAAAAAAACCGTTCCGCCGAAACTTTTGGAAGTGAACGAGAAAGCGTTTGCAATAGGGTATAATTCATAGGAGGAAATTGCAATGGGAATGACACATAATTATTGGGACAAACGACTGGAAACAATGCCGCGCAAGGATTTGCGCACGCTTCAGCTCGACAGGCTGAAACGCACGGTTGAAAGAGTATATAAAAACGTACCGTTTTATCGTGAAAAAATGCAGGCAATCGGCATGATGCCGGGTGATGTTCGTTCGCTTGAGGATTTGGCGAAGCTACCTTTCACAACAAAACAGGATTTGAGAGACAACTATCCGTTCGGGCTTTTCGCGGCTCCGATGGAAGAAATCGTCAGAATTCACGCATCAAGCGGCACGACAGGAAAACAAACTGTTGTCGGTTATACACAGCGCGACATTGAGGTTTGGTCGGAATGCATGGCGAGATGCTTAGTCATGGCGGGGCAAGACAAAAGCTCACGAGTTCAGGTTTCTTACGGTTACGGGCTTTTCACGGGTGGTCTCGGCGCGCATTACGGAACAGAACGGCTTGGCGCAACCGTTATTCCGACTTCATCTGGAAACACTCAAAGACAAATCACCATAATGAAGGATTTCGGAACGACTTGCCTTTGCTGCACACCCTCCTACGCGCTTTTTCTTGCCGAAACAATGCGTGAAATGGGGATAGACCCAAAGGAATTGGCTCTTACGGCTGGTGTTCTCGGTGCAGAACCTTGGTCTCAGGCAATGCGTAAGGAAATTGAACAAGCCCTCGGCATTAAGGCGTTTGACATTTACGGTCTATCGGAAATTATGGGACCGTCAGTATCGCAGGATTGCGTTTATCAGAATGGTCTACACGTTTGGGAGGACTGCTACATACCCGAAATCATCGACCCCGACACTCTTAATCCTGTTCCCGAAAAAACTACGGGTGAAATTGTTTTTACAACAATCAATAAAGAAGGAATTCCGCTCATTCGCTATCGCACGCGTGACATTTCTTCGCTCAACGGCGATCTTTGTGATTGCGGAAGAACACATATCAGAATGGCGAAACCTGCGGGAAGAACCGACGACATGTTGATTATACGCGGCGTAAACGTGTTTCCGTCGCAAATCGAAAGCGTTCTTTTGGACATGGGTCAAACCTCGCCGCATTATCAAATCATCGTAGAACGCGACGGGAATCTTGACATAATGACGCTTGAAATTGAAATTTCCGACGAGGTTTTCACCGACGAAGTAAAAGGCTTGGAAGGTTTAGAGAAAAGCATCAGACGTAACATTGAAAGCGTTCTCGGAATAAGCTGCGGCGTAAAGCTTGTTGAACCCAAAACGATTGCACGTTCCGAGGGTAAGGCTAAGAGGGTAATTGATAAGAGAATAATTTAATGGGAGGTGCTTTAAATGCATATCAAACAATTATCGGTTTTTGTTGAAAACAAATCGGGTCGACTCGCGCAATTGACTGGCTTTCTCGCCGAAAACGGAATAAATATTCACGCGATGTCAATCGCCGACACAACTGATTTCGGAATTTTGCGTCTCATAACTTCCGACCAGCTTAAAGCGGAAAAGGTTCTCAAGGAGAACGGCGTCACTGTGAAGATGACCGATGTTTTGGCGGTTGGGCTTGAACACAAGCCGGGAAGCTTGTCGTCTGTATTGAAAAAGCTTGAGGAGCGCAACGTGTCTATCGAGTATATGTACGCTTTCACAAGCAGAAATGAAAAATATGACGCGATGGTTATTTTAAAAACGGCGGTCGGAAGCAAGGCGCTTGAAGAAATTTCCGGATTGAATATAATCGGCGAAAACGATATAAATGCAATAAAAAACACCTGAACTTAAAGGGGGGGAATTAAGTCCAGGTTTGAGGGGGGGATATTTGCCTATGCTCGGCGGCAAATCACCGCTAAAATAAGGCTGTAATAATAATATTTCCCATCTTGTAAAATTTTATACACAAAAATTTTGAAAGACACGCAAATTTAAATTTTTCGTTAATATAATATAGTAAACACTGATTAATTCAAAAGCTTACTAAAAGCTTAGCGACAGCGGCGAAAGCTCTTACTTATTCCAGTTTGAAACGTCTGAATGGATATTTTG
>JGI994J12354_10003563_pt1 | contig 14454 bp, 11 predicted proteins | sample IntmicLarv3ML3BL_FD_12354 | JGI IMG/M metagenome (IMG submission 12354)
TTTGCTACGAATTACAATATCTTTTAGAACTTTGTTCATTGCGGTGCCAAGGTGCACATCACCATTAGCATACGGGGGGCCATCGTGTAAAATAAAGCTTGGCTTACCTGCGTTGTTTGCTATAACTTTTTCAAAAAGGTTATTTTTATTCCAATCTTCCAGTATTTCAGGTTCTTTTTGCGGTAAATTTGCCCGCATACTAAATTCAGTAGCAGGTAAATTTAAAGTTTTATTATAATCGGTTTGCATATGTATATTCCATCCTCAAATTAGTTTTCGTTATAAGTCAAAATTGTCTTCATCTTCACTTGTAGTAGTTTCTGGTTCAGCATCCAAAAAATCAAAAAGGTCATCATCTGAAGGTTCTGCAACTTTTGTACTAGCAGCAATAGTAGTAGCATCAGACAAAATATTATCAATATCAACTTCGGGTTTTTTAAACTCTTCAATTTCCAAATTTTCTTCTGATAAAGTGCTTAGTAAATTTATATGTTCTTTATATAAATTTAGTACTTCGTTTTTGAAATTGGATACCTCACTTTTAAGGCGACTCAAAACAAGGCGCTCTTTATTAATGCTTGTCTCGGCCGCCTCCGTAATTCGCTCAGCTTGGGCATTTGCATCACGTAATATAACGTCAGCCTTAACTTTTGCTTCATGAATTACATTCTCACCAAGGCGTTGTGCATTAATAAGGGCTGTTTTTACCAGCTCTTCTTCAGCACGATATTCTTCTATTTTTTCTGCAAGAATAAAGAGTTTTTCTTCAAGTTCTTCTTTATCCTTTACGTTTGCAGTCAATTCTTTGCTCATTTCTTCAAGGAAAGAATCAACTTCCTCTGAACGGTAACCATTCATACCTTTGTTAAAGGTTAAGTTACGCAAATCCTCTGGTGTGAACATATGCAAAGCCCCCTCAATTAAATTTTTCTATCGAAATAAAAAAGCGTCCTTTTTTACTATAACCATCAATATTTGTAAACAAATATTTCCCGTATTTCTTAACTGAAAAAATATCTTTTTCAAACAAAGCATAAGAAACTTTTTTTATTTCCTGCGAATTAACCAATACATCTCCGGATAGAATTAATTCGACTGATTTTTGACGACTAATATGCAATAATGCACTTACAATTACATCTAAGCGCAAACTGGCAACATTTATATTAATAATTTCTCGTTTTGCGGAAAAATTCATATTAGAGAATTCAACTTCTTCTACTTTCACATTAGTTTTTCCAACGGAAATAAGTTCTTGTATAATAAAATTGCCAATATTACTTTTTATAAAAATAAATGTACAGTCTTTTTGTATCAAAATATCCCCTAGCACATTTCGCTTTATGCCAAGGGACATTAAAGAACCAAGAAAATCTCGATGCGTTAATGAATGCTCTTTGCCATAATTAATCTTCAAGCATGAAATACTAACATCTATAGGTATTACATCGCAAAATAAAATTAATATTTTCCGTTCTGCATCCTCAAATCCACCCCAAAAGCAATAATTGTACCAATGAACAGAGTTTAGGTGGACTAGAGCCAAAGTCTGCTGCCTAGCATCTAAGAACGAGCTGTACCAAAATGGTAATCCATCTCGGCAATGCATAACCGCATCAGAAATATAATTAACAAATATTTTCTCTTCTTCTGAACAAGCAGGTACAAATCCCCTAGTTATCAGAAAAATACCCCATTATTTTCAAGTTCATCAAGTAAGTCTCCCATAATGTCAACATTATATGGTGTAATTATGAAAGTGCTTGCAGCGACGCGTTTTATTTGGCCATTATTTGCGTAAGCAACTCCTGATAAAAAGTCAACTAGTCTGCGGGAAACTTCTTTATTTGTAGATTCCAAGTTAAGAACAACGGTACGTTTCGCATTCAAGTGGTCAGCAACAATAGAAGCATCCTCAAAACGTTCAGGTTTTACAAGTACAACCTGAAGTTGCGTAGTAGCATTAATATTAACTACTTTATTACGCCTTGAAGAAGATTCTTCTATCTCATCATCATAGGTTCTGTTTCTATTATGTTGAAAAATTTCCATTTCATCTTCATCATCCATGTATTCTTCATCATCATAATCGTCTTCAGGTACGCCCATGATATCTTTTATTTTGCCAAAAAGTGCCATAATTACAACCCCTTACTTATATACTCTTCTTCCAAAAATAGCGGTACCGACACGAACGGTAGTGGCACCTTCTAAAATCGCACTTTCAAAATCTCCACTCATGCCCATTGAAAGCACATCCATGCTTATATTATCTATGTTTTTATGCTTTATGTCAACAAACAGTTTGTACATTTGTGCAAAGTGTTTTCTAACTTCTAGTTCATCTCCCATAGGGGGAATTGCCATTAGCCCATTTACTTTCAAAAAAGGTAAGTTTTTTAAGGAATGTAATAAAGTTTCAACTTCTTCAAAAGTAGTGCCACTTTTGCTAGATTCTTCGCCAATATTTACTTCAACTAAAATGTTTGCTGTAAGGTTTTTCTTTTCAAATTCTTTATTTATTTGCTGTGCAAGTTTTTCTGAATTGACACTTTGAATCATATCAACTAACCCGGGAAGATATTTAACTTTATTTGTTTGAAGTGTGCCAATCATGTGCACTTCTTTTTTAAAAGAAGCAAGGGCCTCTTGCTTTTGTGCAATCTCTTGTACGCGGTTTTCCCCTATAGCGGTAGCACCAGCCTCAATAACAGCAATAATTGCACCTGCTTCTACAGTTTTAGTAACCGCAATTAATTTTACACTTTCGGGGTCTTTGCCTGCTTTTATTGCGGCATTTGTAACACGCTCTTGAACAAATTTGTAGTTTTCCGCACACTCAAGATAATAACTTTCCATCGTACAAATCATTCCCTTCAACAATAATTTCATCATATAATCTAACGCCATTCCCAGCAGAAGGTTGTAATGGCACTAAATAGTAATTTTCATCTTCATATATAGGGGTAATGGGTTTAAATAAAAGTATATTTCCATATCTAATATAAACACCTTGAACATCATCTACAATGTGAAGTGCACGTTTATCAATACGAAGTCCGGTATATTCTCTGAAAGAAATGCGAATTGGTTGAACAGAAGGCATATTTACAGTATCAGCAGAAACATCAGTAAAAAGCAGCCCAATTTTTGCAATTTGATTTGACTCATCTATTTCAATAGAAATAATCTCTGCAGGTAAATTTTCTATTGGTGTATATAAAAAAGAAACAGATACTTTTCGCCCTATTGTAAAAGAAGAAGCACTTTCAAATGGAACAGTTGTGTAAACGTACCATCTATAATCGGGTTGTATTCGTGCAATATATGAATGAGAAGATGTATTATTAAATGTGGAAATATATTCATCTAACTCCATAGGGCTCATTTCCATTATAACACTGCTACTTATGTTGTTTTCACTTCCGTCTGAAGAAGATGAAAAGTATCCGGATATAGGGGCATTAATGTTTGAGGAAGGTAATTGCGTAGATTGTAACAATAAGTCTCTTTCTGCAATTTTTTGTGATAATAAACTAGCAAAATCTACTTCTTGGCCGATAGCTATTTGCATGCGGTTAAAATAGAAATTTAAGTTATTTTCTAAGGTTGAGAGATGGCTATAGTTTCCTGAGTCAATGATTTCAAGTAGTTGAAAAGTGGTATTTTGTGTTTGTTTTAATACAATGTTTAAATCAGTATGAGTGAGAATGGATGAATTTTGAAGCGTTTCAAGAAAAGCAATTTCTTCATCCAAGTTTCTTAGCTGAATTACAGCATAGGCTTGCTCATTATTATAAAAAGTTTCACCAATCACGCTACCTGCAGTAACGCGTTCACCATCTTTTGCAGTAAATCCAAATACATTATTTCCATCATAATATATCATTATTTCATTGCGAACTATAAGGCCTGTTGATTCAACAGATTCTGACATTGTATATTCTAAAGCAGTTTGAATACTAAGTGGCGAATATAGCATGGAAAAAATTCCATAGCAAACAAATAAAGCCATTGATGTAGCAACTAACCACCATATTCTATTGGTTTTCCTTTTTTTCATGCTTTCTCCTTAATAAATTAACTCAATGTGGTTTAAGGTATCCACACAAGTTTTAAAAGCATCCTCTTCATCTACGTAAATGATATGTGTATCTTTCATAGATTGAAACCAAGTAATTTGGCGTTTCGCATAATGTCGAGTGGCTTGTTTTAGCTTTTCAACGCAAGAAATTAATGTGTCTTCTCCTTTTAAATAAGGGAAAAATTCTTTGTAGCCTATTGCATTTGAAGCAGTTCTAAAAGAGTTTCTGTTTTCAAAAACGTATTTCGCTTCTTCTAAAATTCCGTTTTCTAACATTAACTCTACTCTTTTATTTATATTGGTGTATAACAAATTCCTATCTCTATAATTTAAGAAAAAAACTATCTCATCATATGGCTTTTCTTGTGGTATAGAAGTTAAAAGGTGGTCAGACATTCTTATGCCGGTTTGTTCAAATACTTCAAGTGCTCTTAAAACACGAGTTGAATTGTTGTGGTGTAAAGTGTTTGCATAAGTCGGGTCTATATTTTTAAGTTTTGCATGCATTGTTTCGGTGCCAAGCTCCAGCAATTCTTGGTTTAAACGTTGTTTAATATGTGAATCGATTTTTTCTTTTGTAAAGCTTACACCATTTATAAAAGAAGAAATATACAACCCAGTTCCACCGCATAAAATTGGCAAGTAGCCTCTTTTGTGTACCTCTTCGACAGTATTTTGGGCTTGTATAATATATTCTGCAACACTGTATGAAACATTAGGCTCAATTATATCAATCAAATGGTGAGGTACACCGCCAGCCTCTGCAGTTGTTATTTTTGCCGTTCCAATATTAAGGTTCTTATATATTTGCATAGAATCTGCAGATATAACCTCTCCTCTTAATAGCTTGGCAAGCTTCACAGATAGATTTGTTTTACCAGTTGCGGTAGGCCCGCATATTACTATTAATTGAGGTTTTTTATCCAAGGCGTCCAAAATATTTTTCTATCTCCTTTTGTGTCAAGGTTAAAACTATCGGCCTGCCATGTGGGCAAAATTTTTGTGTTGTACCATTTAAAATACTTTCTGCTAAGTTTATCATTTCAATTTCACTTGAAAAATCCCCCGCTTTTATAGCACCACGACATGCAATTGAAGCATATATCCAGTTTTGCTTTTCACTAAAAGTATCAATTGAGTTATTCAATAATTTTTGGGCAATTTCAGAGATAAGTGCAGGAATTTCAGCTTCAGTAACATTAGGAGGAACAGTACGTACCAGAACTGAGTTACCTCCGAAATCTTCTAATGCAATACCCGTTTTAAGCAAAGTTTCTTCGTTTGCAGTAAGAATATCTTTTTCATTGGCGGAAAGTTGTACATCTACGGGGGCAAGTAAAGTTTGCCCGGCAACTTCTGTTAAGCCACTTATAAGTTTATCATATAAAATACGTTCATGGGCAGCATGTTTATCTATAAAAGAAATTTCGTCAGTACTTTGTATAACAATATATGTTTTGAAGATTTCACCTATAATACGAATTTCAAATACAGGTTTTTCATTTATTTCACTATCTTGTATAGGAGAATGTACACCCGCATAATAAGTAGAAGAATTTATATTATCAGAATTTGAGTAAAAGTTCTCATTAGAATCGTCGTCAACTTCAATGTCAATTTCTTTAGTAGAAGTACGACTATAAGGCACAGTACTAGTAGAAAACAACATACTATTATAAGTATTTATTCTCTCTTTTTCGGTAAGAAGCTCCTCACTCTCAAATGTAAAGTTGTTGGGCTTGACAGCGTTAAGCCGTTCAAAATTATAGGCCTGTTGAGGAAGTGAATTGGAAATTTCACTTTTTTGATAAATAATATTATTATCTAAAGTAATTTCTTTTCTTTGTGATTCGGGTGTAATTAATGCATTTTTTACGCATTGATAGGTTGTGTTAAAAACTTCTCTTTCATTTGAAAAACGTACCTCTGTTTTAGCTGGGTGTACATTCACGTCAATTTTTTCTGCAGGAATTGTTAAATGAAGAATACATCCGGGAAACTTACCGGACATAGTAGTACCTTTGTAAGCTTGTTCAAGCGCAGCCATCATAGTAGCATTTTTTATGTAACGCCCGTTTATGTAAAAAAATTGCATAGAACGACTTCCGCGCGAAGCACTTGGCTTTGTGATGTAGCCGGTTAAAGCACTTCCGTCTTGAATAATAGAAACTGAAATTAACGTATCTGCAAAACTAGCGCCTAATAAAGAATGTATGGTAGTAAGCAAATCACCATTTCCAGGTGTATGAAACTGCAGTTTTTCTTCTTTTGTGAATTGGAATGAAATTTCGGGATGCGAAAGAGCTATACGTAAAACTATTTCTTGTATGTAACTGGCTTCACTTTGGTCTTTCTTTAAAAACTTCATTCGTGCAGGGGTGTTATAAAATAAATTTTTTACAGTAATAGTAGTACCATTAGGGCGGGCGCTAACATCAAAGCTCTTTTCTTCCCCACCCTCTATAATATACTGCATAGCGAATTCAGAGCTGCTAGTTTTGGATACTAACGTAACTTTTGAAACTGAAGCGATAGATGCTAAAGCCTCCCCGCGAAAACCAAGTGTATTTATGCTGTCTAAATCATCGGCAGTGGCAATTTTGCTTGTGGCGTGCCGTATAAAAGCTTTGGGTATTTCATCAGGCTCTATTCCATCACCATCGTCTTGAATTTCAATCTCATTAATACCTCCATTTAAAATGTGAACAGAAATATTTTTGCTATTGGCATCTATAGCGTTTTCAAGTAATTCTTTAACTACAGAGGAAGGCCGTTCAACTACTTCGCCAGCGGCAATAAGTTCTGCAGTATGTTTATCTAAAATATGAATAATTGCCATATTACTCGCCTTCCCCATCGTAAGTATATTTTTATAATAAAGATTTAAGTTGATTAATAAAATTCAATGCCTCTAAAGGAGTAAGAACTTCCACATCAGTTTTTTCTAAAAGCTCTATAATTTCAGGATAGGTCGCTTTATCAGAAACAGTATCATAAGGTGTGGAAATAAATTGTAATTGTCCTGTTGTTCCATTTGCATCTGCGTGTTCTTCTAATTCTTTTAATATTTCTTTTGCCCTTTGAATAACAGGCTCAAGTACGCCTGCAAGTTTCGCTACTTCAATACCATAGCTGTCATCAGCAGGTCCCGGTACAATTCGCCTAAGGAAAGTAATATCGTCTCCTCTTTTTTTAACGGCAATATTGTAATTTTTTACTCCCTCAAGCTCGTTTTCTAAAGTTGTTAATTCATGGTAATGTGTAGCAAACATTGTTTTACATGCAATGCCGTTTTCTTTATTTGTTATAAATTCAACTATAGCTTTTGCAATACTCATACCATCAAATGTAGAAGTACCTCTTCCAACTTCATCTAGAATAATTAAGCTTTTTGGCCCTGCTTTTTGTAAAATTTCTGCAACTTCACTCATTTCAACCATAAAGGTAGATTGTCCGCTTGCAAGGTCATCTTGTGCACCTACACGGGTGAAAATACTATCTACAATGCCTATAGAAGCTTCTTTTGCAGGCACAAAGCTACCTACTTGAGCCATTAAAATAATTAATGCCGTTTGGCGCATATATGTAGATTTGCCTGCCATATTAGGCCCTGTAATTATAGCGGTGCGGTTAGCGCTTGTGTCTAAAATTGTATCATTAGGTACAAATAGGTTTCCACGTATTACTTGTTCTATTACAGGGTGTCTACCTTCTTTAATATAAACAGTGCTTGTGTTGGTAATTAGTGGTTTTATGTAATTATTTTTGTTGGCAACTTCAGCAAGTGAAGAGAATACATCAAGCTCTGCAATAAGTGCTGCTGTTTTTTGTATACGATCAACATTAATTGAAAGAAAGTGCAGTATTTCATTGAACAATTCGCTTTCGAGAGTTACTAAACGGTCGTTCGCACCAAGAATTTTATTTTCATATTCTTTAAGTTCTTCAGTAATATATCTTTCTGCATTCGCTAGTGTTTGTTTTCGGATGAAAGTATTGGGTACTTGCTCTAAGTAAGACTTGGTTATTTCAATATAATATCCAAACACTTTATTGTAGCCTATTTTTAATGTTTTTATACCAGTCTCATCTTTTAACCGAGCTTCCATTTCGGTAAGTTTATTTCTTCCGCCAGCCACAAGCTCACGTAATTCATCTACTTCCGAATGGTAACCAACACTAATTACACCGCCGTCTTTTAAGCTTACAGGTGGGTTTTCATTTATTGATGAAAGGATTTTGTCTTTTATGTCTTCTAACATATCCATTTCATTATATATTTTTTTTATATACACCGAATTTTTTTCTTTTACATAAGTAAGCAAAGAAGGTATTTGTAAGCAAGTGGTGCCTAAAGAATAAACCTCTCTTGGTGTAGCACTGCCATAAACTACACGGGTCATCAAACGTTCTATATCGACAATTGAAGAAAGGATATTTTGAATTCCTGACCTACCAATATGGTCTTCAAAAAAATCTTCTACAGAGGCAAGGCGGCTCTCTATTTGTAATACATCAAGTAGTGGTTGGTCAATAAAGCTTTTCATTAACCTTTTACCCATAGAAGTATTTGTTTTATCTAGCACCCACAACAAAGTACCTTTTCTTTCTCTACCTCTAATAGTTTCGGTTAATTCAAGATTTATGCGAGTTGTAGGTGGTAATTGCATAAATTGGCTACTTTTGTACATATGTAGCGTTTTTAAGCGTTCTAACCCCTTTTTTTGTGTTTCCTGCAAATATTCTAAAAGCGCAGTTAAAGCATATGCATCTACTTTAGTATCAGTAAAATTTTCAAGTTTATGGTTAAATTGCTTTGTTAACAACTCTTCCATCATATATGAATTATAAACAGAGTCATCGATTAACTCAATTGAGCAATTTAATTTATCTTTTATATATGAAGCTACTTCTGTGAAAGATAATAAATCACTATTAAAAATAACCTCTTTAGGCATAAAGGCATATAGTTCGGTAAATAGTGATTTAATCCAATCGTCGTTATTTATGCTAGTTACATGTATAGTGCCTGTTGAAACATCAGCAAAGCATAATCCTATTTCATCTTTTTTATAAAAAATACTGGCAATATAATTATTTTTTTCTTCTATAAGCATACTGCTTTCAATAATAGTACCAGGTGTAATAACACGTATAACTTCCCTATTCACAATACCTTTAGCTAATGCGGGGTCTTCTACTTGCTCGCAAATGGCAACTTTATAGCCTTTTTCAATAAGTTTAGCAATATAAGCCTCATGTGCGTGGTGTGGTACACCGCACATGGGGGCACGCTCTTCCTGCCCGCAATCTCTTCCAGTTAAAACAAGCTCCAATTCTTTTGATGCTAAAATGGCATCATCAAAAAACATCTCATAGAAATCTCCGAGACGAAAAAAAAGAATATGTTCTTTATGCTTTTCTTTTATTGCCCAATACTGTTGCATCATAGGGGAAAAGTCTGCCAAGAAAAACACCGCCTAAGAATTAATTTGAACAACCATTACAAGAACCGCAACTTCCGCTGCAGCCCACAGGTGGTGCAGTTACTTTTGTTGGGTCGCCCCCGTTTACCGCCTCTGCTAAAATAGCTTGTATGTGCTTCATTAATAAATCAACTTCATTTTTTGCGCTGTTATAAGCAATCATGCTTTCGTTATTCATAATATCATTATAAAGGGTGTTAACCTTTTCATTCAATTCATCTAAATAATGCGTATCTTTTTCAGGCTTGTTTGCTTCCATATTTAAACTAACTCTTGCTATATTAAAGTCTTCTATTTGTTTTTGTAATTCTTCATCGATATCGTTCGTTTTTCTTGCAGAATCAAGATAAATGTATCTGTTATCTTGCTGAACCGCAAGTGCAAGTTCTTGTGCCAATGTAATAATATCCATAAAATATTCCTTTCTGGTTGGTTTATTTAATTACGCCTTTTAACATGGCTTTTCTCGCCCCGGTAACAGTAACGGTTAAAAAATTTCCGACTATAATATTTTCTCCGGGAAACTCTATAGTCAAATTATTGTCTAACCGGCCGGTGTATAACTTTTTATCGTCAATGTACTCTTCTACAAGTACGCGCTCTACAGTTCCAATAAATTGTTGCAAAGCTTGCTCTGCAATTATTTCTTGTTCTTTTACGAGAAAATTTAATCTGTCAGTCTTTATTTTTCTTGGTGTATCGTCTCGCATTTCGGCAGCTTTAGTACCACTGCGTTTTGAGAAAATAAATGTAAATAGTTGCATATATCCTATTTGCTTAACCAAAGAAAGAGTTTTTTGAAAATCCTCTTCTGTTTCTCCAGGGAAGCCTATAATGATATCGCTTGAAAAAGTTACATTAGATATCTTCTCTTTTGCATATTCAATAAGGCCCTTATATTGCTCTATTGAATATACCCTATTCATTAATGAAAGAATTCTATTACTACCGCTTTGTACCGGTAAGTGTATATGGTTAGATATTTTATTGTTTTTTGCAATTGTATCTATCATTTTATGTGTGGCATCTTTTGGATGGCTAGTCATAAATCGAATTCGAAAATCTCCATCTTCAGAGGCTAGCATTTGCAATAAATCGGAAAAGTCAATTTCCTCATTTAAACCTTTTCCATAAGAATTTACATTTTGCCCAAGAAGAGTAATATCTTTATATCCATCAGCTACTAATTGTTTGAATTCTTTTAATATTGCTTCGGGTTTTCTACTTCTTTCTCTTCCTCTTACATATGGTACAATGCAAAAAGAGCAAAAATTATCACACCCGTACATAATAGGAAGCCATGCTTTGAATGAGGAGTCTCTTTTTGTCTGTACTTCTTCAAAAATATCCATATTCTCAACAGGGTCTAACAATATCTTTTTTGTACCACTAAGTTTTTGATATATAAGTTCAGGTAATAAATGAATTGCATTTACCCCGAACACAATATCTACATATGGGTAGCTCTGTTTTATTTTATCAACTATGTGTTGTTGTTGCACCATGCAACCACACAAGCCAATAATAAGCTTAGGGTTTTGTTCTTTTAGTTTTTTTAATGCTCCAATATTTCCGAACACTCTTTGTTCAGCGTGCTCACGCACTGCACAAGTGTTAAACAAAATGAAATCTGCTTCCTCTGCACAAGCCGCCATACCAAACCCAAGCATGGAAAGTTCGCCTTTTATTTTTTCACTGTCGTTTACATTTTGCTGGCACCCAAATGTGTTTACAAAAGCCAACGGAGGGAACTCGTATTGGCTGATTATATATTCCGAAATTTCATCAAATGTTTTTATACTCATAAGCCTCTATTTTACCCTATAATAATTCAATTATTATATCATTTTTTCTGTACAAAAACAAGGTGTACCCTACTATATTTAGTGGGTACACCTTGTTTTTATTTATATAATATTTTTTTTAAGTACTGCCCTGTATAAGACTTAGTTACTTTTGCAACTTCTTCAGGTGTGCCACTTGCGACTACTTTACCACCTTCATCTCCACCCTCGGGCCCAAGGTCAATAATATAGTCAGCGGTTTTTATAACATCTAAATTATGCTCAATAACAATAACAGTATTTCCTTGCTTTACAAGGCGTTCAAGTACATCAATTAATTTGTGTACATCTGCTGTGTGTAGCCCGGTAGTAGGCTCATCTAAAATATAAACGGTTTGCCCAGTATCCCTCTTACCAAGTTCAAGTGCAAGTTTTACTCTTTGTGCTTCTCCACCGGAAAGAGTAGTTGCACTTTGCCCAAGCTTTATATAACTTAGGCCTACATCTTGTAATGTTTGCATACGGCGTTTTATTTTAGGAATATTCTCAAAAAACAATAGGGCTTCTTCAACAGTCATATCTAAAACATCAAAAATGTTTTTTCCTTTATATCGCACTTCTAAAGTTTCGCGGTTATATCTTTTCCCTTTACACACTTCACAAGGAACAAAAATATCGGGTAAAAAGTGCATTTCTATTTTAACAATTCCATCTCCTTCACAGGCTTCGCAACGCCCTCCTTTAACGTTGAAAGAGAACCTTCCAGGCCCGTAACCGCGTATTTTAGCATCTTGTGTTTGCGAAAATACATTACGTATGTCAGTAAAAACAGATGTATATGTAGCAGGGTTTGAACGTGGCGTTCTACCAATAGGAGATTGGTCAATGCCAATTACTTTGTCTATGTATTCTAACCCATGCATTTCTTTATGTAACCCAGGTTTAATACGTGCACCGTTTATATCAGCGGCTAATTTTTTATATAAAATTTCATTAATTAAAGAACTTTTACCCGATCCGGATAACCCGGTAACGCAAGTAAAAGCACCAAGAGGAAGCTTGACATTTATATTTTTTAAGTTATTTTCTTTTGCACCCACAATTTCAATAGAAAAGCCATTGCCTTTTTTTCTATCGGTGGGTATAGCAATTGCCTTTTCTCCAGACAAATATTGTCCGGTTAAACTTTCTTCTGCGTTCATAATTTCATCAATAGTGCCTGTGGCAATTATGTCTCCGCCATGTACACCAGCACCTGGGCCTATATCAACAATATAATCAGCTGCACGAATAGTTTCTTCATCATGCTCAACCACAATCAATGTGTTCCCAAGGTCCCTCAAGCGTTTCAGTGTTTTTATTAACTTGCCATTATCTACTTGATGCAACCCTATACTTGGCTCATCTAACACATAAAGCACCCCTGTTAGTGAGGAGCCAATTTGTGTTGCTAAGCGTATACGTTGGCTTTCCCCACCAGAGAGTGATGCGGAAGCACGTGCAAGGGTAAGGTAGCCAAGGCCTACATTTACAAGAAAACCAAGCCTTTCTTTTATTTCTTTCAAAACCCTGTCAGCTATTAAATGTTCTCTATCAGTCAGTATTAAATTTTCAATGAATTTTAATTCCTCTTTAATTCCCATTTGCGTGAATTTGCTTATATTAACCCCACCTACTGTAACAGCAAGTATCTCTGGTTTTAGTTTATCACCGTGGCAATCTGGGCAAGGTACGGCACTCATAACATTGGCAATTTCTGCTTGCATCCAATCACTGTTTGTCTCACGGAAGCGTCTTTCCAAATTGTTAATTACACCTTCATAATCTGTAAGGTATCGTCCAGAGCCAAACTCGTTTTCCCTTTCCATTTGTATTTTTTCACCTTTTGTACCATATAATAATATATCTATAATTTTAGTTGGTAAGTTCTTCACAGGTGTTTCAAGAGAAAAATCGTAGTGATTTGCAAGCCCATTATAGTACATTTCAGAGATAGAACCTTCTGCATAGTACCATCCGCTAGCCTTTATTGCCCCTTCTTTTATAGATAAATTTTTATTTGGAAGAACCATATCGGCATCTACACGCATAAAAGTACCAAGCCCCGTACATTTTTCGCAAGCTCCTAAAGGATTGTTAAAAGAAAACATACGTGGAGTAAGTTCTTCTAAACTAATTTCATCGTGGTCAGGGCAAGAGTAGCTTTGCGAAAAAATCATTTCTTTTCCATCAATTACATCAATTACAACAATATTTCCTGTTAGTATTATTGCAGTTTCAATGGAGTCAGTTAATCGTGAGAGGATATCACTTGACATAACAAGCCTGTCAATAACAACTTCTATAGTATGCTTTTTATTCTTTTCTAAAGAAATATCAGCATCATCAAGTTCGTATATTGTTCCATCAATTCTAGCACGAACATAGCCTTGCTTTTGAATACTTTCAATTTCTTTTTGGTATTGTCCTTTTCGCCCCCGTACAATTGGCGCAAGCACTTGAATGCGTGTGCCCTCAGGTAATTTCATTACAGCGTCAACCATTTGATCAACTGATTGCTGTGAAATTTCCCTTCCGCAAATTGGGCAGTGCGGTATACCAATGCGTGCATAAAGTAGTCGAAGATAATCGTACACCTCAGTTACTGTTCCCACAGTTGAACGCGGGTTTTTGGAAGTAGTTTTTTGGTCAATAGAAATAGCGGGAGACAACCCCTCTATAGAATCTACATCTGGCTTTTCCATTTGTCCAAGAAACTGCCTTGCGTAACTTGAAAGGCTTTCCATATACCTTCTCTGCCCATCTGCATATATCGTATCAAAAGCAAGAGAACTTTTACCTGAGCCAGAAATTCCTGTCATTACAATCAGCTTATCTCTTGGTAAAGTAATGTCAATATTTTTCAGGTTGTGTTCTCTTGCACCTTTTATTACAATTTTATCTTGTGCCACGGAAGCATCTCCTAATTTAAAGTTTTTTTAGCTTTTCAATCCTGTCTCTTAAAAATGCAGCATGTTCAAATTCAAGTATTTTGGCAGCCTCTTTCATTTCTCTTGTTAAACGTACAATTAAATGTTCTCTTTCAGCCCGCGACATTCGT
>JGI994J12354_10003564_pt1 | contig 14454 bp, 10 predicted proteins | sample IntmicLarv3ML3BL_FD_12354 | JGI IMG/M metagenome (IMG submission 12354)
ATGCGAATCGCCATATGTAAATGAAATAGTTGATAAATCAAATTCTGCAATGGGGATTTTTATAAAAGCACTGTTTTCAAACCACGTTGCAAGCCATGGAGAATGCTCAACCACCATATAGTGCGGTACGCTTCGTTCGACAATGCCACCTTTTTTAATGAACTCTTTTTTTATGATATCCTCATACATATGCCGCCTGAACATATACTCTGCATCTCGTTGTGCGCTTTGCGTATTTGGTTTTTCTATCTTTATTCGTCTAATAACTTCGTTTGCCTTTTCTTTTGGCAATTCAGACAAGTTGACAAATGGTCCAACTTCTTCATCATAGTAATGGTATAGATACAAATTCATCGCCTCCCTTGCGCTGATTCCACGACCTACCTCATACTCACGCTTCCTTGCTTGCTGGGCAATTAAAAATCTCGACCTAACCATGCGAAGGCTCGACCACGCTAACAGCGATGTCACAAAAAGAATATATATTCACGTCTCAAAAAAGGTGTAGTAAAACGATAATCAAACCATGTCTGAGACCAAGATTATATGAGGAAGAAAACGGAGGGATTTTGTATATCAATATATATATATATGAAATCAGTACTATTAATGTCAAAAAAGTCCACAAAATGGAGCTTTTCGTTCAATATCGTATCAATATGAAACTAATAGAACTGCGGGAGATGGGACTTGAACCCACACGTTGCGAGCAACACAAGATCCTTAGTCTTGCCTGTCTGCCAATTCCAGCACTCCCGCTTAGAATATGTCATCAATAAACTCAAAGACTCACTTCATTCGTCCTTGGCATCCTTACGACAAGTTACATTATATCATTGCTCTTCCTAAAACTCAAGAAATAAAGTGACTTCTATGGTATACTTCTATGGTATACTTATTAAGAATATTGATAGAGAGGATTATTGCCAAATGATAGACAAATTATACATTTCCGACCTTGACGGCACTTTGCTTAATTCAGATGCTTCCGTTTCGGAGTTTACCAAACAAAAATTAAATGAATTGATTGCCAATGGTCTCAATTTTACGGTCGCTACTGCTCGCAGTATTGCTACTGTTAAGCATATTTTTGATGGGGTCAATCTTCATCTGCCGATTATCTTGATGAATGGCGTATTGATATATGATTTTAAATCGGGTTCTTTTATTAGAAAATGTGTCATTCCCGCTCCGATTGTTGCCACGATATTATCCGTTTTAAAAAATGAAAATAAAACGGCACTAATGTATAAGATTATAGATGGGCAACAGCGTACATACTTTGAGGCTTCTAGAAATGAACATTTAGCGGCTTTTATCAAAGAGCGACAAACGCGCTATCAAAAACCTTTTTGGGAAGTTTCTTTTGATGATATTGCGCTAGATGATACTATATACTTTGCTTTGCTTGATACACGTGAAAATATATTGCCAATATACGAAGCCCTTAAAAATACTCCTGAATTACGAGTAGAAATGTATCCCGATATTTATAGTGATACTCTTTGGTATTTGGAAATTTTTAGTGTCGAGGCTTCCAAGAAAACTTCTTCTTTGTATTTACAAAAGCTATTAGAGGCTAGGGAAATGATTGGCTTTGGGGATAATCTTAATGACCTGCCACTTTTTGAAGCTTGTGACTTTTGTTGTGCTGTTGGCAATGCTAGGGATGAGGTAAAAGTGGTGGCGGATATTGTCATTGATACCAATAATAATGATGGCGTTGTTCGTTGGCTTGATGAATATGCATCATTAGAAAATCATTAGAAACATCGCTGTCATTCTGAGTGTAGCGAAAAATCTAGTGATAGATTAGATTTTTCACTGCGTTCAAAATGACAGCGATGTTATAGTTATTCTTTATTCTGGAAGACTGTTTTGTTGTGCACGTTATCTTTTATTTCACCGCTGGCTCTTTTTCTTTTACAAGTTTCGCCAGCTCACCACCGATAAGTGGTAGTACTGAGAGTAAAACAGCTACAGCTGCTTCCCGCCACGTGAGTGGCACAGTGCTAAATACTGGATTTAGAAATGGTACATAGATAGCTGCAATCATAAATACAAATGAAGCGAGTACACATTTGTTTAGGTAACTATTTGAAAATACTTTCATCCTAATGACCGATACATTTTCACTTCTTGCGGAGTATGCTCTAAGCAACTCGCCAAGTACTAATGTTAGAAAACAACAAGTCATCGCTTCTGCTAATGCCACTTGGTCGATTGTTGCCGTATTAAACATTGTAGATATTGGCGCATGGGCATTATATCCGAACAAAAATGATGCCAACGAACCTATTGCTAAGAAGATACTTTGAATACTCACTGCAATAGCCATTTTCCCATTAACAATTGCTTCTTTGGGGTCACGTGGCACTCTATCCATTACTCCTGCCTCGGCCTTTTCCATGCCTAGGGCAAATGCTGGGAACGCATCAGTAATTAAGTTAATCGCCAATAATTGCGTCGCTGCAAGTGGTATTGGCATATTAAATAACATTGCAAAGAAAATAACCAAAATTTCACCGATATTACAAGAAAGTAAAAACCCTACCACTTTACGAATATTGGCAAAAATCGTTCTTCCCTCTGATACCGCCTTAACAATACTTGCAAAATTATCATCAGTTAAAATCATATCTGCTGCTTCTTTTGATACTGCTGTTCCAGTAATTCCCATCGCAATACCAATATCAGCTCGCTTTAACGATGGTGCATCATTAACCCCATCACCAGTCATCGCCGCAATATCGCCATTGGCTCTAACTGCATCAACGAGGCGCACTTTATGTTCTGGTGATACACGAGCGAATACATTAGTAGTCTTAACTACTTCTTGCAATTGCTCATCTGTCATTTCGTTAATCTCTCTGCCTTCAATTGCTCCTGCTTCTGAAAGAATTCCCAACTTCTCACCGATTGCGCTAGCCGTAATATGGTGGTCTCCAGTAATCATCTTAACGTGGATACCAGCTTGCTTACATACGTCAATTGCGTCTTTTGCTTCTTCACGTGGTGGGTCAATCATACCCATCAAACCAACGAAAACTAAATTTTCTTCTTCATCAAAGTTAGCATTAATTACATCAACATTTTTATATGCTACTGCGATAACACGAAGCGCCGACTCAGCTAGCGATTTATTGGTTTCTAAAATTCGCCCGCGCGTTGCTTCGTCTAATTCCTTAATGCCATCTGCTGTTTCAACTTGCACACAACGCTTTAATAATTCATCAGGTGCACCCTTGGTATACATGACATTGCCTCTTTCCATCTGGTGGAAAGTTGACATTAATTTGCGAGTGGAGTCAAACGGGATTTCTTGAATACGTGGATATTTTTCGTTCCACTCATCGCTCTCCATGCCGTCTTTATACGCTAACACTACCATTGCACCCTCAGTTGGGTCGCCAATAATGCGTTCTTCTTCTTGGTCGTAAGTAGCATCGTTACAAAGCAATGCTCCTTCTACTAAGTGACGTAATTTATCACCAGCTTTTTGTCCATCTTTATCAACAATTTCACCCGTCGGACTATAGCCTGTCCCCGTTACATTGTACATCTCGCCATCATGATACAATTTTTCGATTGTCATCTTGTTTTGCGTGAGTGTTCCTGTCTTATCCGAACAAATTACTGTTGTACTGCCCAATGTCTCAACCGCACTTAAGCGTTTGATAATGGCATTAACTTTAACCATTCGTTGCATTCCCATAGCCAAAACTACCGTTACGACTACAGTTAGCCCTTCTGGTATCGCCGCCACAGCTAAAGCTACCGCCGTCATAAATATCTCAAATGGTGGCATTCCACGTAGCAAACCAAGTACGAATATCAACGCACACACCGCCAAACAGACAATCCCTAAAAGTTTGCCTAAGCTGTCTAACTTCTTTTGTAATGGTGTTGCTTCTTCGCCACCAGTTGCTAACATGCCTGCGATATTACCCATCTCAGTTGCCATTCCTGTGTGCGTTACAACTCCGCGACCACGGCCATACGTTACTACTGTCCCCATGAACGCGCTATTAATTCTATCCCCCAGACTGGCCTCTTTGTCTAAAATGGCGTCTGCATCTTTTTCAACTGGCACTGACTCACCCGTTAAAGCGGCTTCATCAATTTTTAAATTCATCGTCTCATTTAAGCGCAAATCTGCTGGGACATAGTCCCCCGCATCCAAGACAACAACGTCGCCTGGAACGATTTCGTGCGACTCAACCTCAACAACATGCCCATCTCTAAGTACCTTGGCATGTGGATTAGCCATTTCCTTGAGGGCTTTTAGAGCATTACTAGCTTTATTTTCTTGATAGATACCTAAAATTGTATTAACAACAACAATTGCCAAAATGATACTGCCGTCTAGTACTTCACCAAGTACGATTGAAATAACCGCTGCAACCATCAGAATGATTACTAAAAAATCTTTTAATTGGTCTAGCATCATTGCCAAGAAACTTTTTTCTTTCTCGCCTTCCAGACGATTAGGGCCGTATGTCTGCTGTCGCTTTGCCGCCTCCGCATTTGATAGTCCTTTTTTCACATCAACATCCAAACCCTTTATAGCTTCTGTAGCACCTTTGCTAAAAAATAGTTCCATTCTTTTCGTATCTCCTTTCGCCTAGCTAATAGCATAACATCGCTAATGACTTGTTGCTCACCAGACTATATCTTAACATACTAAGCCCTCATAATACCACGTATTTTTGTCGATTTTGCTATGTTATTTTTTTCACGAAATTAGTCCTCAAAAATGGTTATTCTAGTATTAATATTATGTATCATATTTCCACATTTGCCCCCCTTTTGCTATCTTTCTTTTGTCTAATTCTCATGACGGGAATTATTGTTTCCCTAAACGATGGCAATATCGTGCAAATGGCTGCTGTCTTGTATTCTATAATAGTTTGATAATATCTTGAAATGTAACATATAGCATCAAAGATATTAGCAAAGCAAAACCCACTAGATGAATTATCCCTTCAACTTTTCGATTGGCTGGTTTACCGCGCAAAGCTTCTAATATTAAAAATATCAATCTACCACCATCTAGTGCTGGCAGTGGCAATAAGTTCATTATCCCGAGATTGACTGACAATAATAGCATAATATTTAACACACTCATCCAAGTAATTAGTGCCCCTTGTTCTTTGCCGCTTTCATAAGTATCGCCAATTACATTAACTACCCCTACAGGCCCTGATAATTCATTGATGCTAACTCGACCTGTCACAAGCATCTTGACACTAGCAAATGTTGTATCAACCCAAAATCGCATCTCCTCAAAGGCATATTTTGCCACTCCTAGTGGGGTTGCTTTAATACGACCCATGTTGTACGCAAATCCGATATCAACACTAGTAGTTTTAACTGGTACAATCGTTGTTTCTCTAGCTTTGCCATCACGCTCATAAGATAATTGAACTTCCTCACCAGTTAACGGATATTCGTCGAAATAATCATTTAAATCCTTGTTTGTCTCAATTGGCGCACCGTTAATGCCTGTAATAACGTCCTTTGGCACGATTCCCGCTTGTGCCATCGCTGAACCAATAACAACTGATGATACTTCTGCCGGTAAAGTACTAGACTCGCCATGATAGGTAAACCCTAGCATGTATCTATCGACACTTTCGGGCATATAATTCAAAGTGGATTTTTCACCATTACGGGAAAATTCAACACTGACTTCTCCTGCCTTTAATCCTTGAAAAGTTTCATAATTATAAAGGTCTCGCCCAATGGCAATGCGCTTGCCGTTAAATTTTGTGATGGTATCACCCTCTAATAGCCCTGCTTGGGCTACTGGCGAGTCCGCCTCCACTGCTACTACTTGTGGTGGGTCGTAGCCCATAACAGCAACTATAATCACCGCAATGACAAATGCTAAAATAAAATTGAAAATAGGTCCTGCTGCTATCGTCTCAATTCGTCCTCTAACCGTTGCCGCATTAAAAGAGCCCGGCTCATCTTCTTCGCCATCCTCACCTCGCATCGCACAAGAACCACCAAAAGGTAAAGCCTTCAACGAATACCGAGTACCATTTTTCATTGTACTCAAAAGTCGTGGTCCTAATCCTAATGAAAATTCATCAACAATGATACCATTTTTCTTCGCAAACCAAAAGTGCCCTAGCTCGTGAAACAATATTAAAGCACCAAATATTAAAATTGCTATTATAATTCTCATATCCTAAATCCCTTTCTAAAATACCTTCTATGAAAGAAGTTCAGCTTACTAGCTCAAGCTACGTTTCGCTTGCTCTTGCTAAGCGCTCTGGCCTTCAATCCATTTATATGTTTCTTGTTCTGTCTTCAAAATCTCGTCAATACTTGGATTTTCAATCAATCTATGCCTATCCATCGCCCCTTTAATAATCTCATAAATATCTAAGAAACGTATTTTTCCATCAATAAATTGTGCTACGGCCTTTTCATTAGCCGCATTGTAAACCGTTGGCATTGAACCACCCGCCTTGGCCGCTCGTATCGCAAGCGGAATGCCCAAGAATGTCTCCGTATCTGGTTGTTCAAAGGTAATCTCGCTAAGCTTTTTAAAATCCAGTCTATCACCTGCAAGTTCACGTCGCTTAGGATAATAAAGCGCATACTGGATTGGTAATTTCATATCTGGGGTGCCAAGTTGTGCCATCACCGCACCATCGTCAAATTCCACCATTGAGTGGATAATACTTTTCGGTTGCACTACTACCTCTATACCATCTATATCAACGTCAAAAAGCCATTTAGCTTCCATCATCTCTAAACCCTTATTAACCAATGTTGCTGAATCGATGGTAATCTTTTGCCCCATCGCCCAATTTGGATGTTTAAGTGCATCGGCTAAGGTCACCTCTTCTAGCTGAGCTCGCGTTTTGCCTCTAAATGGCCCGCCCGAAGCCGTCAATATGATTTTAGTAAGAGCTGTCCTATCATCGCCATTTAATGCTTGGAAGATGGCGCTATGCTCGCTATCAACTGGTAATATCTTGACATTTTTTTCTTTTGCCAATGGCATAATAAGATGTCCCGCCGTTACTAATGTTTCTTTATTAGCCAGCGCAATATCTTTGCCCGCCTTGATGGCCGCTATGGTTGGCTGCAGCCCTATCATACCCACAATCGCCGTCACTAGCATCGTCGCTTCTGGTGCGGTTGCCACTGCGATAAGTCCGTCCATGCCACCAATAACTTTAGTGTCACTATCCGTCAATTTACTCGCTAATTCGCAAGCCTTATCTGCCTCCCAAACTGCCACTAGCTTGGGTTTGAATTCTTTTATTTGTTGCTCTAACAAGGCGATATTGTTGCCTGCGCTCATCGCCACTACTTGAATATCGCCATTAGCTCTAGCTACTTCCAGAGTTTGCGTGCCAATCGAACCTGTCGAACCCAGAATTGCTATTTTTTTCATACACTCTCCTATAAAAGAGATATATCATCTCTACCAATCAAAATACTTCTACTTCAACAATAACTTCGCCAAGACAAAGATAATCGGTGCCACAAAGATAACACTATCAAACCTATCCATAATGCCACCATGTCCAGGGATTAACGTTCCATAATCTTTGATATCTTGATTACGCTTAATCGCTGATGCGGCCAAATCCCCCACCATCGCAATCAATGCGCCAATAGCACAAATAATCACATACTCTACTATCTGTGCTTTGATAATCGCCGCATATGTCGCCCCTAAGCCGGCAGCTCCAACCACCCCACCAATGGCACCTTCAATTGATTTCTTGGGGCTTAAAATCGGCGCCATCTTGTGTTTGCCAAGGGTCACTCCCGCACAATACGCGCAAGTATCACAACCCCACGAGCATAGGAAAATCAACCATACATGAAAGGCACCACCGTCCATAATTCGCGTTTGATAAATAAACGAAAGCATTACACCAACATAGACGATACCGAAAAATGCTGACATTACATGGTTAGCATTATACTTAGGATATGTAAATACATAGACAAACATATTGACAATCAAGCCAATTAAAAGTGCCGGCAATTGATATTCGACCAAACCAAAAAACATTAATATATAATACCCAACAATCGTTAAATAACTAGTTAGTCTTAATAAGGTGTATTCTTTGTCGAGGATTTTCATCACTCTAAAAAGCTCGCCCATCCCAATTAGCGAAACCGCCAGCAATGCCGCCCAAAGAACTGTTCCGCCAGAAATAATCATCAATAATGCAACTAGCATTAAAATAATCCCACTAATAAGTCTCGTTTTAAACATTTGCTTCCCCCTTGACACCACCGTATCTTCGCTCACGATTATTGTATTTTTCGATTGCTTTCATCAATTCATTTTTATTAAAGTCCGGCCATGCCACATTAGTAAAATAAAACTCTGTGTATGCCAACTGCCATAATAAATAATTGGAAAGACGCAACTCACCACTAGTCCTAATCAATAGGTCAGGGTCGGGAATTCCTGCGGTGTCTAAATATTTTTCAAATACTTCTTCGGTGATTTTTTCTGGGTGCGTTGCTAATTCCGCCTCATCTGTAACCATCTTACGCATTGCTCGAATAAGTTCATCACGGCTTCCATAATTAAGCGCAATTTGAAAATGCAACTCATCGTATTGGGAGGAGTACTCTTCTAGCGTAGCTATACGTTGCCTAATATCTTCATCAAATGCTGATGGGTCACCGATAATTCGAAACCGCATTTTATTTTTCTTAGATATCTTGATACACCTTTTTAGATAGCGGCGAAAAATATTCATCAAGCCGTCTACTTCTTCTGGTGAACGTTTCCAGTTTTCTGTTGAAAAGGCATATACGGTTAAATATTTGATGCCAATTTCCTTGATTGTGTCACAAATTTTCTCAAGATTTTCACAACCTTTAACATGCCCATAACTTCTTGGCATGCCTTTTGCCTTCGCCCATCTGCCATTACCATCTAAAATAATTGCAACATGATTTGGAATATCCATAGTCGGCTCCTCTGTAAAACCTATAAAAATAAGAGGACACAAAAGCACAGATTGTCTCCATGTCATAAGCGCCCTCTCATACTTTTATACAGTTAAAATTTCCTGTGCTTTTTCATCTACTTTTTTATCAATGTCTTTGACGTATTTGTCGGTCACTTTTTGAAGTTCATCTTCTAAATCTTTGATGCCATCCTCAGAAATATCTTGCTTAGGCAATTTCTTGATTGCGTCCATACCATCACGCCTGATGTTGCGAATTGCCACTTTGGCACTTTCACCTTTTTTCTTAACGTCTTTAACGATTTCTTTTCGTCGTTCCTCTGTTAATTCAGGGAATGCCAGACGAATAAGTTTGCCATCGTTAGTCGGGTTGATACCCAAATCAGACGTCAAAATAGCCTTTTCAATTTCTTTGACTAATGCTGGCTCCCAAGGTTGTATTTGAATTAACCGCGCCTCTGGGATAGAAATATTGGCTACTTGCTGAATTGGGGTCGGGGTGCCATAGTAATCTACCATCATCCGGTCTAATACCTTCGGATTAGCTCTACCGGCACGAACTGCTCCTAGCTCGCTTTCTAAACTGCCAATTGTCTTTTGCATCTTCTCGTCATACTTTTGAAGTTTTTCATCCATAACTGCTTCCTCCTTATACCTTTACGACGGTTCCGCTGGTTTGTCCACGCGCCGCCTTAATAATACTATCTTTTTCATTTAAACCAAATACCAACATTGGCATTTTATTTTCCATACACATAATTGATGCTGTTAAGTCAACCACCGCTAACTTTTTGTCAATAACTTCTTGGATTGATACTTCACTGTATTTCTTAGCTTCAGGATTATCTTTGGGGTCACTGTCGTAAACGCCATCAACTGCTTTTGCTAATAAAATCGTCTCAGCTTCAATTTCGATTGCACGAAGAACTGTCGCCGTATCTGTTGAAAAATATGGATGTCCTGTTCCGCCTGGGAAAAATACTACTTCGCCATTGGACAAACATAAATCAGCCTCATCTTTGGAAAATAACTTGGTATATGCTCCATACATAACTGGTGTCATCAATTCCGTGCGCATTCCTTGTGAGCGAAAAATCTCTGATGTATAGAGGCAATTCATCACTGTCGCCAACATCCCGATTTGGTCTGCCTTTGTTCTATCAATACTCTCGCTGTTACGACCACGCCAGAAGTTACCGCCACCAATCACTACTCCAACTTGAACACCTTCATCAACTAAAACTTTTACCTGCTGTGCTACTCTTACGACTGTAGCCTCGTCAAAGCCAGTTTTTTTATCTCCTGCTAGTGCTTCACCACTTAGTTTTAATAATACTCTTTTCATAGTATGACTCCTTTTCAATAGTATAACATATCTTGGGATATCATGTAACCGAGGTCACGAAAATGTCATAGATTGCTCTAATTGCAACTTCGAAATCATCATCATCAACACCAATAATAATATTAAGCTCACTAGAACCTTGGTCTATCATCTTGATATTGACATGGGCGTGTGCTAAAGCCGAAAAAACGCGACCAGCCGTACCACGAGTACGACGCATACCACGACCTACAACGGCAATCAGCGCTAAATCAGCCTCTAACTCAACTAGCTCTGGTTCAACTGCTGCTTTGATGCCAGAAACTACTTTTTGTTCTTTTTTCTGGAAATCTTCTTGCTGTACATATACTGACATTGTGTCAATGCCCGATGGTACATGCTCAAAACTAATGCCATTGTCCTCAAATACTTCTAATACTTTACGCCCAAAACCAACCTCTGAATTCATCATATCTTTTTCAACATGAACAGACGCAAAACCTCTCTTACCAGCAATACCCGTAATCGTGTATTTGGGTTTGTTGCAAGTACTTTCAACAATCATCGTTCCTGCATCTTTGGGGCGATTGGTGTTCCTAATATTAATTGGAATACCCGCATTCCGCAGTGGAAAAATCGCATCTTCGTGAAGCACTGTTGCTCCCATATAAGATAATTCTCGTAATTCTTTGTATGTAATTGTATTAATCGGTACAGGATTATCAATGATGCGTGGGTCTGCAACTAAAAATCCCGATACATCTGTCCAGTTTTCGTAAACGCCAGCTTTTACTGCACGGGCAACAATCGAACCTGTAACATCCGAACCACCGCGTGAAAATGTCTTAACACTACCATCTGGTTTACTACCATAAAATCCTGGTACTACCGCACATTCGACGTCCGCTAACCGTTTAGCTAATGTCTTATATGTCTTTTTCTCGTCAAAATCGCCATCTTCATCAAAGAAAATACCCTCAGCCGCATCAATAAATTCTGCTCCTAAATACTTTGCCATGATAATACCGTTGAGATATTCCCCGCGCGATGCTGCATAATCATCGCCAGCTTTATTTTTGAAATTTTCTTCAATAATTTTAAATTCTTCCTCTAATGAAAGCGTCAAACCCAATCCTTTAATAATTCCGTTAAAACGCTCTCGAATTTTTGTTAACTTTTGGGTGAAATCTACGCCCTCTTCTGCCACTCGATAACAGTCATAGAGCATATCCGTCACTTTAATGTCCTCTGGAAATCGCTTCCCTGGTGCAGATGGTATCACATATCTGCGGTCCGAGTCAGCTTCAATGATTTTGCCAACTTTGCGAAACTGTTCCGCACTGGCTAAAGAACTACCACCAAATTTTACTACCTTCCTCATAATAGACTCCTCACGTCATATCTAATTAAATGGCCTTTGTGCCCTGATTTTCATTTTATATTAATTCCACCCATATTACAAGTAAAAAAGTGGACAAGTCCATTTCGACTCCCTAATCCCTCACTCACTCATGAGGGACTCGTTCACTGCACCACTGTGTGGCTACGTAGTAGCCTTCCACTGCACAGTGTGTGCATCCCGCGGAGCGTTTTTGCTTTATAGAGCACTTTCCTATAAAACAAAAAAGCAGAAATTCAGCCCATGTAATGGCTCAAATTTCTGCTTATTTTAACTATCTTGATAAGCAAATTCGCTTATGCTTTGTTATTACTTCCTAAAACTTCTGTAATCTTATGAGCTACAACAGTTTTAACATTAGCACGACCAGGTCCTAGGTATTCTCTAGGGTCAAATTTGTCTGGTTGTTGCCACATGATTTCACGGATACCCGCTGTCATACCTAGACGTAAATCAGAGTCAATATTAATCTTACAAACTGCTGAACGAGCTGCTTGTCTTAACATATCTTCTGGGATACCAATGGCATCTTGAAGATTACCACCATTTGCTTGAATGATTTTTACGTATTCTTGAGGAACACTAGATGCTCCGTGAAGAACGATTGGGAAATTTGGAAGGATTTTAGTGATTTCATCCAAAATATCAAAGCGTAATTGTGGATTTGTACCTGGTTTGAATTTGAATGCACCATGGCTAGTGCCGATAGCAATAGCTAGTGAATCAACACCTGTACGTTCAACAAATTCTTGTACTTCGTCTGGCTGAGTGTATTTTGCATCTTCTTCAGATACATTAACATCATCCTCAACACCTGCCAATTGTCCGAGTTCTGCTTCTACTACAACGCCATGAGCATGAGCGTATTCAACAACTTTAAGAGTTTCAGCAATATTATCCTCAAATGAGTGATGTGAACCGTCAATCATAACTGATGTAAAGCCATTGTCGATACATGCTTTACATGTCTCAAAATCTGGGCCATGATCCAAGTGCATAGCAATTGGAATATTAGGATTTTCAATCACTGCTGCTTCAACTAATTTTCTAAGGTATGTCGGGTTAGCGTATTTTCTAGCCCCTGCTGATGCTTGTAAAATAACTGGTGAGTTTAATTCACCTGCTGCTTCTGTAATTGCTTGAACGATTTCCATGTTGTTAACATTGAACGCACCAACTGCATAACCTTCTGCGTAAGCTTTATTGAACATTTCTGTAGTAGTAACTAATGGCATAATATATACCTTCCTTTCTGCACTCCTCTATGAGTAAATTACATTTTTACCTTCCACTATTATACCCAAAAAATTACTGGTTGGCAACTATACTTTTTGATGACTTTGTGCAAGCTCTGCTACTTGTCTATATGACTTATTGTGCTGCATATACCTCTGTATATTGAACACCGAATTGTTTAGCGTCTGCATGGCTGTTCATGTATATATCAACATGCCCGTATGGTGTACCACGATCTTCAACCGTGTATATCTTGTCGCCGATGATTAACTTGGTTCCAAATGGAACTCCTGCCATCGCTACGGTCCTACCTTCAACTGGTGCTGTTCCACTAGCTGTTGGACCTCCTGCCCACTTACCACAACAACTTACGCAGTTACAATATGCCGTTAACTTGAAGTTGCCAAGTAGTTCACCTCTATCTGCTATCGTTGCGTTGGTATAAGCACCACCATACATCATTAGACCAGCTTTAGCATTAACTGCTTCTACTTTATCCATATCTTCATCAGAAATCATCCTCGTTGCCCAAACTGCGTGCTCCGTATCTATTCCTGATGTAATGATACCAGTAGCCGTAGAGGCCGCATGGATTACTTGTCCATTGTCAATATACATAACAACGTGATACACAACCCCATTTCTAGCATAGAATATCAAATCGCCAGTTCTTGCTTCTGATACTGGAATTTGCATGCCAACTTGTGATTGCTCTACTGATGTTCTTGGTAGTTTATATCCAAATTGAGAGTAAATACCTTGTACAAAGCCTGAGCAGTCGGCTCCATTAGTCAAGCTTGTTCCACCCCATACATATGGGTTGCCAAGAAATTGTGAGGCAAATTCAATCATCGCATTACCAATTGAACTAGCCACTGATGTATCCTTGGTTGATGTAAGCGTATAATAGAATGCTTTATTATCCTCTGGTTCAACTATTTGTTGGACTTTTGGTGCCGCAGCAATATTCTTACCGAACAGTCCATTTTTCTCTGCTTTTGCTTCACCTACTAAAATAGCCTGCTCTTCAATTGCTTTCTCACTACTAGCAATGGCTTCTTCTAATTCTACAACTATATCTTTGATTTCTTGAAGTGTCGCTTCATCTGTATCATCACTAGCTGCTGCCAACATGTCTTCAGCTTGCTTTTTGTTAAGCTCGTCAGTTGCGTTGTCACTTTTTTGTTGTGATAACTGCGCTTCCTTTTCTGCTAAATCCATCGCCTTTTCTTCGGTCCACTCCGAACCTTCAGATAGTTGCTTTTCGGCCTCTGCACCAATAATTAATTGGTCGGCCTTGATAAATCCGCGAACATCTTCCACCTCAACAAAAAACCATTCATCTTTTGAACTTAAAATGTAGCAAATGCCACCTTTAGCTAGTTCGCCGATAACTCTAACTTCTTCTGTCGTAGGCTCTTCGTCATCTGTAGTAGACTCTTCACCATCTACAGCAGGTTCTTCGTTATCTGTGGTAGACTCTTCACCATCTACAGCAGGTTCTTCGTTATCTGTGGTAGATTCTTCAC
>JGI994J12354_10003565_pt1 | contig 14450 bp, 19 predicted proteins | sample IntmicLarv3ML3BL_FD_12354 | JGI IMG/M metagenome (IMG submission 12354)
GGCGCTCACCCTATCCAGAACCTCGGTGCCATGGTGACCTATATGCGCCGCTATCTTTGGATGGCAGCCATGGAACTGGTCGAATCGGATGCATTGGATGCGGGAAAGGCAGAACAAAAGCCAACTACGCCCGATAAAAACGAGAACGATCCGCAGGTCTATTGCCAGAAGTTCGATGTAGCGCTTGAGTACCTGAAGAAGCAAGGCAAGTACGATGCGGACGCGGTGAAGGAGCTGTTCACGAAGGAGCTGGGCTTTGAAAACTACCAGCGGATGGAAGAGGACCAGATCCCCGCTGCGAAGCGTGTGCTCAAGGTGCTGCGCGGCATGGCGAAAGCGACCGCGTGAACAAAGTCTGCCTCATAGGGAGGATGGCAAGGGATCCGCAGCTAAACACAGTCGGGCAGGATAAAATCAAAGCCCGATTCACTCTGGCGGTGGATGGATTTAGAAACGCGCAAGCTGAAAAGCAGGTCGATTTCATTCCTGTTGTGGCTTGGGGCAAGCAAGCGGAGCTTGTCGGCAAGTATGCCAATAAAGGCAAGCAAATCGCCGTTTGCGGCAGGCTCAACGCCTATTCCTACGATAAGGATGGGCAGAAGCAGTACACAATGGATGTGGTAGCAGAATCCATTGATTTGCTGGGCTCTGCAAACGAAAACGGAAACAACCAAGGCACGAGCAAGGCAACCCCAAAGCCATCTACCCAGCCTCGTGATAAAACTTCGCCCGATGAGGATGAAGAAGAGGACGATTTGCCCTTCTAATCCCTCCATCGGCAGATGAGGATGGGTATGAATGATTTTATTGCTTTGTACAGCGAGTATGTAAAGACCGCAGCTCGCTACTATTTGTTCTCCGTCGTTCGAGGACGCATGGCCTATGATGATCTCCTGCAGGAGGGGTATCTAACCCTAATCCGCCTGTGGAAGCAAGGGCATACCGATGCGCCGTTTGTTAAGAAGTCAATCTGCAACCACTTTCTACAGTGCGTCACCAGAAACTGCTCACCTCTTCATATGACACGCTATGCGGCACATGGGAAGTGGATGAGGCGAGCCGCGTTGAGGGCGAAGCTGTGAATATTACATTGGTTCACAGGCTCATGGAAGCCATGGCTGCGGACGAGCTGCTGCCGCATGAACAGGCCGACATCGAAAGGATACTGGAGCTATGGAATGATTTGGCAGATGCTGTCGTGTTTGCACTCCATGAGGGGGATGCGGAAAAGACGGATGATCTCATCACCATTACCCACTACCTCACAGGCTTGGTTGCTGTCTATCTACTCAACTTATCCAGTTGATGCTGCTATCCATTGAGGTATCCATGTACTTCCCACGGTTTGTGGTGTTCGATGTCACGCAAGGCAAACCGCGCATTGTCTTCACCTCCTGCAACAACAGGAGAAGAGAAGCCAACCGCTCGCGGCGGTACAGAACCTCGGAAGGCGCTGTGCTTGATGAAATAGAGAACAAAGTGACATTTATACTGGGTGCTTTTCAAATCGAGCATGTTGTTTGGACGATGCGCAAGCTTGGGATAGCTAATAAGGAGCGCTCCTATATGGCGCTGGGTGTTATGCTGACAGCGCTGCACAAAGCAGGCATACCAATGCCTCATGAGATAATAGGGTCACGCATACGGCTCCATCTTGCAGGCGATTCAAAGGCTTCCGCCTTCGCTGTGACAGAGGCAGTGAACAAGCTCCTGCCGGAGCTTCCCGAAGAAGACAGGCTCTATTCTGTGCCGATTGCTTCCGGCTTGGCCTGGTACCGCCAAAACAACCTTATACCTTGACCCAATCCAATACCTATATCGGCACCTGAATCATTTCGGATTCGCGTGCCGCTTTTAGTTCCGTAAAGATTTCGAATGGGTTCAAGGAGGAACATTGAAGGAAAAGCAAATCGAGCAGCTTAAAGCACTGCGCCGTCATGGGCTGACCTATCAGCAGACAGCAGATGCTTTAGGGCTCAAATTGGGTACGGTTAAGGCCTATTGCCACCGGCACCCGGAGATGGAGAATCAGCAGGAAGAGCAGACCAAAGCCGACGTTTGCCCGTATTGTGGACAGCTTATAGTTAACACGCCTAAAGCGAAACGAAAAAGGTTTTGCTCGGATTCATGCCGCTACAACTGGTCGTATCGGCACAGGATGCTTGTGAATCCGATGGTTTCGCACTTTGTAGCATGCATATGTTGCGGCACACGTTTCTCATGCTATTTGAAACGGAGTAAAAAATACTGCTCCCATGCCTGCTATATCAAACAACGCTATCACAGCATGGAAATGGCATGACACAGGAACAATTCGACTGCGAAAAGCGGTATCAAACAGCGATGTCCGTTGTGCGAAGCATGCTCGAAAGCAAAGTCATTACAAGTAAACACGCAAAGAAACTGGAGGAGGTGTTCAGAAAAAAATACCAGCCCGTCATTGGGCCATTGCTTTACTCTGATATACCTATAAATTCCAAGAAGGAGGTCACTTCATGCAGATAAGTAAAGTGAACTTGGGATATGTCAAGCTGCCACGCCGAAAGCGCGTGGCAGCTTATGCTCGTGTATCCAGCGGGAAGGATGCCATGCTGCATTCCTTGTCCGCGCAGGTCAGTTATTTTAGTGGGTTCATTCAAAAGCATCTTGACTGGGAATATGTTGGGGTGTATGCCGATGAGGCCGTCACTGGAACGAAGGACAGTCGCCAAGAGTTTCAACGGATGCTATCGGATTGCCGTGCGGGCAAAATAGATATGGTGATTGTCAAAGGTATCTCTCGGTTCGCTCGGAACACACTCACGCTGCTCCAAACCGTGCGCGAACTGAAGGCGCTGGGAATAGATGTATTTTTCCAGAAGGAAAACCTATACACACTAAGCGCTGCTGGGGAATTGATGCTGACGGTTCTTGCGTCTTTCGCCCAGGAAGAAAGCGTATCCAATTCCAACAATAAAAAGTGGCAGGTACGCAGGGACTTTAAAAAGGGCCTGTGTAATTGGTTAAAAGTTTATGGCTACAAACGCGAGAATGGCCAGCTATGTATTTATGAGGAAGAAGCGGCTGTTGTAAAGCTGATTTTCACAGATTACTACAACGGTATGGGTAGAGCTGCCATTGTCAAAAAGCTTCGCGCCTTGCAGGTACCAACACGTGACAATACGGTGTGGAGAGAAAACACGATTGCCTATATTCTGAGCAACGAAAAGTATCGGGGCGATATGCTGCTGCAGAAGTCATATACGCTTGATCCAATTTCAAAAAAGAAATGCTTCAATCGGGGTGAATTGCCCAAATACTATGTGAGTAATTCGCACGATTACATTATTGAACCGCAAATGTTTGATGCTGTTCAAGAAATGCGGAAGCAACGGAGGGAAAAGTTTTACCCCATTCCACAAGAACAATGCACTTATCCCTTTTCAGCAATGCTGTATTGCAAGAAATGCGGTGCACGTTATCGGCGCCGATTAACCTCCAAGGGTACGAAATATACGAAGCCTGTCTGGATCTGCAGCACCTTTTTCAGCTATGGGAAAGATAATTGTGCAAGCAAACAAATCCCTGAAAGCACTTTGATGGATACCACGGCTCAAGTGCTGGGTGTCGAGCAATTCGATGAGGCATTGCTTGGCGAGTTGGTTGACCATATCGATATCACGGGGCCTAATTCGCTGCTATATGTATTCACGGACGGCCGGGAGGTACCTGCGGTATGGAAAGATCATTCGAGAAGGGATAGCTGGACTGATGAAATGAAACAGGCAGCCCGTGAAAAGCAACGGGAGTATGAAAAGAAAACGAGGAGGGCGAGTAATGATGAGTGACAATAAAAAGCGTCACGTTGCCACATACATTCGAACAGCACAAGATAGCATGCCGCTTGTTGATGATCTTACTTTGCAAACGGCCTTCTATGATAACTATATCCATGCCAATCCTGAATGGGAGTTTATTGGGTCATATGCAGATATGAATGTGAGCGGTTTTCGTACTGAGAATCGTTCCGGCTTTAGGCACATGATAGATGATGCTATGGATGGCAAAATTGACATCATATTGGCAAGGTCGCTGAGTTGCTTTGCAAGAAGCGCTGATGATTTGCATTCTACCATCAGGAAACTGAATGAGAAGGGGGTTGAAATCTTCTTTGTGAAGGATGGGATCAGTTCCTTTCACGAACTCTTCACAACCATGGTAGACATCCTCACTCAATGGAGCCAAATGCCTCATGCCGAAATGCATGGGCATGGATATCCTTCATGCTATAGCATGGCCGCAATGAAGAAGGAAGCTACTCATGGAAAGAGCAAGCATAAAATCATAAGGTGGTTAAAGCATGCAGAATAGTCAAAGACAATTTGATGTAAGTGTTATACCGCAAACGCTGAATCTGCAATCCTTTCATGTTGCCAATGAATCGGTTATGAAACGCCGCGTCGCCGCTTATGCCCGTGTTTCTACTGATGATGAGGAGCAATTAACGAGTTACAAAGCGCAGATCAGTTACTACACGGAGTACATTTTATCGAAACCGGAATGGGAATTCGTTGGCATGTATGCAGATGAGGGTATTACAGGTACCAGCACCAAGCACCGTAAGGAATTCAACCGGATGGTAGCTGATGCCCTTGATGGGAAGATAGATATGATTCTTATCAAATCTATCAGCCGTTTCGCCAGAAATACAGTTGATTCGCTCGTTACCATCCGTAAGCTGAAGGAAAAAGGCGTTGAGATATACTTCGAAAAGGAAAACCTCAGCACCCTGGATTCGAATGGCGAATTCATCATAACCTTGTTGAGCAGCGTGGCACAGGAGGAAAGCCGCGCCATATCCGAAAACGTCACATGGGGTAAGCGTAAAAGCTTTCAAGACGGCAATGTCTCCCTTGCCTACAAAAACTTTCTCGGATATGAGAAAGGATCGAATGGGCGTCCTAAAATCGTAGAAGAGGAAGCGGTTGTTATCCGCTTGATTTACAAGCTCTTTCTTCAAGGGATGGCGCCAAAGGGAATCGCCAAGCATCTTACCGATAACGAGATTCTTTCCCCTTGCGGTAATAGCAAATGGAGTGCTAAGGTCATCACAAGCATTCTGAGCAATGAAAAGTACAAGGGTGATGCCATCCTGCAAAAGACTTTTACTGTGGACTTCATGAACAAGAAGATCAAGAAAAATCAAGGTGAGGTTCCACAGTATTATGTCAAAAACAGTCATGAAGCGATAATCACTCCGGAAGTTTTCGATGTGGTGCAGTATGAATTGCGGACGCGCCAGGATGATGGGAAGCACAACTTCAGCAACCATCACTTCGCAAGCAAAATTCGTTGCGGAATATGCGGTGAAACTTATGGGCTTCGCATTCTCCATGCCGGCACCAAGAAAGAACATCGTGTTTGGAAATGCAAGAGCCGCTATACGAGGGATGCAGAATGTGTATCGCAGAATGTGATATCGGAAATGGTGGAGCACGCTTTTATTAAGGCGTTCAATCAGCTTGTCGATAGTAAGGATGACATTATTGAGACGCTGCAGGCTTTTGCCGAAACGGAATTCAATTTGCGCCCTGTTGAGGATGAATTGACGCTGGTGGATGGAGAATTTAGCATGGTCATTGGTGTCTTGCGGGCATACATAGATGAAAATGCGCAGACCGTAATGGATCAGACCGAATACCAGCGTAAATTCGAGGTCTATGGGAAGAAGTTCGAGGAACTAAAAACCAAAAAGGCTGCACTGGAAGAAAAGCTTGCCATGCAACGTGCTCAGAAGGCAAAAATCATGCTCTTCACCACAGCACTAAGCGAACAAACCGATATTCTGACCGAATTCAATTGCGATATGTGGTATTCGCTGGCAGATTACGTCAGAGTCATCGACAGCAACAAAATTGAGGTGCATTTCAAGGGTGGAAATACTGTCGTAGCGCAGTTGAATACGGCGTAGCATGAAAATGTACTCTGCGGGAAAGGTAGGCAGCAAGCATCGAATACAATTTGGTGCTTGCTGCTTTCATATACACAGAAAGTATTGATTTTATTAACTTTTTGTGGTAGAAATAATTTAGTGCAGAATGATAATTCAGATATAAACAGAGCAAAATACGGAGGATATACAATGAATGACACGAATGATATGAAGAGCATTTTTGAGGATGCGTTACACGGAACGGATTTATCAAATACCGCCGTACCCTTTCCATTCCATCACCGAACGCTTGAGGCAGGCACACTGCAAGCAACACAAAAAGGCCACGAGGAGGAGCGCGCAGAGATGGTCTGTCGGTTGCTCGCCAATGACATGTCTGTTTCTGAAATTGCGGATGTATTGGGTCTACGAGAGAATGAAATCAAGCTTATTGAGCGAAACCATATCTCTACAATAATACCGCAGTACAAAAAGAAATTGCAGGAACGGAGAAAGCGTCGCCAGAAACAAAACCAGTAAGGTAGAAGGTAGCATGGGTAAGCAATGATGAGAATTGTGTGATGGTTGCATTTTTAACTGCACTACCACACGATTCTCATTTTAACCTTCATGGTTGCATTTGCCCACAACAGGCGAATTATGCTGCGAAAAGCAGCCTGAAAACAGCGAAAAGCGGTAAGCATGTCTGTAGAATATAAGCATATCAAAAAGCCGCAAAGCCTTGTTACACAACAAAAAAGCGCCTCATAACGAGACGCCTTTTTGGGTACTAAATTGTGCACCCTGTTGTGGTGCGGCCAAGAGGACTTGAACCTCCATGAGGAATCCCTCACTAGAACCTGAATCTAGCGCGTCTGCCAATTCCGCCATGGCCGCAAATGAAAAGTGGTGGGCAGGGATGGATTCGAACCATCGAAGTCTGAGACGGCAGATTTACAGTCTGCTCCCTTTGGCCACTCGGGAACCTACCCACGTGGAGGAAAAACGAAATGGAGCTAGCGATGGGACTTGAACCCGCAACCTGCTGATTACAAATCAGCTGCTCTGCCAATTGAGCTACGCCAGCATACGAAGGACCATTTTAAAAGAAAAAATGGCGACCCGGAAGGGGCTCGAACCCTCGACCTCCAGCGTGACAGGCTGGCATTCTAACCAACTGAACTACCGGGCCGTATTACTGGTGGGCCTTCAGGGACTCGAACCCCGGACCAACCGGTTATGAGCCGGCCGCTCTAACCAACTGAGCTAAAGGCCCATAAAGAAAAATGGTGACCCCTAGGGGACTCGAACCCCTGTTACCGCCGTGAAAGGGCGGTGTCTTGACCGCTTGACCAAGGGGCCACGTTGCCGTGGCACGGGGAAAGTGGACTGGTCGGGGTGAGAGGATTCGAACCTCCGGCCCCATGCTCCCAAAGCACGTACGCTACCAGACTGCGCCACACCCCGATACGTCGTGATTAGCGACGAATTGTATTCTAACTGATTGGGCGTGGATTGTCAAGTATTTTCTTTGCGATTGCTTAAAATTTCGGGCGGAGGTTTGGGATATCCGCTATAATGGCATCGGCGTGCGAGAATGCTCAAAGAGAAAGCCGTTACTTTGCGCGATACTCTAAAATATCCCCCGGCTGGCAAGCCAGGACTTCGCAGATTTTTTCCAGCGTGGAAAAGCGGATAGCCTTGGCCTTGCCGGTTTTTAGTATGGAAATATTCGCCAGAGTGATGCCTACTTTTTCCGCCAGCTCCGTCACGCTCATTTTGCGCTTGGCGAGCATCACATCCAGATTGATGATAAGCATAGGCTGCCTCCTTTACACAGTGTAATCCGCTTCTTCTTTGAGGGCTGCTGCCTGGGCAACAAGCTGGGATAGGGCGTAGCAAATCAGCGCCGAAAGCAGGCCGATGGAAAACAGCACGCCCGCGAAGATGATCATGAAAGGGAAAACGAGAGTGGCGTGGAAGGCAAGCGCCCACCACATAAACAATATTAACAGGAGTGTGCCAATAAGCGCCATCAGCGTGATGCGCTTGAAGCGCCGCGCGTTTTTTAGGGTGAAGCTTTCGTCTCTGGGGATGGAGGAAAAGATTTGCCATGCTGAAAACAGGCTCACATAAACAGTGATGAATGATAGGTTGATAGAAACGATGGCGGGGGTCACCACAGGCGCGACCTCCGGCGCGTAAAACAAATTCCACGCGATAAAGCGGGGCACAACATAAGCGCCCGCGAAAACGAACAGCGCCGCCGCGATCAGGACAACCCCCTTCAGTAGCCATGCGATCATTTTTTTAGACATCCTCTTTCGCCTCCCTATTCGGATACGTTGATTATAGCATGTATTTATTGAAAGTCAAGCTAAGTTTATCGATAAACAATAAAAAATAGTTGCAAAACGAAAAATACTGTGCTATACTTCCGATAAATTTCAACACGAGGAGGAGAAAAAATGCGAAAAGAGACGTTTTTGTTTATCGGGCTGTTGGTTTACGGCTATCTGTTCATGGTTTTGAAGCCTGTGATGGATCCCGGAATTGGTTTTGCGGCATTTGGCGTGGCAGGCGTTTTCATGCTTTGGGCCTATGTGTTAAGCACGAAAAAGCGAATCAGCCCGACAGGGCAGGCAATTGGGTTTTTGGCGGTTTTGCAGGCGTTGAGCTTCGCGCTTTTTGAAAACAGCACGATTCAAGAACCCTTGTGCCTGGCCACGGTAGGCTTTGCGGCGCTGTTTGCTTACTACGCGGGGAACATGGATTTTGCTATGGGCACGCTGCCGGGGGTGGCGGGGCTTTTCACCTTCAGCATTTTCGATAATCTGTCCGAAAAGGCGCAAATGCTTTTTCATTTCAAAAAAGAGCGCAAGGGATTATGGCAGGCGTTGATCGGATTCGCGGTGGCGCTGCCGATTTTAGGCATCCTGATAGGGCTTTTGGCCAACGCGGATGCGGCATTCGAAGGCGCGGTGGAAGGGATTGCGGCTTATGTGAACAAGCATTTATTCGAACAGGCGCTTTATATCGCGGCCGCTGTGCTGATTGCGGCATATCTTTATTCCCTGTTTTTAAGCGCCGCGCCGAAAAACCGCGGCCAATGGGTGATTACGCGGCATGTGCCCACAGCTATCGCTGCCATGGTGCTTTTATTGGTAAACCTTCTGTACGCGTTCTTCTTTGCCGTCCAATTAAGGGAGATATGGGGTGCGGGAAGTGAGGCGTACGCGCTGTCCGCCCTTGCGCGGGAGGGGTTCTTTGAATTGTGCTGGGTATGCGGCATCAACTTTTTATTGTTCACGGTCTTTCATAAGCTGGTGCCGGAAAAGAAGGCGGGAATGCGCTTTTTGCTGCTTTTGCTCTGCGTGATGAGCCAGGCGATAATCATCACGGCGCTTCTAAAAATGAATTTGTATATTGCGAATTACGGGCTCACCCTTTTAAGGGTACAGACGATTTGGTTTATGGTATCGCTGTTTTCGGCGTTTGTGCTGATGGAAATCCGTCTGTTCAAAAAAATGCCGCTTTTCAAATGGGTGGCGGTGCTTTGTGCCATATCGATCGTGGTTGCTTCATATGCCGATATAGGCGGCATGGTAGCCCGTGGCAACGCGGAGCGTTATATGAAGGGCGAATTAAAGGCTTTTGAAGTAAGGCAGTACACCCACTTCCCCTATGAGGCAGCGCCTGAATTGATGGCGCTTTATGAGCAGACGCGGGAGGAAGAACTGAAGGAGAAGTTGATGGATTTCATGAGAGCATTGGATAGCAGAGCAGAGGAGGCGGTGTGGTATCAGTCGGTGCAGAAAATCAATGTGGAAAAAGCATTGGATGATTTTTTGAAAAACCGTTGAGGGGCGTTGTTTCGTGGTGGGCTTTGTGGTAGAATAACGGTTGGAACATTTGTAACGAAGCCCGCTAAAAGGAGAAACCATGGAAAAAGCCCCCATCATCCGAATTGAAAACGTTTCCTTCCGCTACGAAGAGGACGGGCAGGAAGTGCTGCGCGATATCTCCCTTTCTTTTGGGCAGGGAGAATTCGTTGCTGTTTTAGGACATAACGGCTCGGGAAAATCGACCCTCGCGAAATTGATCAATGCGATTTATACACCTACCGAGGGTCGTGTCAGCGTGCTTGGAATGGATACAAAGGATGAAAAGCATCTTTGGGATATTCGCCAGCATGCGGGCATGATCTTCCAAAACCCGGATAACCAGATCGTGGCGACGATGGTCAGGGAGGATGTGGCTTTCGGGCTTGAAAACATGGGTGTCCCGCACGATGAAATGGTGGTACGCGTCGATGAGGCGCTTGAAAGTGTGCGCATGAAAGCCTTTGAGGATGCCGCACCTCACATGCTGTCCGGCGGGCAAAAGCAGCGCGTGGCTATCGCGGGTGTGCTGGCCATGGCGCCGGATGTGATTATTGCCGATGAGGCCACCGCCATGCTGGATCCGACGGGCCGCGAAGAAGTGTTTAAAACGCTGAAAAAGCTGAATCGGGAAAAGGGCATTACAGTCTTATGGATTACGCACTTTATGGAGGAAGCCGCCCGCTGCGATCGCGTGGTGGTCATCAATGAAGGACAAATAAATAAAGATGGGACGCCTCGCGCCATTTTCTCCGATGTGGAAGGAATGAAAAGGCTGCACCTGGACGTGCCGCCCATGACAGAGCTTTGCCACAGGCTGATAGAGCGGGGCGTTGCTTTCGAGAGCGGCATTTTGAGCGTTTCGGGAATGGCGGAGGAGGTGCAAAGGCGCGTATGCCTATCGAAGTAAAGAATTTGAGCCACACCTACTCCAAGGGCAGCCCTTTTCAGGCCACCGCCATTCGCGATATCAATATGGTCATTGCCGATGGGGAGTTCGTCGGCGTGATTGGGCATACGGGGTCGGGCAAATCCACGCTGATACAGCATTTCAATGGGCTTCTCACGCCTACCGAGGGGCAGGTTTTGGTGGACGGCGCGGATATTAACGAAAAAGGCGCGAGCCTCAAAGCGGTTCGGCAGAAGATCGGGCTTGTGTTTCAGTATCCCGAACACCAGTTGTTTGAAGAAACGGTCATCAAGGATGTGGGCTTCGGGCCCAAAAACCTGGGGCTTCCGGCTGATGAAATCGACAGGCGGGTGCGCCGCGCTTTAAACCATGTGGGGGTCTCCTACGAAGAGATTGGCGAAAGATCACCCTTTGAATTATCCGGCGGGCAGATGCGCCGCGTGGCCATCGCGGGCGTTTTGGCCATGGAGCCGAAGGTGCTGATACTCGATGAACCCACCGCGGGTCTTGATCCCAAAGGACGGGACAGCATTTTAAAAATGGTAAAGGAACTGCACGAAAAAGAGAACATGACGGTGGTGATGGTCACCCATGCCATGGACGATATCGCTGCGCTGGCGACCCGCCTTATTGTGATGAGCAAGGGCAGCCTTGTGATGACGGGTACCCCGCGGGAGGTTTTTAAAGATCCGGATTTTATGATGGGTATCGGCCTTGGCGTGCCGCAGGCGGCGTTGTTGGCAGCGGAACTCAGAAAGAGCGGTTATCCTATCACCGATGGCATCTATACCCTTGATCAAATGGAAAAGGCGCTGCTTGCCCTTTTTGGGGAGGTGCCCCATGCTTAAGAATATGACGTTAGGCCAATATTATCCCGCCGATAGCTTCGTGCACAGGCTGGATCCACGAATTAAGATTGTGTTGACCATCGCGCTGATTGTAGGCATTATGCTTTGCAAAACATTGGCGGGCTACGGGCTCATATTGCTCTATCTGCTTTTGTGCACAAAGCTTTCCACCGTGCCTTTCAGCATGCTTTTGAAGGGCTTGAGGCCCCTTCGCTTTATCGTGATACTGACATTCATCCTGAACCTGTTCTTTTTGCAGGGAGAAACGGTGCTTGTTAAGGTATGGTTTGTGACCATTACCGAAGAAGGGCTTGCCATGGCGGTGCACTATTCTCTGCGCCTTGTGTTTCTTGTGATGGCGACAAGCATCATGACACTGACCACCTCTCCCATTTCTTTGGCGGATGGGATTGAGTTACTTTTGTCGCCCCTGAAGGTGATTCGCTTTCCCGCCCATGAACTGGCGATGATTATGACCATCGCGTTAAGGTTCATCCCCCTTTTATTGGAGGAGACGGATAAGATTATGAAAGCGCAGATGGCGCGTGGCGCGGATTTTGAATCCGGCAACCTCATTGCCCGCGCCAAGGCGATGGTGCCGCTATTGGTGCCGCTGTTTGTGAGCGCCTTTCGCCGCGCGACGGAATTGGCCATGGCGATGGAGGCGAGATGCTACCATGGCGGCGCGAACCGCACGCGGCTGCGTGTACTGAAGCTGACAAAACAGGATTTATACGCCTCCCTTTCCATGGTGGCGTTGCTCGTCTTGATTTTTGTCGAGAGGGCGCTTTTATGAAGCGGATTCTGATAACCTTGAGCTACGACGGCACAGCCTACGCGGGATGGCAAAGGCAATTGAACGGCATCGCCATTCAGCAGGTGGTGGAGGAGGCTCTTGAAAAGGCGACGGGCGCGCCGGTAAAAATCACGGGCGCCAGCCGCACGGATGCGGGCGTGCATGCCCTTGGGCAGGCGGCTCATTTCGATACGGAATCCACCATTCCGCCAGAAAAGTACCCTTTTGTTTTGAACACCCTTTTGCCTGAGGATATCCGCGTTTTAGCGGGACAGGAGGTGGGTGAAACCTTCCATGCCCGCTTTGATACAAAGGGGAAACGGTATTTGTATCACATTCATAACGCGCCCCACGCAGGCGCTTTAAACCGCAGGACGCATGTGCATGTCCCCATGCCCCTTGATGAAGCCGCCATGCACGAAGCTGCGCAGAGTCTTTTAGGCGTGCATGATTTCGCCGCCTTTGCCGCCGCGGGCGGCAGCCACAAAACCAGCGTGCGGGAAATTTATGAAATAAGCTGCGTGCGGCGTGGGGAAGCCATTACACTGTCTGTTTACGGCAATGCCTTCTTGTATAACATGGTGAGAATAATCGCGGGTACGCTCATTGGCATTGGGCATGGAAAAACAGAGCCCGATTGCTTTTTGAAGGCGCTTGAAACAGGGGATCGCCTTTGCCTGGGCATAACTGCGCCCGCCCATGGGCTGATTTTGGATGAGGTTTTTTATGAAGCTTAAGCTGCTTAAAAACAGGTTTGCGGTGTGCAAGTTGCCCTTGGCCGCGGAAATAGGCTTGGCTTTGGAATACGCTTTTTTTGCCAAAACGACGGAGGAAATATCGCTGGTTTGCAAAGAAGAAGATGCGCCCAAGGACGCCTTGGCAGTGGAAGGCGGCTGGCACGGATTTCAGATTTTAGGCATGCTGGATTTTTCGCTGGTGGGCATCCTCGCGAAAATATCGGGCATTTTGGCGGATGAGGGAATCCCCGTTTTTGTGGTATCCACTTACGATACGGATTATATATTCATGAAGAATGATTTTTGCGTAAAGGCGACCCATGCGCTGATGGCGAACGGATATGAAGTCTATGGAGAGTAGATTGCATTTTGATGGACAACGCCCTACAATGGCGATGAGGTGATTTGATTGGATGCGCAGCGCAAAAGAGACCTGATGGAAGCCTATAAAAACAGACGCCCGGAGATGGGCGTCATTGAAATAAAGTGCAAGGCCACGGGGGATAGCTTTCTGGGCATTTCAAAGGATACGAGGGCCGATTTTAACGGTACCCGCATCAAGCTTGAAAGCGGCACCCACCCGAACAAGGTGCTTGAAAAGCTTTGGAAACAGTACGGTGAAGCGGGATTTGAATTGAGTGTGCTCCAAGTGCTGAAATACGATGATCCGCTGGAAGACCATACCGACGAGTTGGAGAAGATGCGAAAAGAACGGATGGCTGATATGCCAAAGGCCGCGAAGCTTTGGCGTTAGGCTAAGTCGAAGGCTTCCAAATCATCCGGAACATAGAGGGTGCCGCTGAAGAAGGCGGCGCCTTCTCTTTGGTAAAGGGCTTTGCGCTCCTTGATATGCTTATCCTCCGTGTGGTAGAGAATAAGGTTTTTCGCGCTTAACTTTTGCGCGGTTTCGCAGGCTTCCTTCACGGTGGCATGGTGCTTTTCATAGGGTTTGAAGACATCGCGGTCCGCATAGCGGCAAAAGGCCTCATGCAGGAGCCAGCGAGTGCCTTTGGCGTATTTTTCTTCGTGCTCGCGATAGGGTTCGTCGCCTAAAAAGCAAAAATCTTTGCCGATTGCGAAGCCGAATTGCTTGCATTTTGTAGAGCCGATATCGAAAAAGATAATGTCGTCGCCGAGGATGGATTCCGTCTGCCCGTCCGATAACGTATGCAATACGATGCTTTTGCCCATGTGGGCTGCCAATTTTGATTTAACGGTGAGGTTCACCATGGTTTGAAGCGCGTCCATGCATTCTTGGTGGGCGTACAAATGGAAATCCCCCGCATACTTGCCCTGCGCCTGGGCCGCGGCAACCATGCGCACCATCCATACCGCGCCCAGGATATGATCGGAGTGGGTGTGGCTGG
>JGI994J12354_10003566_pt1 | contig 14448 bp, 16 predicted proteins | sample IntmicLarv3ML3BL_FD_12354 | JGI IMG/M metagenome (IMG submission 12354)
GCGGCCTTTGACCGCCCGCCGCTTGTCAACGCCCATCATTGCAAACAATATCAAATTGATACAGGCATAGTACAACACCATCGCCTGCATCCACCATTCCATATTTTCCAAAGCGCTCATTTGAGTATATCGCGCCAGTTCAAGTCGCCATTGTCCAGCGCGAGCAGAAGCGCCTCTGCCGTCGCCAAGTTCGTGGCGCAGGGGATGTTGTGCACATCACACAGGCGCATCGAACCGCTTGCCTCTGCCTCAAGGTTCACCGGCACCGCCGGGTCACGCAGGAAAATCAGCAAATCAATATCGTCCTGTTCAATCTGCGCGCCAAGCTGCCGCCCGCCGCCCAAATGCCCCGCCAGATACTTATGCACCGGCAGGCTCGTCGCCTCTTCAATCAAGCGCCCCGTCGTCGCCGTCGCATACAGAGAGTGCTTACTCAAAATGTGGCGGTATGCAATGCATAGGTTTTCCATCAATATCTTTTTATTGTCATGTGCAACCAATGCTACGTTCATGCAATCCCTCCACAATCAAAATAACTATCATAACACGCCCGCCATCACTGCCTTCGCGTTCGCGCAATCAATCCTCAAACATAGACTTCGTACGCGTCATGCCCACGCTCATTACAAGCCCGACAGCCGCCATCGTAATCCAAATCGCACTGCCGCCCGAGCTGATGAATGGCAGCGTGATGCCCGTGTTCGGCAGTGTTCCCGTCGCAACACTCACATTTAGAAACGTCTGAAACGCAATCATGCCACCCGTTCCCGCGGCGATCAGCCGCCCGACAAAAACATCGGACTTAAACGCAATCACAAAACAACGAACCACCACAACCAGAATCGCGCCAATCACGCCCACACATCCAACGAATCCAAACTCCGCGCCAATCACCGCAAAGATGAAATCGTTGTGCGAATACGGCACCGCCACAACATTGTTAAACAGCCCGCGCCCCGTCAACTGCCCGGAGCGAATCGCGTCAATCGAGCGCTGCGACTGGAACCATCTGGCCGGATCAGACTCGGGATCAATCCATACGCGGATACGCCCCTGCTGAAACGGCTGCATAATTTTGTCCAAAATAATCTGGTTCTCGCTATGCATCAAGTCGTAATAAAACAACACGAGAATCGGCAGTGAAATTCCCAGTACAATCAAAATGTACTTCCATCGCACCTTTGCCGTGAACAGCATCGTCACCAAAATCACGCCCACTGCCACAGCCGCCGACAACGACGGCTGCACCGCAATCAGCACAATCGGCACCAGACCCAGCAAAGCAACTGCGCCCAGCACAAAGATGTTGTCGATTCTCTCACGGCATTTGTCCAAAAACTTCGCCATATAGATAATCATGAAAATCTTCGTGAACTCTGACGGCTGTATGCCAAAACTCAGGCCTCTAATGCCCAAATCCGACAAATAAATCCAGCGCGCTGTGTCATTCGTCGAAGTGCCGATAAACAGCACCAGCACCAGCAGCAGCAAATTCAACCCATACAACGCCAAATAGAATCGACAAATAAACGCGAAGTCAATAAACGCCATCGCCAGCATAATCAGAACGCCCGTCGCCACCCACATAATGTGTTTTTTGAACAGCGGCGTAAACCCGTCCACGTCAATGTGCTCCGCACTGCCTACCATGAACACGCCAAAAACAAGCAACCCCAGCACAAAAAACGCCAGTATAAAGTCAAAAGACTTATAGTCGCGCTTGAAGGACCAAGACTCGCCGGCCATTCTTACCCTGTCGCGCATTTACTTGCCAACCTTTCGCAGGTTCTTAATCGGAATATTTGCATACAAGACCGGCGCACCGTCTTCCTCGCCGACCTTCGGCTGGGTAATCTGGATGTCCAATTCTTCCTCGTCAATTTCCATATAATTTGATATGACTTTCAATATATCCGTCTTCAACATCTCGAGCACCTGCGTCGAGCAGTTGATGCGATCCTGTATGAGAACAAACTTCAAACGGGATTTCGCGGTCACTTTCGAAGGTTCTTTTCTATTCAAAAATCCGAACAAATCCATTGATTCTCACACCTCCCTTAATGTCCTTTGCGGAACATCCCTTTCAGTTTGTCAAGCAATCCACCGCCTGTGAAATCCATCAAAGGCACTTCGTTGCCCATAATACGCTGCACAATGTTGCGGAACGCCTGCCCTGCCTTCGAGTTCATATCGCCGACAGCGGGCTCACCGCGGTTGGTAGACACAACAATCGTCTCGTCATCCGGCACAACGCCAATCACATCAATCGCCAGAATATCCGTCACATCTTCCAGCGCCATCATGTCGCCGCGCTTCACCATGTCCACACGCAAGCGGTTCAGCACAAGGCGCACGTCCGTCAGCTCCGCCGCTTCCAGCAACCCAATGATTCTATCCGCATCGCGCACGGCAGAAACCTCCGGCGTTGTCACGACAATCGCACGGTCTGCCCCTGCGACGGCATTCTTGAAGCCCTGTTCAATACCCGCCGGGCAGTCAATCAGGATAAAATCAAAATCCTCGCGCAGGCTCTCGCACAGCTTCTTCATCTGCTCCGGGTTTACAGAATCCTTGTCCTTCGTCTGCGCCGCAGGCAGAAGCGACAGCGTCGGATACCGCTTGTCCTTAATCAGCGCCTGCTTCAACCGGCAGTTGCCCTCGATAACGTCAATGATGTCATACACGATTCTGTTCTCCAGACCCATGACAACGTCCAGATTCCGCAATCCTATATCTGCGTCAATCAACACAACCCTGTTCCCTGCCAACGCCAGGCCCGAACCGATATTCGCGCTTGTTGTTGTTTTACCCACGCCGCCTTTTCCGGACGTAATGACAATTACTTCGCTCATTCTCTCTTTTCCCCCTACCAGCATAATCGTTTGCATATGTTGCTTTCTCTTCAAAAATGCCATGCAAAAAATCAATTTATATCTATTTTAACAGAATAAACGCAAAACCGCATCCCTTTATTGCGAAAAATTTTATTTTTTCTTTGATGTTTTCCGCCGAACGCCGCCGTGCGCCATCCTTATACCACCAATGCCTCAATAAAAATCTGCCCTTCATTGATATATGCATATACCGGAACCGTTTTCGCGCGACCTCGTTTCCCCTGCATTTCCTTCGGCACATATGTAATCATGTCCGCAATGCGCATCTGCGTCGGCTGCATGTCAAACGCGGAAACATAGCAGTCCCGATTCCCGCCGCAGCCCGCGTGCACCATGCCCTTAATCGTGCCCAGCACCACCACGTTCCCCTCGGCCACAATCTCCGCCCCCGGGTTCACATCCCCCATCAGCACCACACTGCCTGCGTATCGAATCAACTGCCCCGAGCGCAGCGAACCCTTGTGGAAATGCGTCATATTGTCGGATTGCACCAATGTCGACACCACGGCGGGCAGCGCCTCCGCGCGTTCCGTCTTGGACAGCACAGCAGGCTGCCCCGCTTCGCTCTTGGCAAACGTTATGTTCAAATCCGAATTCTTGACAATAACATCCAAAAGCTCGCACTCCTCCTCCTCGGAAAGTGTCCGCCCCTTAAAGGTCACGCCAGACGTTGCCGCGCTGAAAAACTGCTTCGCACCGGCCAATTTCGCCAGCAACACCTCCTTCAGCGTCCCAAACGGCATCGCCTCATCCAACACAATCGTGATACCATCGCGCCGGCCCTTAAAAATCACACCGCTGCTTTTTTGCATAGTCTCCTCCTTGTTCATTGTCTCCGATGCCGTCTATTGTATGGCTTATGGCACCATCGTGTTCACAACCGCCCGCTCCGGCTCTGCATCCAGCCCGAAGTACGCGCGAAGAATGTCATGTGCAATCATAGCCGCCGGCGAAGTCACCGTCGTCGTGTTGCCAAAAGGCAGTGTGACGAAAATCGCAATCTGCGGGTCATCCGCAGGCGCGAAACATGCAAACGTCGCATGATCGTTTCCCGTCAAATCCTGCTGCGCCGTGCCTGTCTTGCCTGCCACTTCAAACGGTATATCGCTAAACAGACCTGCCGCCGTGCCCTGTGTCAGCACGAGCTTCATGCCCTCATACACCGCCGCAAGCGTCTCCGGCTTTGTTTCGATAACCTCTTCCACAACCGGCGTAAACTGCTTCAACGTCTCGCCTGCGGCTGATTCAATCCTGTCCAGCATGTGCACCTGATACCGCGTGCCGCCGTTTGCCAGCGTCGCAATGTATTTCGCCATCGCAGCCGCCGTATACGAATTGTATGACTGGCCAATCGCTGTCGCCAGCGTGTCGCCATCCACCCAGCGCATCTGCAAGGCAGTCGGCTCAGCATAGTTAATCTTCTCGCGGTATTCCTTGAACGTCGGAGATGAAATCCAGTCCGTTCCCTCCGGCGCATTGACATAGTATTCCTCAATTTCAACGCCCGTAGGACCATTCAACCCGAACAATCTCATATACTTGTTCAGCGTTGCGATGCCCTCCAACCGTGTGCCGCTTTTCGTGTTGCCGAAGCTATACACCGTCTCATAAAAGAAATAGTTGCAGGAATGAGACAACGCATGCGCCACATCAATCGATCCATGCGAGCCGTGTCCGCCACCAATCCAGCACCGCATGTATGGCTCACCGGCCGCCGTGAATGTACCGTGGTCGTATATCTTCGTGTTTGTTTTGATTGCGCCCTCTTCCAGCCCCGCAACAGCCGTAATCATCTTGAACGTAGAACCGGGCGCGCGCGGCTCCGTGAAAGCACGGTTAATCATCGGATACGTCGGGTCGTTCATAAGCTTTTGATAATATGCGTTGTTGAAATAGTTCACGAACTCATTGTTGTCATACGACGGATAGCTGACATACGACAGCGTATCGCCCGTATTCACACCCAGCACCACGACAGAGCATGTGCTCGGATTCAGATTCGTCATCTGCGGCGTAATCTCGCCCGATTTCAGCTTCGCCACCAGAAACGCCTGCGCCGGCAGCGTGCCTCGCCGCACCTGTTCATGCTCCTCCGCCGTGAGCGTCACAACGCCCTGCTCCGCCAGCACGCCGATAATCTGCGCCGTCGGAATCGCGCCCGAATCCACTGCCTCCGCCATGAACTGCAAGACCTGCTCCTTGTAGTCATTCGTATTCGGCTCGATACCGCTTGCCTCGACAATCGCCTTATACACTTGATACGACACCGTTCCCGTGGCCGACACCATCATCATGTCCACCGAGATATTATTCGCCAGTATCATAGACGCCAGCATCGCCTTAGGCGTAATCGGTTCTTCCCGCGTTGACCTGCTTTGCAGCTTTGCCACCAGAATCTCCGTTAGCTTGCGCTCCACAATCTCGTAGCACTCTTTTGTAAACGCGGCATCCAGTGTCAAATATATGCTGTCGCCCTGCACCGGCAGAACCGACGGCGCTGTATCCACGCGTCCCGTATTCCCCGTCACCACCTCACGCTTGCCGGGCGTGCCTCGAAGCTGAAGCTCAAACGCCTTCTCAATGCCAAGCTGTCCAAACAAATCCGTCGGCAGGTAGCCCAGTGATTTCACCTCGGCATACTGATCCTCCGAAATATTCCTAATGTATCCAATCGCATGCGCAACCGCCTTCCCCTCGGGGTACACGCGCAAATAATCCACGTCGATATACACGCCGGGGAACTCTTGGTTCTGCTCCTCCAACGCCACGCACGTCGTTTCCTTCACGTCCACCGCCACCGTCAGTGCGTCCAGATTAATGCGGTTCATAAACAACGCCGACCGCAGCGCCAGCACCTTATACTCATCCTGCGGCGACAATTCCAGCTTCTCCAGCCCGAAATACGACACCAGATGCGCATACGCCTCATCCGCCGTGGCATTCAACCCGAATGAGCTGCTGTCAACGCCCATATCCTTCTTCCAGCGGTCTTCGCGCGTCAAGCTGCCGTTGAACAGGAACCGGCGCGGCGCTTCCTCCGTAATCGGAAAATCATACAGTACCGTCTCGCCGCTGTCCTCCATCAATTTGATGAACGAATGTAGCATCGCACCCATGTCTTTCCCCGCAAAACTCGGGTCAAACTTAACCAAAAACGCCGTCTTATTCACCGCCAGCGGCCGCCCGAAGCGGTCAAATATCTCGCCGCGCGGCGCAGCCACATCAACCGTCTTATACGCCGTTGCCCGCATCGATGAGTTCACGTCCTGCCCATTCACAATCTGCAAATCAAACAAAACCAGCACCAGCGAATAAAACAGAACCGCCGCCAACACACACAGCAGAAGTACGCGGTTCGATATGTATTTATGTGCGCCCCGCATCCATTCCTTCACGCGTGTGCCCTCCTTTTAGTATATAGATACACTCAGAAAAATTTTTTACGCCGTCGAACTCGTTCCAGCCGCTCGTTCAATCCGTACACCACGCGGTACACCGGAATTGATAAGAACAGCGTGTACACCGTCGCGGGCAACATGAGCTTGTGGAAATAGTACCAGAAATCCGTCTGCCCAAACAGCAGGAAATGGAATACATAGAATACAATTTCATTGGCAAACATCGCCGCCACCACCAGTATGACAGGCATCAGATAATTCTCGCGGAAGAAATCCTTGAACGGCTTCCCGCACAGATACCCCGTCACCGCCCCGCACATCGCATAAAACCCGATGTACTGCGCGAAGAACAAATCCTGCAACAATCCTGCAAAAAAGCCTACAATCGCACCCTCTATATCCCCGCGCAAAATCGCATAGGATACCACAATCAGCAGCGCCGTGTTCGGTAGCATATTCAGAATCTCAAAATGCTGAAACAATGTAGACTGCAATATAATATTCAACACGAGGACAGCGCCTACCACCAAAGCTCTCATGCCATCCCCCTACTCCTCAACGTCACGCGCCACCATCAGTACGCTGGCCGCATTTTCGAAATCCACCGCAACGCGCACAAGAACCCGCTGCCCGCCGCCCTCAAGAGACTGAATCTCCGAGATATAGCCAACCGTTACGCCCGCAGGATACAGGCTTCCGGCCATGTTCGATGTCACAATCTCATCGTCCAGCTGCATCCTCGCATCATTGCTCAAAAATTCCAGAACGCCCCTGCCCTCCGCCATCAACGCCTCGTTGAATCGCAGAATGCCCGGCGCACCATCCTGATTGCACACGCCGATGGACACCGATGCGTCCATAAACGATGTCACAATCGCATAGTCGAACCCAACCTCTGTCACAGCCCCCGCCAAGCCGCCAATCGCCAGCACCGCGTCCCCCACTGCAACGCCATGCTTCTCGCCGCGGTTCACGACGAACCCGCTGTTTGCCCGCGCCCGGTGTGCAATCACATCCGCATGGCTCGTCTTCAGCGCGGAATACTTCTTCGCCGTGGCCTGCAGCACTTCGGAAGTGCTCTGTATGTTATGTTCGAATAACTCTGTAATAACCAACACATTGGACATATGTCTAAAGTCCGCCGTCGGCTTGATAATGGCAGACTGCGTGCCGTTCGTACCCGGCGTCAGCGACAGAATCGTGCCAATCGCAATGCCCGGCGGGTATATGCTGGATATTTGCGAGGTCACAATCTCGTCGCCCTCCATAAAATCCGCATCCATGCTGATTAAATCCATTCGGCACTTGCCTTCCATCTGTAAGCTCGCATCGCCGCGCACAATGCCTGTATCGCCCGTGCGGCTGCCCTGTGCGCTAATCGACGAACGGTCGTCAATCATCGCAACAACCGTGGCGCTGGAATACCATACTTCAGAAATGCGCCCGCACAGGCCGCCCGATGTCAGCACGACCATGTTCTTCGCCAGCCCGTCCTTCGAGCCCTTGTCAATCGTGAATGTGTTGTACCAGTTGCCCACATCCTTGGCGATAATCTTCGCGCCCATCGTTGGATAATCACCGTATTTGCGGTCAATATCCAGCAACGCAGACAGCCGCGCATTCTCCTGATCCATCAGCTTCAAGCGGCTGATTTCGGCAGAATAGATGTCGTTCTGCGCCTGCAACCGCACATTTTCCGCGCTCAACTCGCCCATATGCACAAAAAAATCAATGCGCTGGCTCGTCCAGTCGCCAATCGCTGTGAACATGCTCTGTACCGGCGTCACCACAAACCCGAACGACTTCTCCATAAACGACGGCGCATACCGGTTCCCCACCGTCAGAAGTATCGCAATCAGGCTGATGCCTACCAGCCCGGATATAAACGCTTTTTTATGCCGCTTCAAAAAATCCAATGATAACGCCCCTTACATTCTAAGCTTTCTCTGTGTAATCAACACATTTTTCAGCGTGTTAATGTTCTCCAGCACGATGCCCGTACCGTTCGCAACGCAGTTCAGCGGCTCATCCGCAATATGCACAGGGATGCCCGTCTCGTATGCCATCAGTTTGTCTAAGCCGTTCAGAAGTGCACCGCCGCCTGTCAGCACAATGCCCGTTTCCATCACATCCGCCGCAAGCTCGGGCGGTGTCTTCTCCAGCGTCAGCTTCACCGCGTCAATAATCGAATTCACAGGCTCCGCAATGGCCTGCAACACCTGTGTCGCCGTAATTTCAACCGTCTTCGGCAGGCCGCTGATGAGGTCGCGCCCGCGTATCTCCATCCGTATATCCGGATCTGCGTTGAACACGCAGCCAATCCGAATCTTAATCTGCTCCGCCGTCCGATTGCCGATGGCAAGACTGTATTCGCGCTTGACAAAGGACACAATATGGTCNTCCAANTCNTCGCCCGCCACGCGCAGGGACTTTGATGTCACAATGCCGCCCAACGAAATCACGGCAACCTCGCTCGTTCCGCCGCCGATATCTACGACCATGCTGCCCGTCGGCTCACCAATCGGCAAGCCCGCGCCAATCGCCGCCGCCATAGGCTCTTCAATCAAAAAGGCGTTGCGCTCGTTCGCACCGGAGGTCATTGCCGCCTCCATAACCGCGCGCATCTCTACCTCTGTCACGCCCGACGGCACGCAGATAACAATACGCGGGCGCGGGCTGAAAATTGTCTTCTTCACTGCGCGCTGCACGAAATACCGCAACATTGCCTGTGTAATCTCAAAATCCGCAATGACGCCGTCCTTCATCGGACGAATCGCCACAATATTGCCGGGCGTGCGGCCAATCATTTCCTTTGCCTCATCACCCACAGCGAGCACTTCGTTCGTCGTCATATTCACAGCAACGACAGACGGTTCACTCAAGATAACGCCTTTCCCACTCAAAAAAACAAGCGTATTTGCCGTGCCGAGGTCGATCCCTAAATCGCGATTGAACATAATTCGAAAAACCCCTTCCAAAAATATGCAATTCTTCTATAACATAAGTATTGCCGTATGGCGTTCTTTCAAACAAAACAAACGCAATCGCCGTTTGCAATAATATGGCATTCTATAATCATACAACGTTTCAAATGGGAAATCAACCTATTCTGTGAAAATTTCGACGCAAGACGTGCTTTTTGTGTCAAACACAACAAAAAAGCAGCGCAGACAGGGCAATTCGCCCCATCTTCGCCACTTTAAAGGTTCAGGCGCTGAGCATATGCCCACCGCCTGAAATCGTATGTTGCAATTACTTCAATGTTACCGTTGCGCCAACCTCAGCAAGCTTAGCCTTGATACCTTCAGCATCTTCTTTCGAAGCGCCTTCCTTGATTACCTTCGGAGCCGCGTCAACAAGGTCTTTTGCTTCTTTCAAGCCAAGGCCCGTGATCTCACGAACAACCTTGATAACCTTGATTTTCTCTGCGCCTGCATTTGTAAGCTCAACATCAAACTCAGACTTCTCTTCGCCTGCTGCCGCGCCTGCCGCTGCGCCACCTGCTGCAACAACAACACCCGCTGCTGCGGATACGCCGAACTTCTCCTCTGCTGCTTTCACAAGGTCGTTCAGCTCAATAACAGTCAAGCCTTCAACTGCTGCCAAAATCTCTTCAATAGACATAGCCATTTTGTTTACCTCCATTATCTCATAATTGGTTTAGTATGTTTGTGATTACTCCGCTGCTGTTTCCTCCGCCGCTTCAGGTGCAGCTTCCACTGCTTCCTCAACTGCCTCTGTCGCCACTTCAGCTGTTTCCGCTACTGCTTCCACCGCTGCCTCGGCCGCTACCGGAGCGCCACCCTTTGCTTTTTCCTCTGCGATTGCGTTGATAACACGTGCAAACGAGGACAACGGCGACTTGAGCGAACCAAGCAATTTGGCGAGAAGCTCGTCTCTTGCCGGAATGTCCGCAACAGCCTTGATGCCGTCTTCGTCGTACACAACGCCTTCAATAACGCCGCCCTTAAACTGGAGCTTCGGAATATCCTTCCGCTCTTTGTTAATCACACGCGCCGCCGCCGTTGCATCGCCATACGAAATGGCAAGTGCGCTCGGACCTTTCAGGAACGGCGAAACGCCTTCAAACTTCGTGTCTTTCACAGCCAGCGTCACCATTGTGTTTTTGTACACTTTGTACTCGACGCCCGCTGTTCTCAAGCTCTTGCGAAGCGTTGTGTCCTGCTCAACCGTCAAGCCTCTCGCATCAACGAGCACGATAGACGCCGCATCCTCAAGCTTCTTTGCAATTTCCTGAACAACTACCTGCTTTTCTTCTACTTTAGGCATTTTGTTTTACCTCCTATTACGCAAGAATACACTAAGGTTTTGCTTTTCTCATAAAACAAAGCCTTTCCCGCATCAAAGACACGGAAAAGGCTCAATAAACATCAGAACCATCCTCCTAAGCAGGCGCTGCGCTTATGTCCTTTCGAACACCTGCTGTCTTTGGCGGTAAGTCAACTTAAACAGTATAGCGCACCAGACGCATATTGTCAAGCCTATATTTCATTTATTCCGTAATCTTAGCAGCATTCAAGCGAATGCCCGGGCCCATCGTCGATACCAGCGTAACGCTGCGCAGATACTGGCCCTTTGCCGCGGTCGGCTTTGCCTTGATAACGGCGCTCATCAGAGTCTGGAAGTTTTCACCCAGCTTCTCGGAGCCGAAAGATACTTTGCCAATCGGAACGTGAATAATATTTGTCTTGTCAAGACGATACTCAACCTTACCAGCCTTGATGTCAGCAATAGCCTTTTCGATATCCATGGTCACCGTGCCGGACTTCGGGTTCGGCATAAGACCCTTCGGGCCAAGAACACGGCCGAGACGACCGACAACGCCCATCATGTCCGGCGTTGCGACGATAACGTCGTATTCAAACCAGTTCTCGTTCTGGATTTTCGGAATCAGCTCTTCCCCGCCGACAAAATCTGCGCCGGCGTTCTGCGCCTCCACTGCCTTGTCGCCCTTCGCGAACACAAGCACGCGCATGGTTTTACCTGTGCCGTGCGGCAATACAACCGCGCCGCGCACCTGCTGGTCGGCATGTCTTGAATCGACACCCAAACGAATATGAGCTTCCACTGTCTCGTCGAACTTCGCAACAGACGTCTTCTGCACCAAATCAATGGCATCAGCCGCGTCATACTGCATTGCACGGTCGATCAGCTTCGCTTTTTCTTGATATTTTTTTCCTCTTTTCATGGTAAATCCTCCTCAAGTGGTAATACCGGGAGTGTTTCCCTCCCACCGACCCAATTAGCAGTCGCCCTTTACTGCGACCATCTTCGGGTCTGAAACATCTATGCAAAACACAGAATTATTCGGTTACAACAATACCCATACTGCGCGCCGTACCCTTAATCATGCTGATTGCAGAGTCGATGTTCGCTGCATTCAAGTCCACCATCTTCAGCTCGGCAATCTTGCGAACTTCATCAAGCGGAACCTTTGCTACCTTTGTTTTGTTCGGCACGCCGGAACCGGATTCGATGTTCGCTGCCTTCTTTAACAAAACGGCTGCGGGCGGCGTCTTCGTTACGAACGAATAGCTCTTGTCCGCATAAATGGTGATAACCACCGGGATAATTAGGCCGTCCTGCTTCGATGTGCGCTCGTTGAACTCCTTACAGAAGCCCATCAAGTTTACACCGTGCTGACCAAGTGCCGGACCAACCGGGGGCGCGGGCGTTGCCTTGCCTGCCGGTATCTGAAATTTTACAAGACCTGCTACTTTCTTTGCCATAAAGGCACCTCCTAAAATATAGTAATTCTAGAAAATAGCGCAAGCGCCTCTCGTCGAAAATGCGTTGAACCGTCGCATTTTCGTCTCTGTCCCTTTCCGCTATTTTTACGAATTACTTGAGTGGTGGCTAACGGTTCTCCCTCATAAGGGATTTCCCTCCCACGTTAAAACAACTGCATTAGCTGAGCCGCACAACCTGTGCAAAGTCAAGCTCGACAGGCGTTTCACGACCAAAAATGGATAAGCTGACAATCACGGAGCGCTTGCTCTGGTTCACTTCGTTGATCATGCCGGTCAGAGCCTCGAACGGGCCTGTGATAATTTTTACATAATCGCCGACAGACAGGTCGATGAACTCCGTATTCTGGATAATGCCCATCATACGCACCTCATCATCCGTCAGAGGCACGGGCTTCGAACCGGGCCCGACAAAGCTCGTCACGCCGCGCGTGTTGCGCACAACATACCAAGTCTCATCGTTCATAAACATGTTCAGAAGCACATAGCCGGGAAACACCTTGCGCTGAACGGTCTTTTTCACGCCGTTCTTCGTTTCCACCGCATCCTGCACGGGCACGGCGACCTCGAGGATCTGATCCTGCATGTTCCGGTTTTCCACCAGCTTTTCGATATTGGCTTTCACCTTGTTTTCATAGCCCGAATACGTATGCACAACATACCACTTGGCTTGTTCTTCCGACATATGCTCACCCTTACCCTACAAAGAAATATACTGCACAAGCAACTGATACCCGATGGAAAAAGCCCAGTCCATCGCGCAGATAACCACGCCGAAAATCGCGCATGTGACGATGACTGTCAAGGATTCTTTCGCAAGATCCTTACGGCTCGGCCAGATAATCTTCGTGAACTCGCCCTTGAACTCGCCGAATTTCCGTTTCAAGAAACCCGTTTTTACTGCCTTGCTCTTTTCTTCCTTAGTTACGTCGTTTGGGTTGACGTTTTTTTCTTCGTCCATATTATACACTTCCTTTCACAGCGGACGGCTTTACTTCGTCTCTCTGTGTAATGTGTGCTTGTTGCAGAACCTGCAATGTTTCTTTGTTTCCAGACGATCCGGGTGATTCTTTTTTTCCTTCATAACATTGTAGTTACGCTGTTTGCAATCCACACATGCCAAAGTAATCTTTGTCCTCAAAGCCTCCACCTCTCTTTTATCGTTTATTTTTGTAGATTCCCATGTTTTTGCAACATGAAAAAAAGACTGGTACAGCCTTCAGGGAATAATTGTATCACACGCCTCCTCCATTGTCAATCATTTTTCCCGTTTTTCCGCCGTCTCGCAAAAAAACATTGCACAACGTCTCTTTTTTTGATATTATTAAGGAATATAAATGAAAGGACTGGTTTTCCATGTCAGGACATTCTAAGTTTTCCAACATCAAGCATAAGAAGGAAAAGGCCGATGCGGCCAAGGGCAAGATTTTTACGAAAATCGGCAAAGAGTTGATGGTCGCGGTGAAATCCGGCGGCCCTGATCCGGTAAACAATTCACGCCTGAAGGATTTGATTGCAAAAGCCAAATCAAACAACATGCCAAACGACACCATTGACCGCAGCATCAAGAAAGCGGCAGGCGACCTTAACGGCATCAATTACGAAAAGGTCGTTTACGAAGGCTATGGCCCGAACGGCGTGGCGGTCATCGTCGAAACGCTGACGGACAACCGCAACCGTGCTGCGGCGAATGTGCGCAACGCTTTCACGAAAGGCAACGGCAATATGGGCACGTCGGGCTGCGTGTCGTTCATGTTCGACGAGGTCGGGCAGATTATGGTCGAAAAAAGCGCCGCCGTGGACGAAGATGAACTGACGCTTCTCGCGCTGGACGCAGGCGCATCGGATTTCGTTGCCGAAGATGAGGGCTATACGATTACGACTACACCCGCCGCTTTCTCCGCTGTTCGCGCTGTCTTGGAAGACGCAGGCATCACGATGGTTTCCGCCGAGGTGGAAATGGTTCCGCAGACCTATGCATCTTTGACAGACGCGGAAGACATCAAGAAAATGCACAAGCTTCTCGACCTGCTGGACGAAGAGGACGATGTGCAGGAAGTCTATCACAACTGGGAAAACGAGGACGAATAAGTGATTACATTCATTGTCAATCCTGCCGCAGGCGGCGGGCGCTCCATGTCAGCCGTGCCCATCATCCGACAGCTGATGGATGGATGCGGCGAGCCTTACGAGATTCTGGAAACAACCGCGCCGGCCCACGCCGCAGAGCTTGCCTCCGGCGCGGCGGCCAACGGCTCGCGCATTGTCGCGGCGGTCGGCGGAGACGGCACGATACAGGAGGTGGCCGGCGGACTCGTGAACACAGCCGCTGCCCTCGCCGTCATCCCCGCAGGCAGCGGCAATGATTTCATCCATTCGCTGAATCCG
>JGI994J12354_10003567_pt1 | contig 14445 bp, 11 predicted proteins | sample IntmicLarv3ML3BL_FD_12354 | JGI IMG/M metagenome (IMG submission 12354)
TGCTTCTTTTCCATACAAAATACAATATCTGCCCAACCAATCATCCCTTCTGTCACTTTAATGCGAGCATTATTTTCTGTTCCTGCCGATCTGCTCTCATGCCCATCATATCCATCAAATATTTTTTCTGCAGTTAAACTTCTTCTTTTATTTTGACTGCATAGGAATAGCAGTTTCATATATCCTCCTATTAATCTTATCATAGCACATCAATATTCACTTCCCCACTATGTTCATAACACTTCATACTACATCAACCTCTAGGTTTTGCCTCTTGCAAACCTTTCCATCTGCAGCTTACCACACAAATCGCTTGCCCTCAATCTACTCTTAGTCTACCCAAACTATTAATACCTATGCGAATAGAAGTCAAGAATAGGAACTCCTTGCTTAATCAAGTAGTTACCAATCCCTCTTTCAATGTCTCCTCTTTTTAAACCTTGCGGTATTTTCTTCAACGGAAACACTAATACAAAACTTTCATCCCACTCCGTGTTCAAGTAGTGAATGATTATTCCAGACGTATTATGCTTCTTATTGTAATCTTTATCTGATACTGGAACGTCAAAGTTCACATCGCTACTTGTTGCAACCACACTCAAAAAGGCGTCTTTTGTAAACTTCATCCAGACTATATCGCGTTCATCTTCAAGATCATTATTGTCCTTGATTTCTTTATACAACTTCTTTCCCCATGTTTTGTTCTCTTGTCTTGCATCATTAACTTTGTCCATCCCAAGCAACTCTAGAAAATCATTAGTATGTTTGATGATTTTTGAAACTGCTACTGGTTTCAATTCCATTTGTTCTTCCGCCTTATTAAAGCGAGTGTGGTTACCATAGTAAACTGAACTATTCTCCCTGCCCGGCCTCCATCTTTCGTCGATACATTTCTTTGCCTCTTCCATCATATTCATTCCCCCTAACAACTAATGATAGGTATATCTTATCACAGATATCTCCAAAACACATTCCTCAACATGTGATTCTCAACTTATAAGATAACTCTCAACTTGTACATCATGCGAATCATAAATCACATCCAATTCCTTTATAGCCTCTGTCCTACTAAATGTAATATCTAGGAAAGAGGCTATCATCATACCATAGATCGAAAAACATTAGTAATATAGACCATCAAAAAAGGCACGATTGCCATCGCAATCCCGCCTTCCTACACCTGTCTCTTCAATAACTCCATCTCACACAACATACTCCCATCTATAGGTTCATCAAAACTTTCCATACTCACCTTTAGCTGCTCTAATGTTGTGAACGAGGCAATCGGAACTGCCGAATATCCTCTATTTGTAATGAAGCGATAACAATACGCCAATATCTCCTTTTCGTTGCTACACGCCTGCAAAAGATACGAATAAATAGCATCGTTCTCCATACACCCATACTTTTCCTGCATATTTGCCGCCATCTCTTTTCCCAAAAAGCGCTTCACAAAATACCCATTGCTACCACTCATGTATGCCATCAAATTGTCACCCGTTTTTTGGTGAAATTCTTGAAACTCCTCAGTCATTGCCACGAATTGATTCTTCTTACACCATTTTCCATTTACATCGGCTAGCGATGCTAATATCTGATTGCTAACAAATCCACTGTATCCTTTTTGGTCCGCATAATTTCTTGCTTCTTGTAGCCTTTGTAGGCTCCAATTAGAGCAACCATAGTAACGAATCACCCCTTCCATTTTCCACTGCTCCAAACAATCTAACAGTTCCGGAATTGGTATGTTGGTATCATCGCGATGTAGGAAATACAAGTCGATATAATCTGTTTGCAAATGCCTCAAGGACTCCTCCAAGTCTGCACGCAATTCCACTTTATCCATTCGCGGTATTTCCATCGTTGCAAGCCTTGGATGACCACCTTTTGTAGACAAAATTATTTTGCTACGATTTTTTCTATTCCTTAGCCATTGTCCTACGCTTTTTTCACTAAGCCCCGACGTTCCTGGCACCCAATCTCCATACACTCTAGCTGTGTCCAAAAAGTTTCCGCCCATAGCAACATAACAATCCATCTGCTCGTCTACCTGCACAGACTTCAGCGCACTTCCATAATTGACCGTTCCCAACGCCAATTCTGATACCATCATATCTGTATTTCCTAATCTTGTCAGGCGCATAATCATACTCCTCCTCGCCTAGTTTTCCTTGCTTTCTACATTCTCCGAATAACTTGATGGCGATACTCCTACATAAGAATGAAAGACCTTGCTAAAGTAGAACTGGTCATTATAACCTACCAAGCTAGCAACGTCACAAATATAGATGTCAGGTACTTCCCTTAAAAGTTGCTTTGCCTTTTCCATCCGAATCTTCGTGAGATAATTTCCAAAAGACATCTTAGTATTTTTACGAAATTGCTTACTAAGATGCGTCTGCGAAATTCCCATTTCCTTGCAAAGTGTCTGCAATGATAACGGTTCCGCCAAATTCTCGTCTATATACTGGATAATATTGTCAAAAAACTCTTTTGAATTAGCCTTATACGATAGTTTCTCATCTCCATTTTGAAATAATTCCGTATATATGCTTTCTTTCACTTCGTTGAGGTTTAAAGCACTTAGAAAGATATCATCAAGTACCGTTTCCCTGTTTTGAATGGTGTCATCCTTTTGAATATAGGGTAATGTCATCCAGAAAATTTGGCGCGCTTTCATCTCTACCTCTAATTGCGTACACCCCCCCCGCTCATATTTTTTGAAGTTCTTATCTATCTCGTTCTTTGCTTCTGCATATCTTCGTTGCGACAAATAATACTTGATGCGTTCCAGATTATTCTCCTCCTGCTGATGCTCCTTTTCTGTGGTCTTTTCAATTTCCTCTAATGCTAAAATCTGATCTTTTCCAATAGTTGATTTGGACTCTAGTATTTGATAAAAACTTTTTATTTTACTTTTAAAGTCCGCAATTTGGAAGGGCTTCTCCGAGTAAATTGCTGTCACGTAATTCGTATCATTTTTCCTCGTGTAAAATATTTTCTCGGCAAATCCTTTGCAACCTTGCGCAATGTTTAAAGTCTCTGGATACAAATACAACTCTTCCATCTCGTCTCTACCATAGACAAAGAAGATTTCATGGTTATCCGATACTATTTCCATGTCAGTCGTTGCGAAAAAACGCCTCGGAATTCCATTTCGCCTCACCAAACATCCGTGATATGACTGTTGCGGGAAATATCTAGCAATTTTTTCACTTTCTATCTCTGCCCCTTGGGCTATCTTGTGCATAATTCTTTTACGATTACGGAAAGCCTCGGCATCTAGTATTTTCTCAATTCTTTGCATGGTGACTTGAATATCAGATGGCGCTACTGGCTTTAAAAAATAGTCCTTGACTCCACTTTTAATGGCTCTTCTAGCATAGTCAAATTCACTATATCCACTGACTAGCAATGTGATGACACTTGGGTAATGTTGTTGGATTTTCGTCGCTAATTCAATCCCATCCATAGCTGGCATCTTAACATCAGTTATGACAATATCTGGCTGATTTTTCTGAATTTCCATCCATGCTTCTTTGCCATTTTCAAATTCTCCAACTACTTTGAGGTTCTCGCACTTCTTCTTTAGCGCTAATCTAATATGTCTTCTTGCAGCAGGTTCATCATCTACGATAATCACTTTGTACATCTTCGCTCACCTCGTTTTTCCCACCTATCGTCACACTGGTTCCATGCCCATCTTTCCCGCTCTCGATATGGAATACAACAGAATCATGGTATAGCAACCACAAACGCGCGTAGGTATTGACAAGCCCCATTCCGCCGATTTCCAATTCTACATTCTCGCGTCTATTCATAATTTTTTCACGTACAACTTGCATCTTTTCGACTAATAGCGCAAGCGTCCTATCATTAATGCCACCACCATTATCCGAAATCTTTATTCGCCAACCATTTTCGGTGCTCCATCCTTGCACAGATATTTTCATCTGTCCCTTGGTGTTTGCAAAACCATGTTCAATAGAGTTTTCTACGATTTGCTGTAATGTCATCTTAGGAATTATTGCCTTGCAAATGCTCTCATCAACTCGAATATCAAAATCGATTTTATGCTCATAGCGGACTTTGAGCAGATAATTGTATTGCAACAGATTCTTCATCTCTTGTTCTACTGTTTCGTAACGTGATTTCATGCTTGTCGAATAGCGTAAAATACCCGATAAACTACTACATATCTCGCATATTACCTCGTCTTCTAGCGTCAACCCTCTGCTCGATATTACATTTAACACATTATATAAGAAATGTGGATTCACTTGTGCTTGTAGCGTATCAAACTGAGCACGCAGATGCAAAAGCGACATCTTCTGTTCCTTGATTAGCGATTCGTTAAGCCGCTTACGCGTATGTTGATATGCCAAATATAATTTCTCCATTTCATTATTTGACCCAACACCTGTCTCAATCTCAGCATCTAGGTTATCAATATCGGTCTCTTCCATTAACACCTGCAATTTGCGGATTGGTTTTACAAGCCTTCCTGAAGTCCATATTACATAGAATATAGACACCAAAAAGAACCCCGTGGCTAATCCCACCGGTAGCATAAATTCTTCCATGGCTATCTTTTTTCTACTGTTTAAATCGTCAATTACAAACGTAATGGCTTGCGTTTGGCTACTTGTATGCTTCGCCACTACTTCATTTTCTTTTTCAAAGACACTGATGCCATTATCCATCTGCATTAACTTTGCCACCCTCTCAACAGAGATATTTGATGGATTATGGATAATCCCTCCGTCTTTATTCACAATGACAAATTCCGTATCTGGATTAACGGTATCCGAGATGCTATTGAGTTCTTTTTCTTCTATCTGCACCTCCATAAATCCCATGCTCATTCCCAATATTTCTTTCCCGATTGAAAATACTATAGGATTTTCACGAAGTCCCCAGTCATCTCGATGCGCTTCTAAAAGGATGTTTTTTCCTCTTTTGTCTTCCACCTCTGAAAGCCATGTCACATCGCTTATATCTTTGTTACCATCTATTCTTCTTGCCGTGTAGTTGCTACTAAAGATAACATCTCCATATTTGTTAAAGATAATCACTCGATAAAATTCTGCTGTGATGTAGGCGTCATTTAATTTGGCACTAACAATCTCTCTTGCTTCCTTTATCTGCTCCTCTGTATAACGCTTCTCATCTTTACGTGTCAGGAGTTGCAACGAATCCAGAATCCTTCCATCTGATAATATAAAGCTGCAGATAGACGTCATCGGCTTCACTCTTTCGTCAAATTGTTGCATCAACTGTATTGACGTGTTTTCTAGGCGTTCTTCGGCACTCTTTCGATATTGTCTCATCGTAATTTGATAGGAAACGAGCCCTATCAACAAAGATACTATCAGCATGAAGATAGCATATGTGAAAACTAGCTTGGATCGAAACTTCATCTACGCGTCTCCTACTATTACCCTTTTACTGCACCCGCAACCATCCCATCTATAATACGCCTATTAAAGAAAATAAACAAGACAAGCATCGGTATTGTAATTACTATTACATTTGCAAATAATAGGTTAAAGGAACTTGAATATTTCCCCATGAAGTTATAAAGCGTTAATTGTACTGTTACATTTTCCTTGCCTGGCAAGAAATACAGCGGATGCGTAAAATCATTAAATACCGTTACCGCATTTAGGATCGTTACCGTCGCTGTGATTGGCTTTAACAAGGGAAATACAATCTTGCCAAAAAGTTGCCATTTATTGCACCCATCAATATAGCCTGACTCCTCTAATTCTGTCGGGATAGATGCTACAAAACCTCTATATAACATGATAGTAAATGGTATCTGCAATGCAATTTCAATGAAAATCATCGAAAATAACGTTCTATAAATATTCATTCTTTGCAATACCCATATGGTCGGAAGAATGGCTGGCGGCATCATAAGTCCTGATAGTATCAATAGATTCACGAATCCCGTCACCTTATTTTTTCTTCTCTGCAATACGTAGCCTGCCATCGACGACACTATAATTAGACCAATCACTGAAAAGAAAGCTAATAAAATACTGTTTCTAAATGCTACGAGTATCTGCCCATTATTGTGTTCAAAAATAGTCTTATAGTTTTCCCATTCTATTTCCGTTGGGAGTAATAATGTCAATAAGTTCGCTTCTTTTCGATTCTTGAGCGAATTGAGTAACATGAATATAAAAGGAACAATAAAGATAATGATGGCTGAAATAATACCAACAATATCGCCTATCCAGGTGATTTTATTTTGTCTGCTTTTCATTTATCCTTCCTCCCTTCGCAACAAATATCTTTGCAGAGGAAATGCGATAAGCGCAATCATAACAAACATGATAACATTCCCGGCTGTCGATAGACCGTAAAATCCTGCCGCATATTGTTTGTAGACGATGGAAGCCATAACGTCTGTGGCAAATCCTGGTCCGCCTCCGGTCATTGTCCATATCAGTTCAAAGAATCTCATTCCACCAATAAAGGCTAGCATGATAACAGAATTCATTGCTGGGCGTGACAGTGGGAAGGTGATATTCTTAATCATCTGCCACTTCGTTGCTCCATCAATCGCTGCTGCTTCATAGTAGGTCTTATCAATCGCTTGAATTCCCGCAATATAAATAACTGTTGCTACTCCAACACCCTTCCATACATCGGTTCCAATAACCGAATATAAGGCAATGGCGGGGTTCCCTAGAAAATCTATTCTAGCACCACCAAGGCCTTGAAGCACTTGGTTGATTAATCCCTTTGTTGGATGTAATAAGGCGCTAAAAGTAATCCCCACCGCAACCGTACTAACTAGGTTAGGGAAAAATATAATCGTCCTCAAAAAATTCTTGGAACGAATCTTGCTTGTTAAAAACACCGCCAAGAAAAATCCCAGTACTGCCTTGATTCCGCAAGTCAGAATCGCATATACCAATGTGTTTCTAATTCCAATATTTAATGATCTTTCTGAAAAGAATAATACGAAGTTATCAAATCCGACAAATCTAAATGACTTGAAATCCCAAACTGTCAAACTGAAAAATAAAGAAATAAGAAGTGGTACAAGAAAAAATACCGAAAAAATAAGCATGGCCGGAAATACAAATGTTGCAGAGTATATTTTCTTTTTATTCATAGTCTTTTCCTTCCATAATTGGAATAGCTATCCTGGATAAGCGATAGCTATTCTAATCTTATAATTTTATTCCCAATCTAACCCAAGCTGTATTGCTTGTTTTAAGCAGTCCTCATCATATGCTTTCGCTGCCTCTTCTGCGCTAATTTGTCCAGTTATGATTTCTTGCATAATACCTTCGCAATTTGCTCCCTTAACTGAAGTTTTAAACTCTAATGCTGCTCCAACTTTATTGTTGTTATAGTATTCTTGAATATCTACTCTAACCGCATCACATGCATCGTCTGGAAGTTCATATCCTTTGATTGCATATGGTCCGTCTGGTGTAACTGCTGAAGTGTATGCATCTAATGCTTCATCAGACACCCAAAATTCCATGAATTTCTTAATCGCATCTTGATGTTCAGAGTGTTTGTTACCATATAGAGATGATGGCATCCATGCTGTAATTCCTGTTGTTTCTGCTGACTTACCTGGAATAGCGAATACGCCAATATTATCTAATTCCTCTGGGTATAATTCGCCAATGCTACCGATTGCTTGTGAAAGCATAAACCAGTGTGCTGCTTCTCCATTTGCAATCATGTCAACGCCGTCACTATAAGTTGCTGCTAGATAATCGTCATTGTAGAAGTCACGTGTATCTACGTATTTTTGAAGACTTGCGATTGCCGCTGGTGTTGTTTCGTATTTTGCTCTTCCCGCTTCAAACTCTTCCGGGAAGTCAGGAACTTCTACTTCTACTGCATATTGGTCTCCTAAGAAGATAAGTTGTGTTGTCCAGCTATCCCCAAAAGTTCCAAGGAGTGCTGTTGTTCCTGATGCCTTAATCGCTTCACAGTTTGCTAAGAATTCATCCCATGATCGAGGCACTTCTAAGTTTAATTCTTCATAAACCTTCTTGTTGTAAATAGCCGCTCCAACTTGTGTTGAAGAGAACGGAACCCCGTATGTTACACCATCTACTGTAACTGTTTCTTTGTAAGTATCATCAAGACGGCTTACAAAGTCTTCTCCACTGATATCCATAAAGTATTCACTTGGATTAAGTGCTGCGAATTTTGCACCAGAGTTGTATAAGCAGATATCTGCCATATCTCCGGATGCTAATCTGGTCTTAACTAAGTTATCACCTTCGCCTCCTGCTACACGTTCCTCGATATCAATCTTGACACCTATCTTCTCTTCTGCAAGCTCTGCGACTTTTTCAAGTCCTGCATTTGAGTTGTCTGGATCCTTTAATAGCGTCAATGTAACTATTTCGTCACTACTTGTCGCTGCTCCTTCTGTCGCTTCTTCGCCGCTTGCTTCTGTGCTACTTTCTGTACTTCCTTCTGTACTTTCTTTTTCTGTGCTGCCACCACTCGATGAACCACATCCTGCGAGTAGGGCTAACGTCATGGTTGACGCTAGAACGATTGCAATTATTTTCCTTAATTTCATATTTCCTTCCTCCTTCTTAATTTTAAGTAACATTATAGATGTTTTGCCATTATGCTTACATGTAAAATCAAACCTTCCCGCATGTAAAATCCACGCTTATTGCCTATTACTTCAATGTGTAAGTTATCTCATAACTTCCCGAACCTACTTCTGCTAAGAATTCGTCTGCATCTTGCGTAAACGCTAAGTCTGATGAACTATTGACGCTCTTAGCATCTTGCACCTTAATGCATGCTGTCGTATTAGCGGGGATTTCCACTTTGAGAGCAACATCATCTCCCTTCATTTCCCATGCCACAGCAATCGTTCCGTATACAGAGTCATAGCTTCCTTTTAGATACGACAATCTCTTCGTAGGTCTTGGTGCTATAATTATTCGTTTGTAACCAGGTGTTTGCTCATCTGGGTTGATACCAAGCATCGCTTTGTACATCCATTCTCCGATTGCACCATATGCGTAGTGGTTAAATGAATTCATGTCAGCACTCCACATACTTCCGTCTGGCTTCTTACCATCCCAATGCTCCCAAACAGTCGTTGCTCCTGCTTTAACTTGATAGAGCCATGATGGGAAGTCATCCTTAAATAGTAAGTCATATGCTGCGTCTAAGCGCCCATTATTACTAAGTGCATGGCAGAAATATGGCGTTCCAACAAATCCAGTCACCAGATGTCCATCCTCTTTTTCTAATAACTTAATAAGATTATCTACCGTTTTTTCACGATGTTCTGGTTTCACAAGACCAAAGTGAAGAGCTACTATATGGGCAGTCTGTGTTTGTGCCTTCATCACACCATCAGCATCGAAAAATTCATCTTGGAAACTCTTTACAATCTCCTCATACAAATGAGCATACTCTTTAGCTTTGTCATCTTTGCCAAGAACACTTGCGACCTTGCTTATAATATTTGTTGAAAGTGCAAAATACGCTGTACACGTTAGATCATTTGGTGTTGCTCCATAGTAACTGCCTTCTTTTGCATCCAGTGCTACCCAATCACCAAACTGTAAGCCATAATTCCAGATGTTATTAACCGCATGAGACTTCATAAAATCTATCCATCGCACCATGTTGTCATAACGCGCTTCCAAGACGCGCTTGTCGCCATAAGATTTGTATATTTCCCAAGGCATAATCGTAATCGCATCTGCCCAAGCCGTTGCTCCTGCTGTTGAATTCTCCGCAACGCCTTCTGCCTGCCATCCATCTTCCATCGTGCCTGTTAGAATATCTGGCACAACATGTGGAATCGCTCCATCATCTGCTTGATCTGCCGCCACGTCTTCTAACCATTTGGCAAAGAAGTTATATGTATTCATTAAATAATCTGCTGTCGCACAGAATATTTGTGCGTCTCCCGTCCAGCCCAAACGTTCATCTCGTTGTGGGCAGTCTGTTGGCACATCTAAGAAGTTGCCTTTTAATCCCCATAAGATATTGTGATGTAACTGATTCAAGTCAGCATCGGATGATTCGAAGAATCCATTTTGTTTCATATCACTGTGTACTACGCAAGCTGTAAAATCTTCTGGGCTTGGTTTTCCTGGCCACTGAATAACGTGTACATATTGGAATCCTTGGAAAGTGAACTTTGGTTCATACTCCTTACGTCCATCTTCGTTAATGTAGTATTTTACCGTTTGTTTTGCCGTTCGTAAGTTCTCCGTATACACATTATCATTCGCATCAAGCACCTCGAAAAACTGCAGTTCAACTACATCTCCCTTTTTGCCTTCCACGCTAAAACGCATCCATCCAGTTAAATTTTGTCCAAAATCAATGACTGTTTCACCGTTTGGTGTAGTCAAAAGTTCTTTCACCTGAAGCGTCTCTATAATCTTCACCTTAGCTGCCCCTTGTGCCACTAAAACTGATAAATCAAATGCTTCTTTAGTTACTTTCTTCCACATATCGTCTTGCGTAGGACTGCACCAGTTAGGAATTTCCTTGCTTTCCTCATAAGTTTCTCCATCATAAATCTCCGAGAAAGTAATTGGTCCATCTGCCCCAACCCATGTTTCATCTGTTGCAAATATTTCCTGGGTTCCATCTTCATAACGAACAAGAAACTCTCCTAGAAATGCCGTTTTATCTCCATAGTGGTTACGCACTGGTCTAAATCCCATCATGCCCTTGTACCAGCCCGCTCCTAAAAATGCGCCAAACGTATTCTCTCCATCTTGCAAATATTCTGTAATGTCGTATGTTTGATACAAAAGATGATTTTTATAAGAAGTCCAGCCAGGTGTCATCTCATCTGTTCCGACCCTCTCCTCGTTGATGTAAAACTTATAGACACCAAGCGCTGTTGTGCAGGCAAATGCTTCTTTAACTTTCTTTGCTAGCTTATACGTCTGCTTCACGTAAGTTGATTTCGCACTAGCACTGTCCTCTTGCGTTTCAGCAGTGATAAAGCTACCCTGCCACTTCTTACTTGCCTTCGCTATTAATAAAGTTGCCGTTTCGCTCCACGCGCTTTCTTCTTCGTTATTCCAAATCTTTACTCTTGCATAATAATATTGAAGTTCTTCTATCTTCGTATCAAGAATTTCAATCTGAGCAGAAGCGTCTGTCTTGACTACACCGCTGTCAAAAACGATGTCTTCAAATGCTTCATCCTTGGCTAGTTGCAGTTGGTAAGCAGTTTGAATCACATTTTTCTTGTCGCTTATTGCAACCCAAGAAAATCTTGGCCATTCATCCACGCCATTTAGTGTTTCTTCATAATTCATGTACAACCTTTTCACCTGTAACATTCCCTTTTCCTCCGTTCTTTACTAGTACTTTCAAGGTATCATTTTCTATAAAAAGTTGTACATGTAAAATCAAGCATTCTCTTTGTATAATCCAATACTCCTTTTTAGTTCATTCTGGTGATTGATATCAAAATTGCCTAAAACTGCTCAAACAAAAAACAAGTTCTCCATTTTCATGGAAAACTTGTTTTTTACTTATTTGTCTTTGTTGCCAAATAATTTGCCAAATACAACCAAAACTGCACCTACCAAGATGAACATATCAGATATATTAAACACCAATCTTTTGAGTTTTTCAAATTTTACATTGAAACTAAAATAATCAGTTACATACCCTTTCATACATCTCTCGTACAAATTATTTAGGCCGCCTCCGATAATCATCGCATAACCTAACTTGGTCACACCCTTTCCTTTCTTAAACACAATATCCAGAAAAGAAATAATCATCGCCCCCATCGCTATCGCGCTTCCCACAACAGTGATGTTTTCTTTGCCTTTAAACCAACCAAACGCAATTCCGGGATTGTGCAGCTTTTGCAACACTATTTTGTCATTAGCAACTTTCTTCGTGGTTCGTTCTTCCAACTCTTCTTCTGCCTTTTGTTTAGCAAAGTAATCAATCAGAAAAATCGCTCCAATGATACCTATAAAAACCATCGATTATTCCTCCGATTTTATTTTTTATCATCGCCACCAGTTACTTTAGATACTTCTTCTTCTACTTTGTCTTTTGCTTCGTCGAAAGCTTTTTCAGCTTTTTCGCAGCCTTCTTTTGCTTCTCTTTAATCTTTCCAAAATCCATATCGGTGCCCCCTTTCTCTTCTTCACATCCGCAAGAACATTCCTCTTTTGTAGATGAGCATCCACAATCGCATTTTTCTTCTGGCATCTGTGTTCCGCATTTCATACAAAACATTGCTTCCACGGGAACTTCTGCTTCGCAAACTGGACATACTTTGCACCCATGTTTGCTTGCAAGGTCTTCTCTTAACTCCGCAATGTTCGCATTAACTCGAGATATTTCTTCACATACAACCGCTGATTCATCGTTAATCTTATCACCTTTTGAATATTGCTCAAATACAACTGCTCCTAGCTCTTGATATTTCTTATCAATCGAACGTTCTAAAGTATAAATTTGTCCTTTTAGCTTTTGAATGCTAACGAACGCCTCCGTCTTTTTAGTCACTACATCTGCTGCGTCAGTAATTGTTTTCTTTAAATCGTCAAAATTAAATTCTGCCATACCAATAAATCTCCTTTCAACTTTTTTCTTCTTATAAAAGTCTCTTTATATTTTGAAAGCGGAAACACACAATGCTTCCTCTATCAATTTTTCTCTTAGTTGGCTCCTTGCCCTCGCATCATAATCTGCGGTCCGCCGCTGTGTTCAATATATTCTTTGGTAATAACTACTTCACCGATATTGTCATCTTTGGGGATCTCGTACATAATATCAAGCATATATTCTTCAATTATTGCCCTAAGCGCTCTCGCTCCCGTATCACGTTCAATCGCCTGCTTTGCAATAGCGCGCAGTGCTTCTTCGTTAAATTCTAACTTAACCTCGTCAAGTGCCAACAACTTTTTGTACTGCTTTAAGATAGCATTTTTAGGCTTTTGTAAGATTGAAACTAGCATATCTTCGCTCAGCCCTTCTAATGAGAATACGATTGGCAGTCTCCCCAAAAATTCTGGCACCATTCCAAATTTGCGCAAATCCTCTAATACTACTTTGGTCAAAATATCCTTTTCGTCTTCGTATTTATCTTTCAAATCAGCGAAGAATCCCATCGAAGAATGCTTGTTCAAGCGTTCTTTGATTACGTCCTCAAGTTCGGGAAATGCTCCCCCGCAGATAAAGAGAATGTTCTTTGTACTAATCGTTTCGAGTGGTACCATTGCATTCTTACTATTCGCCCCAACTGGCACTTCAATACTGGCACCTTCTAATAACTTTAACATCCCTTGTTGTACAGCTTCGCCACTAACATCTCTTTGATTAGTATTTTTCTTCTTGGCAATTTTATCAATCTCATCGATGAAGATGATGCCATGCTCTGCTCTTTCGACGTCATTGTCTGCCGCTGCCAAAAGTTTTGAGACAACACTTTCAATATCGTCGCCAATGTATCCTGCTTCCGTTAAAGAAGTTGCATCCGTGATTGCTAGTGGAACATCCAGAATCTTCGCCAACGTCTGAACCATATAAGTCTTACCACTTCCTGTTGGTCCTATCATTAACATGTTTGATTTCTCTATTTCTATTCCATCATTAACATTGGAGTATACCCTTTTGTAATGATTATAAACAGCCACTGCCATAACCTTCTTAGCGTGCTCTTGACCGATTACATATTCATCAAGACTTTCCTTAATCTTGTGTGGTGCGGGAATATCCTTAATGTTAAACTGTACTTCAACTTCTTCTTCGGTATTTTCTTGTTTCTTCTTAACTCGTTGCTTTTTAGGAACCTGGTTCTGCAGCGAAGTCAAATCAACCATGCTGATATTGGGCATGTTGTTTAGTAAATCATTATAATTAATCGGATTGGCATTCATAGAATCAAAGCTCTTTTGCATACAATCCGCACAAATACAAACATGTTGCGGTAAATCAATCATCTTGCCCACTTTACTTTCAGGGCGACGACACAAAAAGCAGACCTTTTCGTATAGGTCTTCTTCCTTACTCTCCTTGGTGGTGTCCGCCTCAGTCTCTACCACGTCTATTATATCTTCTGTGTCCGGTGTTTTGTTGTCTGTGGTCATAACTTCCCTTTCTTTGAGCCTTCTTTTATATATAGATTATATCTTAATTTTCTAGCTGCTACAAGTAAACTTTCTCTAAACAAAATAAACAATTAGTGGTTCACGTACCTTGCCCCAAGCACAAAAAGAGAAACCACCATACTCTAGTGATTTCTCTTTCGCATATTTTTTATTTAACTACTTTTTGTTTGGAACCCATGCTCCACTATTGTTCATGAAATATCTAACACCCTTGACTGTCTGCCATCCCGTCGTCATCTTGCCTGATGTAGGATTCATATAGTACCATTTGCTTCCGGATTTCACCCAACCTGTCGCCATCTTGCCTGAGCCATGTAAG
>JGI994J12354_10003568_pt1 | contig 14445 bp, 11 predicted proteins | sample IntmicLarv3ML3BL_FD_12354 | JGI IMG/M metagenome (IMG submission 12354)
ATCAGCTATGGCTACGGCCTGTTCACGGGCGGCCTCGGCGGCGGCCTCGGCAGCGAAACCATCGGCTGCGCGACGATTCCGGCGTCGGTCGGCAACACGCGCCGTCAGGTGACGATTTTGCAGGATTTCAAGCCGACCTTTATACTCTGCACTCCGTCTTACGCGCTCACGATTGCCGAGTTCCTGTCGGACAACGATATTCCGCTCGAAACCATCAACCTGAAAGCCGGATTCTTCGGTGCGGAGCCCTGGACAAAGGAAATGCGCCGCGAAATTGAAGCCCGCCTGCACCTGAAAGCATACGACATATACGGCCTCTCCGAAATAATCGGTCCGGGCGTCGCCTATGAGTGTGAGTGCCAGAACGGCCTGCACGTAAATGAAGACCATTTCTATCTTGAGATAATCAACCCCGAGACAGGGGCGCCCGTCCCAGACGGCGCGCAGGGCGAAATCGTTTTCACCTGCCTCACCAAGGAAGCTCTTCCCTTAATCCGTTACCGCACGCACGACGTTGGATATAAAATGACCGGAACCTGCGAATGCGGCAGAACCTTTGTCCGCATGGCAAAGCCCGCGGGCAGAACGGACGACATGCTCATAATCCGCGGGGTAAACGTATTCCCCTCGCAAATCGAAGCGGTTCTCATGGACATGGATATCACAGCACCTTTCTTCCAGATGATTGTTGAGCGCGAAGGAAAGCTCGACGGGCTCACAGTTCTCGTCGAGATGACCGAGCACAACTTCACCGACGAGGTGAGAAAGCTTCAGGAGATGTCGGGAATGATTTCGAGAGCGATCGAATCCATGCTCGGAATCGCTGTGAAGGTTCGCCTCGTTGAACCCAAGAGCATAGAGCGGTTCGAAGGTAAGGCAGTCAGAGTTATCGACAAACGTAACCTGTAATTACAGGAAGGGGGGCTGACATTATGTTTATCAAGCAAACTTCAGTATTCATCGAAAACAGGAACGGCGCCATCATGGAAATCACTGATGTGCTGCGCCGCGCGGATGTGAATATGAGGGCTCTTTCGATTGCGGACACAATTGACTTCGGCGTTGTGAGGCTTATCGCCGACAAGCCTGAGATCGCACTTGAGGCTCTCCGCCGCGAGAAGCTGACTGTTGTTGAAACAGACGTCATAGCTCTGTCTGTTGACGACACTCCCGGAGGATTCCATATCGCTTTGGAAGCGCTTTATTATGGCGAGGTAATGATCGAGTACAGCTACGCATTTGTGGCGCCTCTCGGCGGCGGAGCAACTGTTATACTCAAGTGCCGCGAGCCCGAAAAGGCTGTTGCCCTCTTGAAAGCGAGCGGAGTGAAAATTCTCAGCCAAGACGAAATTCATTAAATTTCCACTAAGAAATAACGAAAAAAGTCATGCTTCTATTATAGAAGCATGACTTTTTTATTGGGGTGATGAATAAATAGCGATAAACTCATTGAAAACTATCGCTTGACATTGATTAGCGCAAATTATATAATAAATATTAATTAATATGGCAAAAATTGCGAATAAATTGCAAAGACATTTTTTAGTCGAGCGATTTTATAAAATCGTTCGACTAATGTATGTTGCTTTATGGTGTCATTGTATAAAAGTCCAATAATTGCCATACAAAAACATAAGTGTAGGTGTGCTAATGGAAAAAAGTATATCAAAAAAGCAGGTTATTGGCTTTTCGCTTGCTGCCCTGATACTGACAGGGATGTTCTTTGTACCCGAGGTAAATGCACTTTCTCCCGCCGGAATGAAAACAATCGGTATGGTCCTCGCGTTTCTCGTTATCCTGATTACGGAGGCGCTGCCTCTGACCCTCATCTGCTGGACATTCCTCGGCCTCATGCCGCTTCTCGGTGTGACGGCGACGTTTCCGGCCGCACTCACCGGTTTTGCAAATCCCGTTGTCTTTTTCATTCTCGCTTCGTTCGGCATAGCTGCCGGTTTCACAACAACGCCTCTCTCCAGAAGAATATTGCTGCTGCTCATGCGGCGTTTCGGAAAAAATGTGAGCAGTATGCTGTTTGCGATAATGCTCTGCAACACAATTATCTCCACCGTCGTCTCGAGCGTGCCGACCTGCACTGTTTTTATGACCATCTGCCTGAGCTTTCTCGAGCTGTATGAGAACGAGGAGGACAGGAGGAGCGCGGGCCGCGCGTTTATGATAGGGGTTCCTCTGACCAGCATGATTGGCGGAATGATGACTCCTGCGGGAAGCTCGATAAATCTTCTCGCCATAGGCCTTCTTGAGCAATTCACGGGCACAACGATTACTTTCGTTCAATGGATGATAGTCGGTATTCCGCTATCCCTCGTGACACTTCCCGTCGCGTGGTTCATATTAGTTAAGGTCTATCGTCCGGCGGAAATAAATCCCGCTCTTGTGAAGAGCTTTATAGCCAAGCTGGACATCGACCCCAAGATCTCCTCAGAAGAGATTCGCGTCCTTGTGGTCACTGCGATAATGCTCGTTCTGTGGATCATGTCCTCGTGGTTCAGCGGAATAAATATCATGGTGGTCGCGCTCCTTGGCTGCTGTGTTCTGTTCTTGCCGAAAATCGGCGTTCTGGAGTGGAAGCCTTTCATTAAGAACGTTAACTTCGACCCGTATTTCCTCGTCGGAACCGTCCTCTGCCTCGGCAACGCGATGGTTAGTAACGGAGTTTCAGACTGGATAATCACTCTCCTGCCGACTTTCAGCATGCCCATAATCGGGCTGGTCGCGTTCTCTGCGGTTTTGGTTTTTGTCATGCTTATTTTTATCCCCGTCGCTCCGTCGCTTGTGACGCTCATGGCATCACCTCTCATCGCGATGGCGACCGGAATGGGGCACTCCGCTCCAATGATAGTCCTAACTCTCGCCCTGTGCGCGAGCAACGCCTACTTGTTGCCGCTGGACACGATACCTCTCATTACATACAGCACCGGCTATTACTCAATGACGGACATGCCCAAATCGACGGCGCTGATTCAAGTTTTCCTCGTTGCTGTCATGGCGTTCTGGATTCCTTTCGCGTGCGGGATGCTCGGTATGTAAGTCCCGCTTTAAGCGATTAGCAATTATTAATAGAAACATAATTAAAAAAGATGTCCGGTCTGTCAAAAAATGATTTTAACATTTTTTGATAGGCTGGGTCTTGACATGCTCTGAATGCATCTATATAATAAGTCCATTATTTAAATAGATAAATGGATGTAGGTGTATTGATGGAAAACGGAATATCGAAAAAGCAGATTCTAGGTTTCTCACTCTCTGCCCTGATACTGGCAGGGATGTTTTTTGTCCCTGAAACCGCGACGCTCTCGACGCTCACAATCAGGACAATCGGAATGGTTCTCGCGTTCATCATTCTTCTGATAACCGAGACATTGCCGCTGACGCTTATTTGCTGGACCTTTTTGGCCCTGATGCCGCTCCTCGGAGTGTCTCCGAGCTTTGGCTCTGCTTTGTCCGGATTTTCCAATCCGGTGGTTTTCTTCATCCTCGCCTCCTTCGGTATGGCAGCCGGCTTTACCACGATACCCCTGTCCCGAAGAATACTTGTCATGCTTCTGAAGCGCTTTGGGAAAAACTCGGGAAGTCTGCTCTTTGCGATAATGCTCTGCAACACCGTCATTTCCTCAATCGTCTCGAGCGTGCCAACCTGCACGGTTTTCATGGCGATTTGCCTGAGCTTCCTTGAGCTCTATGAAAACGAGGAGGACAGGAGGAGCGCGGGGCGGGCCTTTATGATAGGCATTCCGATTACCAGTATGCTCGGCGGAATGATGACTCCCGCCGGAAGCTCTGTGAACCTCATGGCTATCAACATTTTGGAGCAGTTCACGGGGGAGACCATCACCTTCGTTCAGTGGATGGTGGTTGGAATCCCGCTCACTGTCGTGACGCTTCCCGTCGCGTGGTACATACTCGTGAAGGTCTATAAGCCCGCTGACATAAGCCAAGAGACTGTGAAGAATTTCATAACCACGCTCAACATAAGCCCGCAGATATCAAAGCCGGAGATTCGAGTCCTGCTCATCACCGGAATCATGCTCACGCTCTGGATTCTCTCTTCGTGGTTCAGGGGAATCAACATCATGGTGGTCGCGCTCCTTGGTTGCTGCGTCCTCTTTATGCCGAAAATCGGTGTTTTGGAGTGGAAGCCTTTCATCAAGAGCATAAATTTTGACTCATTTTTNCTGGTTGGAACAGTTCTCTGCCTCGGCGACGCGATGATTAAAAACGGAGTTTCTGATTTTATTATCACTCTCATGCCAACCACCGCCATGCCCGAAATCGTGTTGGTCGCATTCTCAACACTGTTGGTTTTCGTCATGCTTATCGTCATTCCGGGAGCGCATTCAATCGTGACGCTCATGGCATCGCCTTTCATCGCGATGGCGACGGGGATGGGGCGCTCCGCTCCCATGATTATCATAACTCTCGCCCTTTGCGGAAGCAACGCGTATCTGCTGCCCTTGGACGCGATACCACTCATTACATACAGCACCGGCTATTACTCGATGACGGACATGCCCAAGGCCACCGCGCTGATACAGCTCTTCCTGGTTGCCGTCATGGCGCTCTGGATTCCGCTTGCGTGTAGACTGCTTGGACTATAGAAGAACAATCCGCTCTGTCGTTCTGAGCATAGCGAAGAATTCGAATGTTTCTTCCTGTGCTCAGGATATAATGGACGCTCTCCAAATCCCGGCGGCTGTTATAAAAAATTATTGCGCACACGGCGGGGGTATGCTATAATACTCAAGCAAGCTTTGCAGGCGTAGTTTAGTGGCAAAACTTGAGTTTCCCAAACTCACGTCGGGAGTTCGATTCTCCTCGCCTGCTCCATAATTAAAGGCCCATGAAAATGTAGTGTTTTCATGGGCTTTTTGCTTTCATTATTAAGGCGTGCCAACTGGGGCAAAACCCATTTGAATTCGATGATTATGCTCCGAGCTCGGCCTCGAATACCTTGAAGACCTCGGCCTTTTCGGCCTCGTCCAGCACGGCGTATATCACGTAATTTCCGACGATCTTAACTTCTGCCCCGCGCAGCTTGGGGAGCTCCTCCGGGATGTACATAGCGGCCATTTCGCTGTCGAGGCGGGCGAGGTAGTTCTCAACTTCCTTTGCTATCTTTTCCGTATTCGCTTTGTCGCTGCCCTTGAATATTCCGAATTCAGCGGCGATTTTTCCGGCGGTGTTGACCATCACGACATGCTCGGCGGATACGCCCGCCTCAAGCAGCATGAGGTTCTGCAAATAATTGTCCTCGGCCGCCATCATGTTCGGCAGGTTCGAAACCTTTTCCCCGACCTTTTCGGCGAGCGCGGAGACGGCGACATCGTCCTTGATTTTCGAGCCCCCGCACGCGGCGAGGGAAAGAATCAGCGTGAGCGCGATAAGAGCCAATATTATTTTCTTCATAATTTTCTCCTTTGTACCTAGCGGTATCCGTGTGTCCGGATATATTTGACGACTTTTTCAAAGCTGGCCGAGTTTAGGTGGAGTCCGTCTCCGCCGTGGGCATTCTCAGCGAGAATGCCGTATTCGTTCTTCAAAACGGTGTTCGAGCACATATAGCGCACGCCGACCGTCTCCGCGATGGAGAGCAGCCATCCGTTGGCGGCGTCTATCTTACTGTTGTTGATATCCTGCTGATACTTCCAACTGTTGGCAATTGGATAAATCGTGTTTATGATGATTTTGGTGTCTGGCGAGGCCTCCATGATGGTCCAAAAGATCCGTGTATTCCGCTTTGAAGCCGTTTTCCGTGAGGAAAGAGATGCCGTTTACTCCGAGAGTTATCACCATGAGCTCCGGCTTGCGAAGCGCCGCAATATCTCTCAGAAACATCTCCTCGCCGGTTTCGGGGTCAACTATTTTGTCGATATTGTGCCGTCCGAGAGTGAGAGTTTTATTGTCCGGCAACCAGACCTGACGCTTCTCGACAAAGCCGGCCACTTCCAGCCCGTGGGTCGTGCTGTCCCCGAGGAATGTTATGCTGCTCCAATATTCATCTCCCATGTCCTCGGTCTCCTCCAATGTCGTTGGGGGAGGCGTGGTGGATTCCGGGGTGGGTGGTTCCGTTTCTATGCCCTGCGGGTTCTCTGTGCCGTTGGGATCTGTGGGCGGGGTTGAAGCGTCAGGGTTGGCAATGCTGCCTGTTGCGTCGGGATTGGCGGTTACATCAGCCGTTGCGGACAGCTCGGGGTCCTCTGAGCCGCGGGCGCGGCAGGATACGAATATCAGAGAAAACAGCGTCAGCAGCAGACAAAAAAATATTGCCGCATACCAATAAGGATACATTCTATTCCTGTTTGTTTTTTTCATCAAGCAACCCCCGCGCTGAGTATTTTGAGTGATTATATCACTTCTGAGTATAAAAAAGTCCAAGCCCGCGTCTTTTTTTGAAAAAAGCCTTTTTGAGCTCCGCAGAGCGAGAACTTTATCCGTCAAGAAACCGGTTTTCTGATGGCACGAAGTAATTATATCACTTATTAAAGTAAAATAAAAGCCGATATAAGCGTACCTGAGGCTTCCCGGGAGAAAAATCCAAGGAAGCCTCTTATAATTATTATCGAAGAGCCAAGCTGCGGCGCTGTTACTCCGCTTCCTGGAGCGCTTTTGCGTCGTCTATGATCTTCTGCTGAACCATGGCGGGCGCTTCCTCATAGCGTACGAATTCGAACGTGAACGAACCGCGGCCCTGTGTCATGGAGCGAAGGTCGATAGCGTAGCTGGACATTTCAGCCATCGGAATTTCAGCTTCAACGATTTGCTGTCCGTCTCCGGCGGCATTCATGCCCATCGGGCTGCCGCGGCGTTTGCTGAAGTCGGACATGATGTCACCCATGTTGTTGTCCGGAATCGTGACCTTCAGATATCCGATCGGCTCGAGGATGACGGGCGAGGCCTGCGGAAGACCCGCTTTGTAAGCGAGGCCTGCGGCCGTTTTGAATGCCATTTCGGAGGAGTCGACATCGTGGTAGGAGCCGTCGACAAGAGTAGCTCTCAGGAACACGACGGGGTATCCGGCAAGAACGCCCTTGCCGATGCAGTCGCGCAGACCCTTTTCAACAGCGGGGTGGAAGTTCTTCGGAACGCTTCCGCCGAAAATCTTCTCTTCGAAGATGAGGTCCTCTGTCTCGTCCTGCGGCTCGAACTCGATCCAGACATCGCCGAACTGGCCGTGTCCGCCGGACTGCTTTTTGTGGCGGCCCTGAACTCTGACCTTTTTGCGAACCTTTTCGCGGTAGGGAACTCTGGCGGGGAAGAGCTCGACATCGACGCCAAATTTGCTCTTCAGCTTGGAGCAGAGAACGTCGAGGTGTATGTCGCCGGCGCCGGAGATGACCATCTGCTTTGTCTCGGCGTTATTTACGATGCTGAAAGTGAGGTCTTCCTCAGCGAGCCTTGTGAGGCCGGCTGCGATTTTATCTTCCTGGCCCTTGATCTTCGGGGAAATGGCCATTGAGTAGCAAGGCGGAGCGAACTCGATTCCCTTTGCGGCGGAGGGGGACTTCGGATCGCAGAGAGTATCGCCGGTTTTTGTGTCGGTGAGCTTGGAGACCGCACCGATGTCGCCGCACGCGATTTCCTTGACCTCTATATTCTTTTTGCCGAGCATGGTGTAGATGTGTCCCATTTTTTCCTGAGTTCCCGTGCGGGAATTCTGGAGAGACATATCCGAGGAAACCTTGCCGGACATGACCTTGAATATCGAGAATTTGCCATACTGGTCGGAAATGGTCTTATATACGAGGGCCTTCGAGGCTCCACTCTCATCAACGGGCTCTCCCGCGTCTGTCGGGGCGGGGAAGAGGTTGACGACGGCGTCGAGCAGGGTGAGGGTTCCGAGGCCGCTCGCGGCGCTGCCGCAGAACACGGGGCAGATGCTGGAATCGGCAATGCCGTTTCCGAGTGCTGTGTATATCTCCTGATCTGTGAAAGCTTCTCCGCCGAAGTATTTGTCCATCAGCTCGTCGCTCGTCTCGGCGACGGACTCGGCAAGGCCAGTGTAGAGTTCTTCAATGCGGTCGGCCATTCCGTCCGGCATCGGTATTTCGGTCTGCTTGCCACCGTCAATCTTGTATGCCTTTTTCGTAATGACATCGGCCACTCCGACGACCTTTTCGCCCTCTGTTATCGGGGCGGTCAGAGCGCACACGGAAACGCCGAAGCGCTCGCGGAGTGCCTCAAAAGTGGCGTCGAAATTCGAATTCTCTTCATCTGTTTTCGAGATGTAGATGGCGCGCGGACGGTTCTGCTCAGCCAGAGCTTTCCATGCTTTCTCGGCGCCGACATTGAGGCCGTCCTTCGCGGAGCAGACAATGACGCCGACATCAGCAACGCGGATGGCCTGACTCACTTCACCGGCGAAGTCGAAAAATCCCGGAGTGTCGATGATGTTGACCTTGTGCTTTTTATACTCGACAAACATTGTCGTGGCGGTAATACTGATTCCGCGGCGAATTTCTTCCGGATCATAGTCAGATACGGTGTTTCCGTCCGCGACCTTTCCAAGTCTGTCCACGGTGCCCGTTTGGAAGAGCATGCTTTCGGCAAGGCTTGTTTTTCCGCTGGATGAATGCCCGACTAGGCAAATATTCCGGATATCCTTTGTTGCGTAACTCATGTACTAGTTCCTCTCCTTGACATTTATAACTTTATATCTATAACTTTTCACATAGCTATTCGAGTAATTATACACGTATCACCCTTTCATTGCAACTGATTATTTGGCGTTTTTATTATAATTATTTCCGCCTGTGGCTTCAGCTCCGCTCATAAGGAGGTCAAAATCGCCGCTTATTCGACAAAAATCGGCGAAAAAGCGAGCAGGGTCGTTGAAAACTATGTTGAATTGTTGAAAAATTATTGATGCAGTAGACAGAATTAAAGATTTTGGATTAAAGCGAGGTTTTTTTTAATTTTCGCAAATGATTTGTTTTGTCAGGGCCCAATAACCCACAGACCGCCATTATTGGGGAGGGAAAGTCCCTGCGGATCACCAAAATAATGGTTTTATTCCCTGCTGTTTTATGATATACTTCGCGGGAGGTGGAATGCTTTGGATAAGAGACAATTCGTTTTTTCTCTCGAGAAATGGGAACGACTTATTGTTATATTGATAATATGCCTCGGCGCAGCGCTTCGTCTGGCCATGCTCGGAGCCCTGCCGGAGGGCCTGAACCAGGATGAGGCATCCGCGGGCTATGAGGCGTGGTCTATTTTGAATTACGGCATCGACAGGCATGGATACAGCTTTCCCGTGCTGCTCAAGGCCTGGGGAAGCGGCCAAAACGCGCTCTACTCATATCTCTCCATGCCGTTTATCGCGATGTTCGGCCTCTCGGCCTTTTCAATACGCATAGTCTCCGCGCTTTTCGGAATTTTGACGCTCCCCGTTTTCTGGCTGCTGGCGAGAGAAGCGAGGGGACGTACTTTTGCGCTCGCCGCTGTGCTTGTTCTGGCGGTTAATCCCTGGCATATAATGATAAGCAGATGGGCGCTCGAATCAAACCTGTTGCCGTTTTTTCTCCTTCTCGGAATGTACCTCATGGTAATATCCCTCCGCCGACCGGCGGCGATTATTCCGGCGGCAGCCGTTTTTGCGCTCTCGCTCTACGCCTACGGAACGGCCTTTCTGTTCCTCTCGCTGTTCCTGATATTTGGGGTTTTTTGGCTCGTCCGGCATGACGGTTTCCGACCCAAATATTTTTTGCCCGCTCTCGGGCTCTTCATAATCATCGCGCTTCCGATAACAATCTGCCAGATAAACAATGTGACGGGATACCGCGACATAACGCTCTTTGGCCTCTCGCTTCCGAAGCTCACAGAGAGCCGGCAGGCCGCGACGACGGCATTCGGCGGGGGAATGACCTCGCCCGTCCAAAACTTCAAGGCATTTGTCTCCATCGTCATGAGGCAGTCGGACGGACTGCCTTTCAACTCCATGCCGCCGTTTTACGGGATTTATTATTTTTTCGGACTGCCGTTCATTGTCGCGGGTCTCATATCGTCCATCGCGAAATTCAGAGACCGGCGGAACGAGGTTCCGATGCTCGTGGCGCTCATTGTCTCGGTATTGTGCTCGTTTTTCATAGTGTCCAATATAAACCGGATGAATATGGCGTGGCTGCCGCTCATTTATTTTGAGGCGGTCGGAATGCACATGCTGATGCGACGGATGAAAAAGTTTTTTGCCATACCGGTTTTTTTCCTGCTCGTCTCCGCGGCGCTGTTCATGAACAGCTATGCCGCAGAGTTCCGGAGCAGCCCATATTATTTCCCGGGCCTGAGGCAGGCCTTTGAGTATGTCGATACACTCGAACCTGAGAGTGTATTTGTTTCATATTATGTAAACCAGCCATATATTTTTACGTTAGTATATAACGAAATATCACCATATGATTTTATATCAACAGCACATTATGTAAACAAAGGGGCCACTTTCGAGAGCATCTCTGAATTCGGGAAATACCGATTTGGGGATGCACAGGACGCCAAGGCCGAATACCTGATTTTGCACAACTCTCAGTGCGTCGGGTACGAGGTTTTGGAGACTTTCGGCTACTATTCCGTTTGTGTCGGAGAGAAATGAGGAAATGATGGATATTAGGAGCTACGAGCAGGGAAACCTGCGCCTTGCGGTGCTGATTGACGCGGACAATATACCGAGGGACTGCCTGAAAAGCGCAATGGAGGAAATCGCGATATACGGTACGCCGACGATTAAGCGTATTTACGGGGATTGGACATCGCCGAATATCGGCGGCTGGAAAACCTCCCTCCTCGAAAACGCCGTCACGCCGATACAGCAGTATAGCTACACAACGGGCAAGAATTCCACGGATTCCGCCATGATAATCGACGCGATGGACATACTATACTCAGGCAGGACAGACGGCTTTGTCCTCATGTCCAGCGACAGCGATTTTACGAGACTCGCAATCAGGCTGCGCGAGGCGGGAATGTATGTCATGGGGATAGGGGAGAGGAAAACTCCGAACCCGTTTATCGTCGCGTGCGACAAATTTGTATACATTGAGGTCATACGCGAGCGGGCGAAGAAATCGGCGGCGAGCGAGGAAAAGCCGGCAGNTAACCGCCGCAAAAAGGCCGAGCCTCCGAAAAAGGCTCCCGAAAAGCCGGTTGAAAAGCCCGAGGTAAAGACTCCGGAGAAGCCCGCCGACAAGCGTGTTCCGGCCAATATCGTCCAGCTCATCGCGGATTCGATCGCCGACCTCGCTGATGACGATGGATACGCTGCGCTCTCCGACCTCGGAAATCTCATCATCAAGAAACAGCCTGACTTCGACTCGCGAAATTTCGGTTTCGGTAAGCTCAGCAACATGATGAAGTTCTTAACGCGCTTTGAGGTCGAGGTTCGCACAACTCCCGACCCGCACGCAAAACCCATGTATATAAAGGATAAAGAAGCATAAATCGGTCGGCAAAAGACTTGTTTTTTTGACAATCCGAGGCTTAATGGATAGGTGAGTTCAAGCGAAAGGTTTCTGCAAATATTGGAATACGACGAATCGAAAACAAATGCAGCCCGCCCGCGCGCCGGGCGTGTTGTTCTCGCGGCTCTGGCCGTTTTGGCGGCAATTTGTATAATCTCGGCAATAGACGGATATTTCAGGATTGCTGTAAATGAATATGAGATTTTCAACGAGTTATTGCCGGACGAGTTCGACGGCTTTCGGATAGTCCAGATCTCGGACCTGCACAGTAAGAGGTATGGAGATGGCAACATTCGGCTCTTGGACGCCGTCTTGGAGCAATCGCCGGATATAATCGCCCTGACGGGAGATTTCATCGAGAATGCCGACGAGCTCCCCGAACTGGGCGAGCTTGCTACAGAGCTTCTGAAGATTGCCCCCGTATATTTCGTGAGCGGCAACCATGACTGGGCTTCGGGACAAATTGATGCGATTGCGTATTTGCTTGACGAGAGCGGAGTTCGATATCTCCGCAACGAATATGTCGAGTTGACCGTCGGCTCCGAGAGCATAATCCTCGCCGGAGTGGAGGACCCAAACGGCTACTTCGACATGAAAAAGCCCCCGGAGGTTGTGGAGGATATTCGTGACCGATACCCGGACAGCTTTGTCGTCCTGCTCGGACACCGAAACTACTGGCCCGAAAAATATCCGCTTCTCGATGTCGATGTGATATTGTGCGGTCATGCCCACGGCGGCATCATCCGGGTGCCGTTTATCGGCGGTTTGATAGGCGCGAATTTCGACCTCTTTCCGCCCTACACGAGCGGTGCTTATGAGGAGGCGCGCTATACGATGGTGGTCTCACGCGGACTAGGGGATACGCTTCCCGTGCCACGAATATTCAATAATGTCCACCTGCCAGTCATAGTTCTCCGAAAAGGCGCTAATTAGAGAATATAAAAAAGCTTTCGATATCCCAAAAACGGAGACATCGAAAGCTTTTTTGTTATATCAATCGGCGAATGACACGCCGAGCAGCCTGGCCTGATGGAGCATTTCGTGGTCCAACGGAATCGTTTTCAGTTTTCCGGCGACCTCGGAGAGGGGGAAGGCCGTGATTTCGGTACCCTTGAGACCGACCATTTTTCCGAATTCGCCGTTGAAAATCATCTCTCCCGCCTTCGCGCCGAGGCGCGAGCAGAGAATCCTGTCCGTCGGCGTCGGCTCACCGCCGCGCTGGAAATGTCCCGGCACCGCGATGCGGATGTCCTGTTCAATCTTGTCCTCCATCGCGTGCGCGAGGCGTGAGCTTGCGCGGGTGGCGTGCGCTTTCAGCTCCTCGTCGGAAATTCCAAGTTCCTCCATAGAACGCGCTCCCTCGGCGATGACCACTATCGTGAAATGCCTGCCGCTCTTGTTTCTCGCGTTTATAGTCTCAATGACTTTCTCTGTGTTATATGGCAGCTCGGGCAGTAGTATGACGTCTGCGCCGCCCGCAATGCCCGCATAGAGGGCTATCCAGCCGACGTTGTTGCCCATCAGCTCAATTATAAACACGCGCCCGTGTGAGGCGGCCGTGGTATGTATCGCATCTATGACAGCCGTGGCCTTGTTGACCGCGCTGTCGAAGCCGAAAGTGAGGTCTGTGCCACCGATGTCGTTATCTATCGTCTTGGGCAGTGTCACGATATTGACGCCCGCCTGAGACAGCGCGTAGGCGTCCTTGTGAGTTCCGTCGCCGCCGAGGATAGCGAGGGCGTCGAAGCCTCCCTCACGGTAGCTCTGCACCATACGCTCCTGACGCTCCTGTTCCTCGAGATATATCTTCGTCTTGCGCGAGGTTCCGAGGATGGTTCCGCCGAGTGTGAGGATGCCGGAGAATTCGCTTGGCTCCATATAACGCCACACCTTGTCGACAAGTCCGTAATAGCCGTTCTGTATACCGTAAATTTTGACATTGGGATTAAGGTGATAAAGCGTTTTTGCCACGCCGCGGATTGCAGCGTTAAGACCCTGAGCGTCTCCGCCGCTGGTCAACAGTCCTATTTTCATTTTTCTTCCCCTTTAAACTGATAGTAAATAGAAATAGATCATCTGTAATTTTACCACACCGGTGAAAAAAATGCCATAAAAATTCAAGCCGTCAAAAAACTAGTTTTTTGGGTGGAGGAGAGTTCTCCAAGTTGAACACTGCACAGATAAGGATTGCATAGAGGATTTGAGGCTCTATCTCACGGAGAGCTCGGAGGTGGTCGTCCAAAGTGCACTGAGCGTACGGCCGAAATCGGCGGAGATAATAACGGTTGATATCGTCGTTGATGAAATACCCTTCAACCGCGGCTACTACACAGTTGATGTCAGGTACTATTACAAGGTGACGGGAATCGCATATCCCGGAAACGCGGAGATAACCGGCCTTGCTGTGTTTGACAAGCGCGTGATACTCTTCGGCAGTGAGGCGGGAGCAAAGGTGTTCACCTCAAATGACGTCGGCTGCGGCCCGGCCTCAGGAAGCCCCACAGGCGTTGTGGAAACGGTCGATCCGATCGCGCTATGCATGAGACTCGCCGATCCGAGGCTCTGCCCGATAGTGGACAGCGAGCTTTTCGATGTCACTCCCTGTGTTCTCGCGGCCTTCGGAGAGCCGCTTGAGCTCTCGGGTTTGGGAAAGCGCGTCTATGTCACGCTGGGACAGTTCTCTCTCATCAGCCTCGTGCGCGACACACAGCTCGTGATACACGCATACAACTATTACGTGCCGGAAAAAGAATGTCAGGGTGCCTGCGAGGACGATCCCTGCACACTTTTCGGGAAAATCCCGTTCCCCGTGGGAGAATTCTATCCCCCGGACGATCTTGCTCTGTCCGAAAGCGGCAGAACGAAGGGCTTCTGAGGCCTCGGGGCAGGGAGCGCTCCACGAGGCAAAAACGTCGGCTCCGCGCGTTATGCGGGAGGCGGCGTTTTTTGCCTCCCCCGGACCCTCGATGATGATTTG
>JGI994J12354_10003569_pt1 | contig 14445 bp, 11 predicted proteins | sample IntmicLarv3ML3BL_FD_12354 | JGI IMG/M metagenome (IMG submission 12354)
ATAGTAGCGACCAGTGCGGAAATAATCGCGATGGTAAGTGTGGTGTATAACGCGTTCATAATTGATTCATTTTGGAAAAGCGAGAGATACCATTTTCCAGTGAAACCGCCCCATTTGGCTCTTGTCCTTGAGTCGTTGAAGGAGAGCACGATTAAAGTGGCAATCGGTGCATATAATAGTAGGATAATGAATCCGAGATAGAGTCGTTGTAGTGATTTTTTCATGTTAGAAGCTAGCCCCCTCTCCGTCGTTGTCGTATTTTGCAATCAGAGCCATACTGATGATAATGAAAATCATCAAAACCAAGGAAAGGCCGGAGCCAATATGCCAATTGCTACCTTGTTTGAACTCTTGCTCGATTACATTTCCAATCAGCAATATCTTGCTACCACCTAATAAATCCGAAATGACGAAAGTAGTAAGTGCAGGCACGAAGACCATCGTGATACCGCTGATAATCCCAGGAACGCTTAGAGGTAAGGTAATCTTTAGAAATGTTTGCACATTGTTTGCACCTAGATCCTTTGCAGCACATACAACGTCCTGGTCGATTTTGATGAGCACATTATAAATAGGTAAAACCATAAAGGGCAAGAAGTTATAAACCATACCTAAGACAATCGCAAAGGGCGTGTTGATCAAGGATAAGGTGGGAAGGCCTAGAAAGGCTAAAACAGAGTTAATAACGCCATTTTTCTCTAATAAATTCTGCCACGCTAAAGTACGTAGTAAGAAGTTCATCCACATTGGTAAGATGAAGATTAACACCATAAAGCTCGTTTGATTCACACGAAATCCAGCCAAAATAGAAGCGAGTGGATAAGCAAGTAGCAAGCAGATAAGCGTACTGATAAAGGCAAGTAGTGCAGCCAAGCCAAGTGCTTTTAGGTTCTCTGAGCTAGTAATTGCAGCGATATTTAGAAAGGTAAAGTTCCTCTGCGTATCTGTAAAACCATAATAGACCACCATAAAGAGTGGGATAACAATGAATGATAAGGCCCAAAAGAGGTAGGGGCCTGCTAGTAATTTCTTATTCTTCAACAGCAATAGCCTCCGCATCTTCAGATTCAGGTTTCTTCATAATTTGTATATTAAAGGGATCCACAGAAATGCTCACTTGTGTCCCAACAGGCACCATGGTTGTACTGTGGACGAGCCATTCAAAATTATTGGCAGTTACTTCCATTTCATAATGTACGCCTTTGAAGATTAAGTGTGTAACCACTCCGTTTAGGCTTCCTTCATCTGGTTTTAGCAAATCAATATCTTCGGGGCGAATGACAGCGTCGACAGGGCGCATCTTACCGAAGCCAACATCCACACAAGGGAAGTTTACTCCTAATATTTTCACGAGTTTATCTTCGATCATCGTAGCGGATAAGATATTGCTTTCACCTATAAAGTCTGCTACGAAAGCATTCTGCGGCTCGTTATAAATATCCTCAGGTGATCCTATTTGCTGAATATAACCTTGATTCATTACGACAATGGTATCAGACATCGTAAGTGCTTCTTCTTGGTCATGCGTGACATAGATAAAGGTAATGCCAAGCTCGTTCTTTAGACGAATCAGTTCATATTGCATATCTTGACGCAACTTTAAATCCAGAGCGCCTAGAGGTTCATCTAATAAGAGCACTTTCGGTTCATTTACAATCGCACGCGCAATTGCGATACGTTGTTGTTGCCCACCGCTTAAGGAGTCAGGAGTACGCTCTGCGAAGCCATCTAGGTTCACTAATTTGAGCGCATATGCAATCTTATCCTTAATATAGGCATCGGACTTGCCGTTAATCTTTAGTCCAAAAGCAATATTATCTGCCACATTCATATGAGAGAAGAGCGCATACTTCTGAAATACAGTATTCAAAGCTCTTTTGTTTGGTGCAAGAGTCGTAATGTCCTTATTTTCGAAGATAATCTTCCCGGTATCTGGTGTTTCAAAGCCTCCTAAAATGCGCAGAAGCGTGGTCTTTCCACAACCACTAGGGCCTAATAGTGTTAAAAATTCATTTTCATGAATATGCAAGTTCAAATTATCCAATACAAGATTGTCACGAAAAGATTTTGAAATGTCTACAATATCAATTAATTTATTTGCCATGAAATTCCTCCGTTGTTTTTTAGATTCTGTTTCAGTTATTATACACAGTTTGTGAAAAAAAACAAGTAGGAAAGCGTATGTTTTACTGTACTTTTGTGTGGAAACATAATATAATGAAAAATATTAGGGAATTTAAAGGAGTTTTATTAGTGATGGAGAAAGAGAAGAGACGGCAAGCGAGAAAACAGAAGATACAAAGTCAAAAAGCAAAGAGACAACAGGGCAAGAATCAAAAGGATGTACCACAACCAGAGAAGAAACCCAAAGATGTAGAACAACAACGCGCAGCTAGGAAAAAGGCAGCGATTATTGTCGGCAGTGTATTTGCATTTCTTTTGGTGCTTTATTTGGGGATTGCATGGTTCTTTAGGACGCATTTTTATCTCGGAACCATGATTAATGAGAATGACTTTGGACTAAAGAGCGTAGCACAAGTCGAAGAGTTCATGAAAGAACATGTGGCGAACTATGAATTGACGCTCAAAGGCGCACAGGGGCACGCAGAGGTGATAAGAGGTGCGGATATAGCGCTTAGTTATGTGGAAAGCGATGAATTGGCGAAGTTGTTAGATACGCAGAATCCATTTTTGTGGCCGAAGGCATTGTGGGAGCGAGATAAAGTAGAAGCGCAAGTCGGTGTTCAGTACGACTTGGCACAGTTAGAAGCAGTTATCGCTTCGCTTAGCTATATGGACCCAGAGGGCAAGATAGAATCGGTTTCTGCATATCCAAGATTTGAAGAAAGCCAATATATGGTGGAGCCGGAAGTGATTGGAACGCAGATAGATGAAGTGGTTCTAAGGGAGAAGATTGAGCTATACATCAATGGATTTATAGATGTATTAGATATGATGGAAGAAGAGTGTTATAAGAGGCCTACTTATATTTCTACTTCACCAGAGATTATACAGCTTACAGCGGATTTGAACCAGGCGTTGACGGCGCAAGTGACTTATGAAGTGGCACCACAGACAGAGGTGGTGGATGCAGCACTCATTTCGCAATGGCTGATTGTGGACGAAGAGATGCAGGTTGGGCTTGATACAGATTTAGTAAGAGAATATGTAGAAGGCTTGGCAACGAAGTATAACACAGTTGGGACGACAAGAAACTTTACCACCGCATATGGACAGAACATAGAAGTACAAGGCGGAGATTATGGTTGGATGCTTGACAAAGATGCAGAGACGGACCTGTTGATAGAGAACATCAAGAGCAAAGAGCCTGTAACACGTGAGCCGGTTTTCTACTCTAGGGGTGCGGATCATGGTACGGATAATGATTTTGGTAGTACTCGTGTAGAAGTAGATTTAACGAACCAGCGTATGTGTTTCATACAAGATGGACAGATTGTATTAGAAACGGATATTGTAACAGGTTTGCCAAGCAGGTCACCTACACCACAAGGTACTTATACCCTTACGTATAAGACACGTAACGCAGTACTAAGAGCACCACTACGTGCAGATGGAACGCGTGAGTATGAGACACCAGTATCCTTTTGGATGCCATTTAATGGCGGGATAGGCTTCCATGATGCGACATGGCAATCATCATTTGGTGGTTCACGNTATCAGACCAATGGTTCACATGGTTGTATCAATATGCCACGTTCAAAAGCAGAAGAATTATATCATTTAATCGGAGATGATATGGCAATTATTTGTCATTATTAGGAAGGGAATATATGTATCGTATTGTTGCAAGGGAAGGTCGTGCAAAGAGCGGAATATTGAACACTGTACATGGGGTCGTTGAGACCCCTGTATTTATGAATGTAGGAACTGCAGCGGCAATCAAAGGGGCTGTATCTACGGACGACTTACAGAATATTAAGACACAAGTACAATTATCAAACACATACCACTTNCATGTAAGGCCAGGAGATGAAGTGGTTCGAAAACTTGGCGGTTTGCATAAATTTATGCACTGGGATAAGCCGATTTTGACGGATTCTGGCGGGTTTCAGGTATTTTCTTTGGCAGGGCTTCGTAAGATACGAGAAGAGGGTGTGTATTTTCAATCGCATGTAAATGGTCAGAAGATTTTCATGGGGCCGGAAGAAAGTATGCGNATTCAATCTAACTTAGCGTCAACGATTGCTATGGCCTTTGATGAATGTCCCTCAAGTGTGGATTCAAGGGAATATATACGCAATTCGGTGGACCGTACGACGAGATGGCTAGAGCGTTGCCAGGTAGAGATGAAGCAATTGAATGAAAGAGAAGGTACACTTAATAAGAAGCAATTACTTTTTGGAATTAATCAAGGTGGTGTATACGAAGATATACGAATCGAGCATGCCAAGACGATTTCAAAGATGAATCTGGATGGATATGCAATTGGCGGTTTGGCGGTAGGAGAATCCCACGAGGAGATGTATCGTGTCTTAGATGCAGTTGTTCCGCATTTGCCAGAGGATAAGCCGACCTATCTTATGGGCGTGGGCACGCCAGCGAATATCTTAGAGGGTGTAGAGAGAGGCGTAGATTTCTTTGACTGTGTGTATCCAAGTAGAAATGGAAGACACGGACATGTTTACACAAATAGTGGCAAGATGAATCTATTTAATGCAAAATACGAATTGGACGACAGACCGATAGAAGAAGGTTGTGGTTGTCCAGCATGTCAGTCTTATAGCAGGGCGTATATCCGCCATTTGTTAAAGGCAAAAGAGATGCTTGGGATGCGCTTGGCAGTTTTGCACAATTTGTATTTCTACAATACGATGCTAGAAGAGATTAGAAGTGCGATTCGAGCAGGAAACTTTGCACAATATAAGAGTGAAAAACTAAACAATATGCTTGAAAAATAAAGCGATATTGTGTATGATAGGCATAGTTCGTGCGTCAAGAATGTATATACTTACGAGGCGAACCTATGCGAACGAAGAAGAACTTCACGAAGGAAGGAGAAGAAACGATGAATATATTAGCGATAGCCGAACCAGCAGGTGGTATGAATATGATGTTTATTATTGCAATCTATGCAGTAGTTTTAGGAGGCGGATATTTCTTATTGATGCGTCCTCAGAAGAAAGAACAAAAGAGAGTACAGGCGATGATTTCAGAATTGGAAACAGGGGATACTGTATTAACAACAAGTGGTTTTTATGGTGTTGTAATTGATGTGACTGAGGAAGATGTGGTTGTAGAGTTTGGTAGCAATAAAAATTGCCGTATACCAATGCGAAAAGAAGCAATTGCACAAGTGGAAAAACCAGAATAATCTATATGAGATACGAACAAAGGATGAAATGTTGATGCATTTTATCCTTTTTTGATTTATTTCATATCCTTTTACGTGTTCAAGACTTGTATCAACATAGGGAATGTTATATTATGATACTAGGGTCAAAAGGTCGTGATTTTCATGCTTGCATGAAAAATCATGACTTTGGGACCCGCAAAACATGAGAAAGAAGCCCGATTAGGGCGGATTTTGAATGTTTACGGCTTGCGAAAGCACGAAGTGCGAAGAAAGCCGTGGGTATCGTATTTATTAGAAGTTATATGCAATACAAGAGGGAGTGTGACGATTATGAATATGAAGATTGGTGTAATAAAAGGTGATGGAATTGGACCTGAGATTGTAGAACAAGCAATACGGGTATTACACAAAGTGATGGATAAATATGGACATAGTTATGAATTGGTAGAGTTATTGTTGGGCGGCGCTTCGATTGATGTACATGGGGTACCTCTTACAGAGGAAACAATAGAACAGGCAAGAAACTGTGAGGCGATTTTGATGGGGTCGATTGGCGGAGATGCGAAGACATCACCGTGGTATCAATTAGAACCGAGCAAGAGGCCTGAGGCAGGGTTACTCGCGATTCGTAAGGCGCTGAATTTATTTGCAAATTTACGCCCAGCTGTTTTGTACAGTGAGTTGCAAAACGCATGTCCGTTAAAGGCGCAATTAATCGAGGGTGGCTTCGATATGATGATTGTTCGTGAACTCACAGGTGGGCTTTATTTTGGAGAGCGTAAGACTTGTGAAGTGAATGGCGTGAAGACAGCGTTTGATTCACTGACATATAGCGAAACTGAAATTGAAAGAGTTACACGAAGAGCATTTGACATTGCGAGGAAGCGACGCGGGAAAGTGACAAGTGTAGATAAGGCGAATGTGCTGGATTCTTCCAGGTTGTGGAGAGAAGTTGTAGAACGTGTTGCGGCAGAGTATACAGACGTAACGCTAGAGCATATGTTAGTCGATAATTGTGCGATGCAATTAGTAAAGGCGCCAAAGCAATTTGATGTTATACTAACAGAGAACCTGTTTGGGGATATTTTATCAGATGAAGCGAGTATGATTACAGGCTCTATAGGAATGTTGGCTTCAGCGAGTCTTAATGAAACCAAGTTTGGTCTGTATGAGCCAAGTGGCGGTTCTGCACCAGATATTGCGGGCAAGGGGATTGCCAACCCAGTTGCAACGATACTCTCCTTAGCCATGATGCTTAGATATACCTTTGATTGTGATAAGGAAGCGACAGACATTGAACATGCGGTGGCACGGGTGTTAGAAGAAGGCTATAGAACAATTGATATTGTAGAAGAAGGCTGCAAAGAAATCGGAACCGCTGAAATGGGACGTTTGATTTGTGAGTACATATAAAGGAAAAGAGGGATAGGAAATGAAGAGTGATAGAATTAAAAAAGGAGCCGGGCAAGCACCTCATAGGTCGCTACTAAACGCCTTAGGTTATACAAAGGAAGAGCTAGACAGACCCCTAATTGGAATTGTCAACTCTTACAATGAGATTGTACCCGGTCACATCAATCTAGATAAGATTACGGAAGCGGTGAAAGCAGGCGTATCTATGGCAGGTGGTACTCCGATTGCATTTCCGGCAATTGCTGTATGTGATGGGATTGCAATGGGACATGTGGGTATGAAGTATTCGCTTGTTACCCGTGACTTGATTGCCGATTCCACAGAAGCAATGGCAATGGCACATCAGTTTGATGCCTTGGTTATGATTCCTAACTGCGATAAGAACGTGCCGGGCTTATTAATGGCGGCAGCGCGTATCAATGTACCGACTATTTTCGTAAGCGGTGGTCCGATGTTAGCAGGCCGTGTAAATGGCAAGAAGACGAGCTTATCTACCTTGTTTGAGGCAGTTGGAGCCAATGCAGCAGGCCTTATCAGCGATGAAGAAGTGCAAGAATATGAAAATAAAGCATGTCCGACGTGTGGTTCGTGTTCTGGCATGTATACTGCAAATAGTATGAACTGTTTGACCGAAGCGCTTGGAATGGGACTTGGCGGAAATGGAACGATACCGGCAGTGTACTCGGAGAGGATTCGCCTTGCAAAGCGCGCGGGTATGCAGATTATGGAATTGCTGGATAAGAATATTCGTCCACTTGATATTATGACAGAGAAATCGATGTTAAATGCATTAACAGTAGATATGGCGCTTGGATGTTCCACGAATAGTATGCTACATCTTCCCGCGATTGCACATGAAATTGGCATGGATTTTGAAATTGATTTTGCAAACCCAATTAGCGAGAAGACGCCGAACTTATGTCATTTAGCACCCGCAGGCAATACCTACATAGAAGATTTGAACGAAGCAGGCGGCGTATATGCGGTGATGAAGGAATTGACAAAACTTGATTTGATTCACACAGACTGTATGAGTGTAACAGCAAAGAGCATAGGCGAAAATATAAAAGATTGCACGAACTTAGATACAGACGTGATTCGTCCAGTTGAAAACCCATATAGTAAGACGGGTGGACTTGCAGTATTAAAAGGCAATCTAGCGCCTGATGGCAGTGTTGTAAAGCGCTCCGCAGTGGTAGATAAGATGCAGGTACATGAGGGCCCTGCGCGTGTATTTGATAATGAAGAAGACGCAATTGCAGCCATCAAAGGTGGCAAAATCAAACCAGGCGATGTGGTGGTTATCCGTTATGAAGGTCCAAAAGGCGGCCCAGGTATGCGTGAAATGTTGAATCCAACTTCGGCGATTGCCGGCATGGGGCTTGGCTCGAGTGTAGCGCTGATTACAGATGGAAGATTTAGCGGTGCCTCAAGAGGTGCTTCGATAGGACATGTTTCTCCAGAGGCGGCAGTAGGTGGAGCGATTGCACTTGTAGAAGAAGGTGATATAATTAAGATAGATATTCCAAGTCTGAAACTAGAGTTAGAGGTAGAAGCACAAGTCTTAGAGGCGAGGCGTAAGCAATGGAAGCCGCGCGAAGCCAAGATTCAGACAGGTTATTTAGCGCGTTATGCATCTATGGTAACTTCGGGAAATAGAGGCGCAATTTTGGAAGTACCAAAACGATAAGAAAGTGGGTAAAGACATGCAGTTAAATGGAGCAGAAATTATTATAGCGTGCTTGAAGGAACAAGGCGTAGACGTAGTGTTTGGTTATCCAGGGGGTGCGATTTTAAATGTGTATGATGCACTTTATAAGCATAGCGACGAGATACGACACATTCTTACGGCCCATGAACAAGGCGCATCACACGCAGCAGACGGCTATGCAAGAGCAACCGGCAAAGTAGGAGTCTGTTTTGCAACGAGTGGACCAGGAGCGACGAACCTAGTAACTGGAATTGCGACAGCATATATGGATTCGGTGGCGATGGTAGCGATTACTTGTAATGTAGGAGTTCCTCTATTAGGCAAAGACAGCTTTCAGGAGATAGATATTACTGGTGTGACCATGCCAATCACGAAGCATAACTATATTGTTAAGGACGTAAATGACTTAGCAGATACAATGAGAGAGGCATTCAANGTTGCACAAGAAGGCCGACCAGGGCCGGTGCTTATCGATGTACCAAAAGATATTACAGGCGCTATGGCAACGTATCAGCATAAGGAGATTGTGCCTGTCAAGGCAGAGGAAAGCATTGATAAGGCAGAGGTTGAAGTAGCGATAAAGATGATTCGTAAAGCAAAGAAACCCTATGTTTTTGTGGGCGGTGGAGCGATTATTTCGGAGGCTAACAAAGAATTATGGGAGTTTGTAGAGTTAGTAGATGCTCCCGTTGCAGATACGTTGATGGGCAAAGGCGCATTTCCGGGAACAGATGAAAGATATACAGGTATGCTTGGGATGCACGGAACGAAGGCCTCGAACTATGGCGTGAGTGAATGCGATTTGTTGATTGTGGTTGGGGCAAGGTTCAGTGATAGAGTAACGGGAAATGCAAAGAAATTTGCCAAACATGCGAAGATTTTGCAAATTGATATAGATCCAGCAGAAATTAACAAAAACATCTTGGTTCACCATAGCATTATTGGCGACATTAAGAACGTTTTGGCAGCGCTGAATCGTAACCTTGATAAGCAAAGCCATGAGAGTTGGCGAGAAAAGATTCGGGAGTATAAGAATAAGTTTCCACTACAATATAATAAGCAGGGCTTAAGCGGGCCTTATATTATCGAAGAGGTTTATAAGCAAACCAAGGGAGAGGCTTTGATTGTCACAGAAGTTGGACAACATCAGATGTGGGCAGCAGGATATTATAAGTATCAGAACCCGCGTACCTTCCTTAGTTCTGGTGGCTTAGGGACGATGGGGTACGGTCTTGGTGCAGCGATGGGCGCGAAGATGGGATGTCCAGATAAGACGGTCATTAATATTGCAGGCGATGGGTGTTTCCGTATGAATATGAACGAACTTGCAACGGCTACGCGCAGTGAGATTCCGATTATTCAAGTCATTGTGAATAACCATGTACTGGGAATGGTTCGCCAATGGCAAAATCTTTTTTATGAGCAACGTTACTCCGCCACGGTGTTAAATGATGTGGTTGATTTTGTAAAAGTGGCAGAAGCGATGGGAGCGATTGCTTATCGCGCAGAGAGTCAAGAAGAATTTAGCGAAGTTTTCGCAAAGGCATTAAAGGAAAAGAAGCCGGTAGTAATTGATGCGCAGATAGAAAGTGATGACAAGGTGTGGCCGATGGTAGCACCAGGAGCGGCAATTAGTGAAGCATTTGACGAGAAAGACTTAGAAAAGAGGTAGGTATGAGCAGAATTTATAATTTTTCAGCAGGGCCAGCAGTATTGCCAGAAGAAGTGTTAGAAGAAGCAGCAAGAGAGATGCTAGATTATCAAGGAAGCGGAATGTCCGTAATGGAAATGAGTCATAGAGGAAAAGTCTTTGACACGATTTTAAAGTCAGCGGAGCAAGATTTAAGAGCATTGTATAAGATTCCGGATTCTTACAAGGTGCTATTCCTACAAGGTGGTGCGTCGATGCAATTTGCAATGGTTCCGATGAATCTGATGAAGAATAAGGAAGCGGATTATATTGTAACAGGGCAGTGGGCCAAGAAAGCTGCGCAGGAAGCGAAGAAATATGGAAAAGTGAATATTGTAGCGTCGTCTGAGGATAAGACATTTTCCTACCTTCCAGATTGCAGTGATTTGCATATTTCAGAAAATGCGGACTATGTGTATATCTGTGAGAATAATACCATTTATGGAACGAAGTTTAAAGAATTGCCAAACACAAAGGGAAAACCATTGGTGGCGGATATATCTTCTTGTTTCTTATCAGAGGAAATAGATGTAACGAAGTATGGCATGCTCTTTGGCGGAGCGCAGAAGAACATAGGCCCCTCTGGAGTGGTGATTGCAATTATTAGAGAAGACTTGCTTGCAGAGGATATTGCAGAAGAAGTACCAACGATGCTTCGCTACAAAACGCATATTGATGCCGATTCACTTTACAACACACCGCCTGCATATGGAATCTATATTTGCGGCAAGGTATTTCAGTGGATACAAAAGCAAGGTGGCTTACAGGCGATGGAAAAGCGAAATGAAGAAAAAGCAAAATTATTATACGATTACTTAGATGCGAGCACGCTGTTTAAGGGGACTGTGGATAAGCAAGATAGATCGCTTATGAATGTAACCTTTGTGACAGGTAACGAGGAAGTGGATGCTAAATTTATTCAAGAGGCGAAAGGCAAAGGTCTTGAGAATCTAAAGGGACACCGAAGTGTTGGTGGAATGCGAGCAAGCATATACAATGCGATGCCAAGAGCAGGAGTGGAAGCGTTAGTAGCATTTATGAAAAAATTTGAAGAGGAAAATAAAGACTATGTATAAATATCATTGTTTGAACCCGATTGCAAAAGTAGGGCTAAATAAATTTACAAGTGAATATGTGGAAGTAGAGGAAGTGACAGAGGCAGAAGCGGTTTTAGTAAGAAGTGCTTCGATGCATGAGTTGGAATTAGGCGCTCATGTAAAGGCAATTGCTAGAGCAGGAGCAGGCGTAAATAATATTCCGTTAGATAAGTATGCGAATCAAGGTGTGGTGGTATTTAATACACCGGGCGCCAACGCAAATGGTGTGAAAGAGCTTGTGATTGCAGGGATGTTACTCGCATCGAGGGATATTGTAGGTGGCATCGAGTGGGTGAAGGAGTTTCAGCAAGAAGAAGAGATTGCAAAACTTGCAGAAGCGCAGAAGAAAATGTTTGCGGGTAGTGAGCTAGATGGCAAGAAATTAGGAGTTATTGGCCTAGGCGCCATTGGTGTGTTGGTTGCTAATGCGGCAACACATATGGGAATGGAAGTGTACGGCTACGACCCTTATGTATCTGTGGATTCCGCGTGGCAGCTATCAAGAAGTATTCATCATGCAATGAGCGTGGAGGAAATATACAAAAGTTGTGATTTTATCAGTATTCATGTGCCATTTACAGATAAGACGAAAGGCATGATTGATGCAAATGCAATTTCGCTTATGAAGGAAAATGCGGTGATTTTGAATTTTGCGAGGGATCAGTTGGTATGCGAAGGAGAAATCGTGACGGCATTAAAAGAGGGGAAAATCAAGAACTATGTAACCGATTTCCCGAATCAAACGATTGCTGGTATGCCAGGTGCAATTGTGATTCCGCACTTGGGGGCCTCTACAGAAGAGTCAGAGGATAATTGTGCGAAGATGGCTGTGAAGGAAATTAGAGAGTATTTAGAAAATGGAAATATTCGCAACTCTGTCAATTGGCCGAATTGTGATATGGGAAATGTGGGAGAGAATATTCGTATTACGATTCTGCATAAGAATATACCGAATATGATTGGGCAATTTACAAATATCATGGCACAATATAATATGAATATTGCAGATATGACGAATAAAAGTAAGAATGAATTTGCATATACGATGATTGACGTCGACACGGAATTTCCACAGGAAGTTGTTCAGAAATTTGAACAGATTCAAGGCGTGTTGCGTGTAAGAATTCTTAGAGAGGAAATAAAGTAATGGCTGTCGTAAGCGACAAAGAAAAGGCTAGCAAAGGTGCAACTGCGGAAAGAACAACTACTAAAAAAGCAACTACTAAAAAAGAAACTGCGAAGAAACAACGGGAAGAAACGATAGAGCGAGTAAGGCAAGAAAAGCGCAGACAAAAGAAAGCGGGCAAGAGGGTTCTTATCGCTTTATTAATCTTGGTTGTGTTGCTAGGTGGAGCGGTTGCAGCGTACCAATTTATCTTAGGGGGAAATGTGCGAATTGTTGTGAAAGCGGATTCCATTAGCATTATAGAGGGTGAGGAAGTGCCAAGTTTTACGGTGCAAGCAACCTCGACAAGCGACCGAAGTAAGCGACTTCCACCATTTGGCAAGCGAACAGTTGGTGATGTTTTAGATGAATTAAATAGTGGAATGAGATATGAGGTTTTCTGTGACAGTCGTGGAGATGTAGAAGGTGAGTATCCGATTGAAATTGAAATCGCTCATTCGCTCAAACAGGAGCTAGGTAATAATTTAGTGGTTGAAAATGGGATCTTGCTTGTGAAGAACAGATATGGTGAATGGGACGGTGACCGATTTAAGCGTCATAATGGTAGCTATGTGCAAGAGGATTTTATAGAATGGCAAGGCGATAGGTATTATTTTGATGCGCAAGAAAATAAGGTGACTGGAGAAATCAAAATCAAATATACGTTGTACACGTTTGATGCGCAGGGAAGGCTGGTTTCGGAAGTTCAGCTAATAGATCCAGACAAGCCCATGGTGGCACTTACCTATGATGATGGCCCGGGCCCTCGAACGGGAGAGGTGTTAGAGGTTTTAGAAGCCAATGCAGCATATGCTACGTTCTTTATGCTAGGGCAAAATATTTATGAAAGTAACAGTCATTTATTGCAGAAAATGGTTGAGATAGGATGTGAAGTGGCAAATCACTCGTGGTCACATCCAGATCTTAGCAGAGTGAGCGAAGAGACGGTGAGAGTGCAGATAGAAGATACCAATGCAAGTATTCTAGAGGCAACGGGTGGAGTAGCTTCTACTACGATGCGACCACCATATGGGGCGGTGAATGCTACGGTAAAAGAAGCTGCGAACATGCCAATTATCTTCTGGAATATAGATACCCTAGACTGGCAACACAGAGATGCGCAAACGACGGTAGATAGTGTCATGAATAGTGTGAAAGACGGTGATATTATTCTTATGCATGATATCCATGATGCAACGATTGAAGCGTCAAAGATGTTGATACCAAAACTAAAGGAAGCAGGTTTTCAGTTAGTGACGGTTTCTGATTTAGCGCAGATACGCGGTGTTGTGATGGAACCGGGCGTGATATATTCAAGTTTTCCGAAGGAATAAGAACAAAAGAATAAGAAATAATAAAGCAGATGGCTGTCTACGATTGTAGAAGAACCATCTGCTTTTTGTTTTGTTCTATTTTATGTATGTTAAAAATGCTCTATTACATAAAAAAGCGTTAGTAGAGGAAATTCTATTGTGCTTTTAAGACAAGATAAAAAGTCAAAAACACTGAAATAAAAAAAGAGATTAAAACAAGCTTAAAACTATGGGAAATATTAAAACAATATATTCCATAAGGGGTTGAGCGAGGTAAAAAACACACGGGTTTATTACAGGGGTGTGGCACAACGTATACGTTGCGCCACACCCCTATTTTTGATGAAATTCCAACGTATTTAGTGCGTTTGTACCATTTTAGCACAGGTGTGGCAAAAAGTATACTTTGCGCCACACCTGTACGCCGCCAGAAATGAGGGGTGCGAGGAATTTTAACGAGAGATTCAGGAAAGAGAGGAGAGAACGTTGGAAGAACTACTAAGATACGAAGAACAACTAAAATACATATCAAATCTATTGGAAGAAATCAATAGGAATCTGAGTATGCATAATAACAAGAACAAAAAGCGGGAACAAATGGGGCGTCCCACGAAGGAGCATATTGTTAGAAGGTATCGAAAGACCTACCCAGAGGGAAAGAAGATGCAGTGTTCAAGAACAACTGGTCTTAGCATCAAAACAGTGACGAAATACTGGGATATTGTACTTAAGAGTGACTCTG
>JGI994J12354_10003570_pt1 | contig 14444 bp, 9 predicted proteins | sample IntmicLarv3ML3BL_FD_12354 | JGI IMG/M metagenome (IMG submission 12354)
GGGGCTGGCCGCCGTATTTGAGGCAGGTTTTGACACGGCGGCGGATTGGCTGGTGGAGGTGCTGCGCTACACTAAAACCCCCTATGGAACCGCTGTGAGCAGAGGAGAAGCTGGCTCTCGGCTTATTCAAATGGCCGCCGCTGACCTTGCGCTGCTGGGGGCGTTGTTTCACTGCGACCTTTCCGACCTCAGCGACTTTTATCGCACACAGGGCTGCGGCCCGTTGGCCCGCTATCAGGCGCTCCACTGGGACGGCGCATGCTTGACCGGTATTCTGCGGCCGGACAGCGCGCATGAGGACGAGTTCATGGGATACCAGTGGCAGCGGGATGAGGTGACCGCCAACACCCGGGCGCTTCTGGAAGGCCGCCCCTACCACAATGCACTGCTTTACGGAGATAGTGGTACAGGTAAATCTGCCACAGTGAAATACCAGCTCAACGTGCCCGGCTTTGAGCGGCTGCGCCTCGTGGAGGCGGACAAGCAGAGCTTGCTCCAACTACCCAAGCTTTTGCGAGAGCTGGAAGACGAGCCCTTCAGCTTCGTGATTTTCATTGACGATTTAGCCTTTGACCAGGACGACAGCACCTACTCGGCTCTAAAAACCATTTTGGAGGGTGGGCTGGAACGGAGGCCGGACAACGTGGCTATTTACGCCACGTCCAATCGACGCAATCTGGTGCGACAGACCATTTCCGAGCGCGGCGGCGACGACGTGGACAGACAGGAAACTATCGCAGAAAAAACTGCTTTGACCGAGCGCTTCGGCCTGCGCATTGCTTACATGACTCTCAATCGGCGGGAGTTTTTGCAGACTGTGGAGCATCTGGCCGACTTTGCAGGCATCGATATGGAGCGAGGGCTTCTTCACGGTGAGGCCATTAAATTCGAAGCCCTCCATCCGGGGAAAACTCCTCGCACGGCGAAGCAGTTTGTGGCCAGCCTCATGGTTTCGGGGCAGTCCTGACCGATCGTTATGATAGCCTTTCGCTCGGCAGGGACGCAAAGAAAGTGAAATGTAAAAAAATCATGAACCCTCTTGCATTTTTTGGGGAAAAGCTTTAAAATAGTCTTAGCACTCCTGCGAACGGAGTGCTAAGACTATGTTTTTGAGGTGATTTCCTTGGCAAAAAAGCAGTTTAAAGCTGAATCCAGGCGGATGCTGGATTTGATGATTCATTCTATTTATACCAATCGGGATATTTTTCTTCGGGAGTTGATTTCCAACGCCAGCGATGCGCTGGATAAGCTTCACTATGCCTCTCTCACCGACGGCAACCTTGATGTTAAGCGTGAGGAATTGAAAATTTCCATTACTCCAGACAAAGCGACAGGTATTATTACCATCGAAGACAACGGCATTGGCATGACCAAGGAGGAGCTGGAGCAAAATCTGGGTACCATTGCTAAAAGCGGCACCCTCCAATTCCGGGAGTCGCTGGAGGAAGCGGCCGAGGTGGATGTAATCGGTCAGTTCGGCGTGGGCTTCTACTCTGCTTTCATGGTGGCGAAAAAATTGGACGTGTATAGCCGTAAAGCGGGAGAAGATATCGGTCACCACTGGTCATCCACCGGTGCAGATGGTTACTCCGTAGTGTCCTGCGAGAAGGGCAACTGGGGCACCACCATTGTGATTACGCTCAAAGAGGACGGCGAGGACGAGGATTTCTCCACCTATTTGGATCAGCATAAGCTCTCTGCGCTGGTGCGCAAGTATTCGGATTATATTCGCTATCCCATTGAAATGATGATGGAGCGCACCCGTATGAAGGAGAAGCCTGAGGACGCTCCCGAGGACGCCTCTCCTGAATGGGAGACCTATGAAGAGCTGACGGTGCTGAATTCCATGGTGCCTCTCTGGCAGCGACCCAAGGGCGAGCTGACCGAAGAGGACTACTACGGTTTTTACAAAAAAACCTTCATGGACTTCAGCGATCCGGTTGCCATGCTTCACACGGCGGCAGAGGGTACAGTGAGCTTCAAGGCTCTGCTCTACGTGCCCGGCACAGCCCCGCAGAATTTTTATATGCGGGAGTTTGAGAAGGGTCTCGCTCTCTATTCCTCCGGCGTGTTGATTATGGAAAAATGCGCTGATCTGCTGCCGGATCATTTCCGTTTTGTACGGGGAATCGTGGATTCGCAGGATTTCTCTCTCAATATCTCCCGCGAACTCTTGCAGCAGACCAGAGAACTGAAAATCATCCGCCAGAATCTAGAAAAGAAAATCAAGAGCGAGCTGGCAAAGCTCATGGAAAGTGACCGTGAGAAGTACGAAGGGTTCTGGGCCAGCTTCGGCCGCCAGATAAAGTACGGTGTGGTGGAGGAGTATGGCACCAATAAGGAGCTGTTGCAAGACCTGCTACTTTTCCCGTCCAGCCACGCTGACGGGAAGCCGGCGAGCCTCGCTGAATATGTCTCCCGTATGAGCGAGGAGCAGAGCTTTATCTACTACGCAGCAGGGGAGAGCGCCGCTATGGCTGCCGCCGTACCCCAGTGCGAGCGGGTGCAAAAGGCGGGCTTTGAGGTCATTTACCTCACCGAGGAAGTGGATGAGTTCATTGTGCAAACTCTGGCAAACTATCAGGAAAAGACGTTTAAGTCAGTGCTGGATGAGGATGCTCTGCCAGAGAACGAAGAAGAAAAAAAGGCGCTGGAGAACAAAAACGAGGAGAACAAAGACCTGCTGGATTTCGTCAAAGAGAGCCTGGGCGAGCGGGTGAATGCTGTGCGTCTGTCGGCTAGCTTAGGCAGCCACAGTGTCGCCCTCAACTATGAAGGACCGATTTCCATTGAGATGGAAAAATACTTTGCCAAAATCGAGCAGGATATGGGCGGCATGCCCATGAAGGCGCAACGTGTGCTGGAGCTCAATCCGGACAGCCGTAGCTTCGCCCTCATGCAGCAGCTCTGGATTAAGGAGCGCAGCAAGGCAGAAAAGGTGGCTAAGGTACTCTATCAGCAAGCTTTGCTGGCTGCAGGCCTGCCGCTGGAAAACCCAGGTGAATTTAACAACATGATTTGGGAGCTGCTCTAGGCGATAACTCTCCTGCCGCAAGTGGCGGTCGAATAAGAAAATAGCCCTGCCGGTTTGACAATACTGTCATTCCGGCAGGGCTACTATCTTTTTACAGGCTTTTTGCAGTGCATATTTTTTTACAACCTGTGTTCCGGCCGCCGCTGGCCAAACAGCAAATGCCGCAGCCAGTCGTCTAGCAGCACGGCTACGCCAGACAGGGGAATCCACAGAAAAAAGTACAGCAGGGAAATCTGCCCCATAAAATTCAGCGACAAATCAGCGTAATCCCAAACCTCCAAACCAAGCCGCACATTGAGCAACAACCCCGCCGCCAGCTCGAAGATGGTAATCACCACCGAGCCTAGTACACTTTGCCGCAGCAATCCCATTTCTGAAAACCGCCCTTCGTTGAGTGCACCCAGCAGCACAAACAGCAATCCGCCCAGCACAAACATAGACTCATGTGAGCTTTGCCGCCAGAGAATTTCCACCAGAATATAGGCTGACCCACCCAGTATAAACAGCACAAAGAGCTTCATCGTTTTTTTCAGCATAATAGACCTCCTTTTTCCATCAGTCTATGCACCGACTGGCGGAAATCATGCGCCTTCAAAGGGAAAGCCCCCTCCTGCTCTTGCAGGAGGGGGGCTATTTTATTTCAACTTCTTTGCCGCTGCGATAAAGTCACGGAACAGGGGATGCGCTCGGTTGGGGCGGCTCTTAAACTCAGGGTGGAACTGTACGCCTACATACCACGGATGCTCCGGCAACTCGATAATCTCCACCAGCTTTTCGCTGGGAGAAATGCCTGAGAGTACCATGCCATGAGACTGTAGCTGTTCACGATAGGCATTATTGAACTCATAGCGGTGCCGGTGCCGCTCGTAAATCACCGCATCTCCGTAGGCCTCAAAGCTCTTGGTGCCTTCTGCCAATTTGCAGGGATAGGTGCCCAAACGCATGGTTCCGCCCTTATCGGTTACGTCTCGCTGCTCGGGCATCAGGTCGATAACCGGATTCTGCGTCGTCTCAGAGAGTTCACTGGAGTGGGCGTCCGCCAGCCCCGCAACGTTGCGGGCGTGTTCAATGACGGCCATCTGCATACCAAGGCAAATGCCGAAATATGGAATCTTGTTTTCACGGGCGCACTGGGCGGCGTAAACCATACCCTCCACGCCCCGATCGCCAAAGCCGCCGGGCACGATGATGCCCTGGCAGGCGGAGAAGAGCTTGGCCATCTGCTCTGGGCTGGTTTTCTCTGAATCTACCCATTCAATATCAATCTGGACATCGTTTTCGATGCCGCCGTGGGTGAGGGCCTCCGCTACGCTCAAATATGCATCCCGCAGGGACACATACTTGCCAACGAGGGCGATGCGCACGGTTTGCTGGGCGGCCTTGGCTCGCTCCACCATGGTGCGCCATTCAGTGAGGTCGGGGGTTTGACCGTCCAGCCCCAGCTGCTTGCACACCACGTCGGCTAAACCTTCGTCTTCCAGCATCAGCGGGATTTCATAGAGGATAGGTGCGGTGAGATTGGGAATCACATTTTCCACCGGCACGTTGCAAAACAGGGAAATTTTCTGCCGCAGGCTCTTGGGGATAGCTTCGTCAGAGCGGCACACAATGACATCAGGCTGAATGCCCAGTGTAAGCATGTCTTTTACGCTGTTCTGTGTGGGCTTGCTTTTGAGCTCGTTGCTGCCGGGAATGGAGACAATGAGGGACACATGAATGTACATCACATTTTGGCGGCCAACTTCGCTGGACACTTGGCGGATGGCTTCAAAAAAGGCTCGGGACTCAATATCGCCCACAGTGCCGCCAATTTCGGTAATGACCACGTCGGTGGTGCCGTCTTTGCCGACCCGATAAACCCGTTCCTTGATTTCGTTGGTGATATGGGGAATCACCTGTACCGTGCCGCCTAAATATTCGCCGGAGCGTTCGCGGTTCAAAATTGACCAGTAAATTTTACCAGAGGTGACGGAGGAGTTGATGGAAAGACTCTCGTCGGTGAATCGTTCGTAGTGACCCAAATCCAAATCCGTCTCAGCGCCGTCGTCAGTGACAAAAACCTCGCCGTGCTGATACGGGCTCATGGTGCCCGGGTCTACATTGAGATAGGGGTCAAATTTTTGAAGCGTCACCTTCAATCCCCGCTGCTTCAGAAGCCGCCCAAGGCTTGCTGCTGTGATGCCTTTGCCAAGGCCGGATACTACGCCGCCTGTGACAAAAATATATTTTACGCTCATGTCCACACAATCCCCCATAAATAGATGATATATATTCAAATGCTATTCTAGCTTTTTTCTGCCCATCCGTCAAGATTAATGATTGCTTTTTTGTCCGTTTCCAGATAAAATTGACGTATTACACATGAGGAGGCTGCTGACGTGAAAACCGATATCGAAATTGCACAGAGCGTAGTTCCCCGCCCCATCGGAGAAATTGCAGAAAAATTGGGTGTCCCTGCCGATATGCTGGAGCCTTATGGTTACACTAAGGCGAAAATCAATACCAGCTTTCTGCGGCAAAGCCCCCGCAAGGGCAAGCTGGTTTTGGTTACTGCCATCAACCCCACACCGGCGGGTGAGGGCAAAACGACCACCAGTGTGGGACTGGCGGATGCACTGAGCCGTCTGGGCAAGAAAACCGTATTGGCGCTGCGGGAGCCGTCTCTTGGCCCTGTATTCGGTGTCAAGGGCGGTGCGGCTGGCGGCGGTTGGGCGCAGGTGATTCCCATGGAAGACATCAATCTGCATTTCACCGGCGATTTTCACGCCATCGGTGCGGCGAATAACCTGCTGGCGGCAATGCTTGATAACCACATTCAGCAGGGCAACAGTCTGGATATCGACCTGCGGCGCATCACATGGCGGCGTTGCGTAGATATGAACGACCGTCAGCTGCGCAATATTACTTGCGGCCTCGGCGGAAAGGCCAACGGCGTACCCCGGGAGGACGGTTTCGATATCACTGTGGCTTCAGAGATTATGGCGGTGCTCTGCCTTGCTTCCGACCTAATGGATTTGAAGGCTCGCCTTGCTCGCATGGTGGTGGGCTACACTCGTGAAGACAGGCCTGTCTTCGCCAGCGACTTAAAGGCGGAAGGTGCCATGGCGGCTCTGCTTAAAGACGCCGTCAAGCCCAATCTGGTGCAGACACTGGAGGGAACCCCCGCCCTGATCCACGGCGGCCCTTTCGCCAATATTGCGCATGGCTGCAACTCGGTGGCTGCCACTGACGCTGCGCTCAAGCTAGGTGAATACACTGTGACTGAGGCGGGCTTTGGTGCGGATTTAGGCGCAGAAAAGTTTTTGGATATTAAGTGCCGTTATGCCGACATGAAGCCGGACGTGGTGGTTATTGTGGCTACCGTGCGGGCCCTTAAGCATCATGGCGGCTGCCCCAAGGCGGAGCTGAGCAGCGAGAATCTGGATGCGCTGGGTAAAGGACTGCCGAACCTGCTGCGGCATGTGGAAAACATGACTGAGGTTTATGGCCTGCCTGCCGTGGTGGCCATTAACCGCTTCGAAAGCGACAGTGAGGCAGAACTGGAACTGATTGCTGATGCCTGTGGTGCATACGGAGTTAAGGTTGCTTTGAGCGAAGTCTGGGGTAAAGGCGGTGCTGGCGGCGAGGAGCTGGGGCGAGCAGTCATTGCGTTGGCGGAGGCAGGGGAGAGCAATTTCCGTTTTGCCTATGAGGACGCCATGAGTCTTGTGGAGAAAATCACTGCTGTGGCGCAAAAAGTTTACCATGCAAAGGAGGTAGTTCTGGCGCCGGCGGCAAAGAAAGAGCTTGAAAAGCTTGAAAAGCTGGGTTACGGCAATCTGCCGATCTGCATGGCGAAGACCCAGTACTCTCTCTCTGATGATGCGGCCAAATTAGGTGCGCCAGAGGGCTTCACTCTCGCCGTATCTAAGGTGAAGGTGAGCGCTGGAGCGGGCTTTGTGGTGGTGTTCACCGGCGATATTATGACCATGCCGGGCTTACCAAAATCCCCCGCAGCCGAGTGTATCGATGTAGAGGAAAACGGAGTTATCTCTGGCTTATTTTAGCAGAGAAACTGGAAAAAGAACCATTGCTTGAAGCATTTCAAATACAAGAAGACGCTCTGTTGAGCGTCTTCTTGCTGGGGAGGAAATATGTACTCATTACTACTGGCCATTATTTATCTGGCGTTTATCAGCTTGGGACTGCCTGACTCTCTTTTAGGTTCAGGTTGGCTGGCCATGCAGGCGCAGATGGGCGTTCCAATATCCTATGCCGGCATTGTTTCGATGATTATTGCAGGCGGCACAATTGTTTCGAGTCTGTCAGCTGACAGGATGTTAAAGAAACTGGACACAGGGCTGATCACTGCGATTAGCGTTCTCACCACTGCGCTTGCGCTCTTTGGGTTTTCAAGTTCAACGTCCTTTTGGATGCTTTGTGTCTGGGCGCTCCCCTATGGCCTTGGTGCGGGGGCGATTGATGTGGCGCTCAACAATTACGTGGCCGTGCACTATGCTTCCCGCCACATGAGTTGGCTTCACTGTTTCTGGGGTGTGGGCGCTACCATAAGCCCATATATTATGAGCTATTGTCTCACCAACGGCTTCGGCTGGGACAGTGGATACAGGACTATATTTTTCATACAAATTATTTTGACTGCTTTCCTTTTTGTTAGCCTGCCGCTATGGAAGAAGCAGAAAAACGGTTTGCCGGTTGAGAAGAATCCCCCGCCGCCCCTTAAACTGTCCCAAATTCTCCGCATCAGAGGGGTCAAATATATTCTGTATGCGTTTTTTAGCTACTGCGCAATTGAGACGACGGTGGGATTATGGGCAAGCAGCTACCTCGCTTTGGGAAGAGGTATCAGCGCCGGAACGGCGGCGAAATATGCTTCTCTTTTCTATATTGGCATCACTGCAGGCCGCTTTTTATCCGGCTTTGTGGCAGATAAATTGGGCGACCGCAGAATGATTCAAATCGGTATTGGCGTGATGCTTGGCGGCATTGTGGCGGTCTGGCTTCCACTCCAAGCGGAGTGGGTATGCTTGTATGGGCTGGTTGTAGTCGGGCTGGGCTGTGCGCCGGTGTATCCGGCGGTGATTCACGCAACGCCGCACAATTTTGGCGCAGAAAATTCGCAGGCCATTGTGGGCGTGCAAATGGCAAGTGCTTATACGGGCTCAACTTTAATGCCGCCGCTTTTTGGACTGATTGCAAATCATGTTAATATAAACTTTTTCCCTGCATTTCTTTCGGTATTTGCAGTATTCATGCTGATTTCAACTCAAAAGCTCAACAAGCTTGTTTCTGACAGAAAAGAATAACAAAGCCGGAAAGCGAATAAGAGCGCATTCTTCCGGTGCCGAACAGAAAAAAGCTCCGCACCTTTTGGGTGCGGAGCTTTCGTTTTAACCGATAAACTTCAGGTTGTGCAGTGCGACGATATCGTCAATGCTCATGTAGGTGACACCGAGGACGGTGTCCAGTGCGTGGGTGACGGAGCGCTCCAGGTCGCCCTGTCCCTGTGTAACCGAGTCAGCGCCGGAAACAAAGGAATAGAGCACAGCCTCGTCCTTGGAGACAACGACGCTACTGTCGGCGCTATTCCAAGCAACAGTGCAGCCCAGAGCCTCGACTACTTTGCGGAAAGGCACCAGATAGGCTCCGTTATGAATGTAGGGCATGGCCAGACGGTCAAAGCGGAGAACGTCGCCGTTGAGGGTGATGACGCCGTTACTGTCTACAGAGGCGGTGCCGGTGTAACTGGTGTTAAAAGCAATCAGTTTGTTTGCAGTAGTCAATGCAGGATAGCTTATGCCGGTGGGGCCGCACCATGCCAGAATCTTCTGGCCGGGAAGCAGCATTTCGGACGTGAGGAATTGGCGGCTCAGATAAGGGGAAAGAGCGGTGTCTGCATTCACGGTGATATTGATGCCCTGATTGGTAATAAGCAGAACACTGCTGTCTTCACTGGCAACCACATCATTGATTTCGGCATAGACCGGCATGCGGAAGTCAGCCGGAATGCTCGTTAGAAGCAGCTCGGCGCTGGCCTGAGCAGGCATGGAGAGAGCCATGGCGGGGGAAACATATGCGTAAAGCACTTCTCCTTCACGGATGTTTTCCAATGCAACAGGCTCGCCGGAGGCGGCACTGAGAATCAGAGTAGCTTCACTCAGATTTAAAATGAGCTTGGCGTAGCTCTCGCCGTTTTCATCCACGCCCATGAGCATGATGCGCCCATCCTCAAGGAAAGCCACGGTGCCGTATTGCAGCACGGGAGCGATGCGATTGAGGGAGGTAATGAGCACCGGGTGTTCGTTAATGAGCAGATTACCTTCTACAGTGGGCTCAGCCACGGGCCCGACAGAGTCTTCAACCGGCATAATGCCTGTGATCGTGATCTCACCCTCAGCGGGCGGCTCCTGACCGACGACAGCGAAGGCGGAGCTGACGGAGATGAGGAGGGCGAAGATAAGTGCCATAGAGAGAATTTTTTTCATATTCATAAGGTTGTCCTTTCTGGCTTGCTTGCAAGCAATGCATTTGTTTTCTTCCCCTATTTGGACGGTAGTTTGGGCAGAAAGTTCCAGAATATTTTTGGCATGTTGCACAAAAAATGTAAAACGAAGGATGCCTGACCGCTGGAAGGCGGTACAGAACGGTTTAGCGGCTGTATAATTCAGTCAAGTTGCGCAGAGGCTCGGAGACCGAAGGGTTGAACGCATCTCGCCGTACCCGCCAGCTCCAGTTGTGTGGGCCAACGGTGCCGGGGATATTCATGCGGGCATCGCCGCCCAGCCCTAGCACGTCTTGAAAGGAAGCAATGACGGTGGCGGCGGCACTACTCCAGGCTGCCCGGAGAATGCCCCAATTGAGACCCTCTTCGGCGGTGAGGTTCATATACCGGCGGGCGTAATCCCGTGTGCCGTCGTGGGCCAGCTGGTGATACCACTCCATAAAGGTGGGTGCATCATGGGTGGAGGTGTATAGAAAGCAGTTGCCAATACAGTTGTGAGGCAGAAAGGTGCTCTCAGGATGGTCAAAAGCTTGCACGAGCACCCGCATGCCGGGAAGGCCACTATCTTGAATAAAGGATACCGCTTCCTCCTCTAAGTCGCCTAAGTCTTCCGCCACGAGGGTGAGGGTGGAATGACTGATGGCCTGGACAAAGGGCATGCCCGGCCCCTTGCACCAGCGACCGCTGCGGGCATCTTCGTCCTCGGCGGCAATCGACCAATAGGTGTGAGCGGCCCGAAAGTGGTCAATACGCAACAGGTCATAGAGGGTGGCGAGGTGGTCGATGCGCCTGCGCCACCATGCAAAGCCGGTTTTGCTGTGGATGCTCCAGCGGTAGAGAGGATTGCCCCAGTGCTGCCCCACATCGGAAAAGGCATCTGGCGGTACGCCGGCCACCCGCTGGGCTTGCCGGCTGGCAGAGAGCTCGAAGAGCTCGGGGTTTGCCCATACTGCATCGCTGTCCGGCGAGAGGTAGATAGGCAGGTCACCCATGATGCAAATTCCTTTTTCATTGGCGTAAGTCTTGAGGGCTTGCCACTGGCGAAGGAAGTAGAGCTGTAGGAACACATGGTAGCCGATTTCCTCCTGAAGCAGTTCGGTATAGTGGGCAATGGCTGCAGGCTCGTGGCGCAATAGAGCCTCGTCCGGCCAGTGGAAAAAGGCCACATCGCCGAAGTGGCGCTTGGCGGCCATAAAGAGGGCGTAATCGGTGAGCCAGTGAGCCTGTGCGGCGGGAATTACAGGCGGCTGAGGAAGGCGGCTGTAAGCTATGCGAAAGGCGGACTCTCTTCGCTGCATCAACTGGTCATAGTCAATGCGGTCGGGGCAGTCCATACGCTGGGCATGCAATTCCTCATCGGTGAGCAAACCTTCACTGCGAAGGGCTTCGAGGTCGAGCAGGAGAGGGTTGCCTGCGAAGGCGGAGGGAGACATGTAGGGAGAGGCGCTGTCGCCTGAGGGAGAGAGCGGGAGAATCTGCCAGATACTCTGCCGTCCTGCGGAGAGAAAATCGACGAAACGATAAGCATCTGCGCCAAAGGTGCCGATGCCGTAGTCACCGGGTAGAGAGCTGATGTGAAGCAGAATGCCGCTGCTACGTTTGTTCATGGGGTTGTGTCCTCCTCGTCGTCTAGATGAAGCGTCTGCCGCACCTTGGTGGGCAGCAGGTTTTTCAGGCGCTTGAAGCGGCCTGCACCGCGGGCTCGCACGTAAAAGTAGCCCAGGGTGGAGAAGACAAATGCGCCGATGAAATTGACCAGTAAATCCATCATGGTGTCGTACAGGCCAATATCGAGATAGCCGCCCAGTCCCAATGCCTGCTGGCTACCATCGCCAGTGACAACGATGACATCAGTGATGTTTTGGATGCCAGTGGGAATGGTGGTGATGCCGGGAGAGAGTTTCACCGAGTTGATGCCGTGGAGAATGGTGTCTTTTTGCATGTCCAGAGCAAAAAAATGATCCATGGCGAACTCAAAGAACTCCCAGACAATCCCGATGGTCATGGAAAAGCAGAAGGCCACAATGGCCATGGTGACCGGGGATAGGCGCATGGAGAAGCTCTCTTCCTCATTGAGAATATCCACCAGCGCAAAGCCGATGGCAGCGGCGAGGAAGCCGTTGATGGTGTGCAGCACCGTGTCCCAGTTGGGAAAGTAAATATAAAAAGAGCGGATTTCGCCTAGAATTTCTGCCGCATAAATAAATAGCAAAATGATGATTTCCAGTGCATCAGGAATATCGATGCGCAGTCGCCGCTCTAGCATGGTGGGCACAGTAAAAAGAATCAGCGTCAGAATGCAAAGAAAGAGGGACTCATAGTCGCCAACCAGTGCGCAGCGCACCATGACAGCAACAACCAGCAGCCGCAAGACGAAATACACGAGGGCTGCGCCCTTGCGCTCTTTGATTTGCTCCTGGAGCGATTTGCGCTCCTTGTTTCGGCTGCGCCGCATAGGCTCAACTCCTGTCCTGTAAAAATTGCTATGGTACTATTTTATATGGTATGTGAGGGGAAAGCAAGAGGGAATCGGTGGAGATGAAAAAAGGAGCAAGGCTTGCAGCCACGCTCCTTTTGGGTAAATTCGGATTAGTAGAGGTAGTTTGCCTCATAGGCTCCTTTGGTGAGCTCTTCTCGGAAATCGGGGTGGGCGATGTCAATAAGGGCCTGCGCCCGTTCCCGCAGAGCCTTGCCAAAGAGATCAGCGATGCCGTACTCGGTGACAATGCTGCGCACATCGTGGCGAGAGGTTGTGACCGGACGCTGGAGGCGGGGAACAATAGTAGAAACCGTACCGCCCAGGGCTGTGGAGGGCAGGGAGAGAAAGGATTGGCCGCCTTTGGACATGTTTGCGCCTCGAACGAAGTCAACCTGACCGCCGATGCCGCTGTAGAAGTAGCCGCCCATGCTGTCAGCGTTGACCTGACCGAGCAGATCAACTTCCAAACAGGCGTTCACGGAAACGACATTGTCATTTTGAGCGATGTTGTAGGGGTTGTTTGTGTAATCGACGGGAAAAACGAGCACGTCGGGGTTGTTGTCGATGAAGTCATAAAGGCGCTTGCTACCGTGGATGAAGGTGGTGACCAGTTTGCCGGGATGAGTGGTCTTGCGGGCGCCGTTGATGACCCCCTTTTCGTAGAGGTCGATGACGCCGTCGGCGAAAAGCTCAGTGTGGATGCCCAAATCCTTCTTATCTCCCAGCAGGGATAATACGGTGTTAGGCAGGCCGCCAATGCCGAGCTGGAGGCAGGCGCCATCTGGAATGCGGTCGGCGATGAGCCGGGCGATTTTGGTTTCGGCCTCGCCGGAGGGTTTGCCGACGGCCTCGGGAATGGGACAGTCAGCGACAACAGCGCAGGTGAGCTGGCTCACGTGGATTTTTGCACCGCCGGTTCTGGGTGCAGAGGGGTTGATGTGGGCAATGACACGGTCTGCAATCTCACAGGAGGCGACGGAGACGGCGGCGCTCATAGAGAAACTGCAATAGCCGTCCTCGTCAGGCGGCGTTAAAACAGTCATGGACACGGTGGGCTTGAAGCCAGTTTTCAGCCAAAGGGGGAACTCATGGAAGTAGAGGCTGGTATAGTCAATGCGTCCGGCAACAAGAGCCGCACGTGCGGCGGGGAACAAAAAGGTGTTGAGGTGCTTAATATTGGGCGCATATCCCTCTTCCATGTAGTGCTCTTTGCAGAGATTGATAGAGGAAAATACGGTGACGTCCATCAGTTCGTCCTTGCGAGCGCACAGGGCATCAATCAAAACCTGAGATACGCCATGCATGAGTCCCATCGAAATCCGATCGCCGGACTTGACGTGGCGGAGGGCCTCCTCGGCGGTGCATAGCTTGCTTTCATAATTCGCTTTCCAATTCATTCTATTTTAAACCTCCTGAAATATTGGGGATATATTTTGTTATGCAATGCTGGGGAACAGCAAGACAGACAATGTCTATATATTATACCAAATAATATTGATAAATTGCAAACAAAATATAACCTTCTCAGAGGATATCAGCAGATTTTGCGGCAGTTGTCGGTGAACGCAGAGGGTTTTGGTGAAGAAGAAAGCAGGAGAAGATGACTAGAGTGTTTGAAAAAGAAAAAGTAAAAACACTTTACAGAAATTAGCGTAGAAATATGAAAGGAGGCATCTGGAATCAAGGAGTGTAAAGCAATATCGCTTTGCAAAGAAACAAAAAACGAAGGGGAGATATAAGAAGAACAGTCAGCAAGACTGGGGGCGCTAGCTTATGCTGACAGGGCACTGCTTTCCGGTGTGGTCAATGATGTAGTCGCCGGTGAGAAGCAGCTGGCTGGCGGGGGCAAAGCTGTAGCCGTTTTGTATGAGGGTTTCGATGATAGCGGGCAGAGCGGCAGGCGTATTGAGGGCGGCATTGTGGAAGAGAACAATGCTACCGGGCTGCACTTTGCTGGTGACACGCTTGGTGATGTCGGCGGCGGAGAGATCCTTCCAGTCGAGAGAATCCACATCCCACTGGATGGGCTCCATCCCCATGCTGCGCACAGCGATGACTACATTATCATTGTACTCACCATAGGGCGGGCGGAACAGAGTGGGGCGAACACCGGTGATAGCCTCGATTTTGTCGTTGCAGGCATTGATGTTGTCCACGATTTGCTGGGCAGAGAGCTGGTTAAAGTGGGCGTGGTTGTTGGAATGGTTCATGACCTCGTGGCCTGCATCAGAGAGAGCCTTCACCGCTTCCGGGTATCGATCTACCCAGTCGCCCACAACAAAAAAAGTGGCGGTGATGCTATATTTGCCCAAAATCGCAATCAAATCCTCCGTATCCTCTGCGCCCCAAGCTGCATCAAAAGTGAGGGAGCAAAGCTTTTGGTCTCGCTGGACGCAGTAGATAGGCAGTTGTCTGGTTGTGGCGGCTGC